>OLSB01003960.1_pt1 | contig 10187 bp, 8 predicted proteins | sample 1672071 | NCBI WGS metagenome assembly OLSB01 (sample SAMEA3136642, study PRJEB25190) | human gut metagenome | biome: human gut; feature: human-associated habitat; material: faeces | place: Austria | collected 2013
AGTAGTTGATGTGGGTGGTCTTGCCGGGGGCGGAGCCCACCCGGGCAAAGTTCTTCCGCCCCAGCAGGCGGTTGATCACCGAGGACTTGCCCACGTTGGACCGGCCGGCAAAGGCGATCTGCGGCAGACTGTCCCGGGGACAGTCTGCCAATTTCGCCGCAGAGAGGATGAACTCCGCGTTCTGTGTGTTTAGTTTCATGGCCTTTCCTTTCCCGTCCCAGGTTTTTAGGCCTGGGGGATGGTGGCGTGGGTGGACCCGGTCTCCGGGCTCACCACGGGGACCTGGCCCCCTGCCTGGTCCGGCTGGGCCAGGGGCGGCCGCTCCAGGGCGTTGGCCAGTACCTGGTCCACATGGTCCACGGGGATGAACTGGAGGGCGCTGCGGACGGTCTGGTCAATCTCCTCCAGGTCGGGCTCGTTGTCCTTGGGGATGACCACCGTGTGGATGCCGTTGCGCAGGGCGGCCATGGACTTCTCCCGCAGGCCACCGATGGGCAGCACCCGGCCCCGGAGGGTGACCTCCCCCGTCATGGCCACATCCCCCCTTACGGGGATCCCTGTGAGGGCAGAGACCATGGCAGTGGTGATGGTCACCCCGGCGGAGGGGCCGTCCTTGGGCACGGCCCCCTCTGGGAAGTGGACGTGGATGTCCTTCTCCTTGTAGAAGTTGGCCTCAATGCCCAGCTGCACTGCCCGGCTGCGGATATAGGTGAAGGCCGCCCGGGCCGACTCCTTCATCACATTGCCCAGGTTGCCGGTGAGCTCCACCTTGCCGGAGCCGGGGATTACGTTGGCCTCGGCCTCCAGAAGGGTACCCCCTACGGCGGTCCAGGCCAGGCCGTTGACCAGGCCCACCTGGTTTTCCAGGCCGTTCTTTTCCGGGTGGAACTTCCGGGGGCCCAGGAACTGCTCCAGGTTGTCTCCGGTCACATGGGCCTGCTTGTACTCCTCCGAGACGATCCCCATGGCCACCTTCCGGCACAGGGCGCCCAGTTCCCGCTCCAGCACTCGGACGCCAGACTCCCGGGTGTAGGAGACAATGAGCTCCCGGATGGCATCGTCGGTGAGTTTCACTTGGCTCTTCTTCAGGCCATGGCGCTTTAGCTGCTTGGGCAGCAGGTGCTGTTTGGCTATCATCAGCTTCTCCTCGTCGGTGTAGCTGGTCAGTTCAATGACCTCCATCCGGTCCAAGAGGGGCCGGGGAATGGTGGAGGTGGTGTTGGCCGTGGTCACGAAGAGCACATCGGACAGGTCGAAGGGGAGCTCCACAAAATGGTCCCGGAAGGTGCTGTTCTGCTCACTGTCCAGCACCTCCAGCAGGGCGGCGGCGGGATCCCCCCGGAGGTCGCTGCCCAGTTTGTCGATCTCGTCCAGCAGGAGGAGGGGGTTCTTGGTGCCGGCCTGGCGGATGGCATTGATGATCCGCCCGGGCATGGCCCCCACGTAGGTCTTCCGGTGGCCCCGGATGTCCGCCTCGTCGTGGACGCCGCCCAGGGAGATCCGGGCCAACTTTCGGTTCAGGGCCCGGGCCACGGACATGGCGATGGAGGTCTTGCCCACCCCGGGGGGGCCCACCAGGCAGAGGATCTGCCCCTTCAGGTCGGGGGCCAGCTGCTTGACGGCCAGGAATTCCAGGACGCGCTCCTTCACCTTTTCCAGGCCATAGTGGTCTGCGTCCAGAATCTTCCGGGCAGCGGAGACGCTCACCCGCTCCTTGGAGGTCTTGGTCCAAGGCAGCTCCAGGCACACGTCCAGGTAATTGCGCAGCACCGAGGACTCGGCAGAGCCGAAGGGCTGCTTCTCCAGGTGGGTCACCTCTTTGAGGAGCTTATTGGTCACCTCTTCCGGCAGCTTGGCCTCCATGATCTGGCGGCGGTAGGCGGTGATCTCGTTGTCCCCGTCCTCCCCCAGTTCCTCCTGGATCACCCGCACCTGCTCCCGCAGGAAGGCGTCCTTCTGGTTCTGGGTCATGTTCTCCTGGACCCGGCGCTGGATGTTCTGCTCCATTTCCAGGATCTCCACCTCCCGGTGGAGCAGGCGGTTGATTTTATTCAGCCGCTGCACCGGGCGCAGCTCGTCCAGGATGGACTGCTTGTCCAGCACCCGCATGGAGACATTCTGGGCGATGAAGTCGGCGATATAGCCAGGGTCCTCGCTGGACATGATGTTCATGAGCATCTCCGCCGAAGCACTCTTGGGGGACAGCTCACAGTAGCGGTCAAAGAGTTCATAGGCCTGGCGGATGGCCGCCTCAGCCCGGAGGGAATTGCTCTTTCCCTCGTAAGCCGGGCCATGCTCTGCCGGCTCCACCTGGGCCACCAGGTAGGGCTCGGTCTGCACCAGGTCATGGAGGCGGGCCCGGTACTCCCCTTCCACCATGACCCGGATGGTCTTACCGGGCAGGCGGAGGATTTGGCGCACCGTGGAGACCGTCCCAATGTCAAAGAGATGGTTCCGGTCCGGCACCTCCACCCGAATGTCCTTCTGGGCCACCAGGAAAATGGAGGTGTTGGAGCTCATGGCCTCCTCAATGGCTTTGATGGAGGCCTCCCGCCCCACGTCGAAGTGGACCATCATCTTGGGATAGATGGTCAACCCCCGCAGGGCCAGGGTGGGCATGGTATGCAGTTCCTTGCGTTCGGTCTTTTCTTCCTCAGGCAAACCGATTCACTTCCTTTCCAAAGGCCCACACCGGCCCGCGCCGGTATGGGCAGAAAGGGCGGAGAAGTTTCCCCCTCCGCCCTGTGGTTTCCTTCACTTGTTTGGGGTACCGCCCCGTTAGGCAGTCCCGTTCTGCCGGGCCAAACCGCCGGCCTGGGCCCGCAGGGCCGCCGCCCCCAGATGGGGCCGGGGAGGCCGGTTGGGGTCCCGAATCAGGACGGGCTCGGCCCCGTCCTTGACGCTCTCGGGGGTGATGTCCACCTCCACGATGGCGCTGTCCGAGGGGATGTCGTACATGATGGGAGACATGATCTCCTCCAGCACGGCCCGCAGGCCGCGGGCACCGATGCCCCGCTCCATGGACTTGTCGGCCACCGCCTCCAGAGAGCCGGGGGTAAAGACCAGCTTCACCATGTCATACTCCAGCAGCTTCTGATACTGCTTCACCAGGGCATTCTTAGGCTCGGTGAGGATGCGCACCAAGTCCTCCCGGCGCAGGGGCTCCAGCGCCGTGATCACCGGCAGACGGCCCACCAACTCGGGGATGATGCCAAACTTCAGCAGGTCATGGGGCTGGATTTGGCTCAGGACATTGCGCTGCTCCATCTCGGACTTGCTGAGAATTTCCGCTCCAAAGCCGATACCCTTCTGGTTCACCCGCTTTTCGATGATCTTCTCCACGCCGTCGAAGGCGCCGCCGCAGATGAAGAGGATGTTCTTGGTGTTCACCTGGATGAACTCCTGGTGGGGGTGCTTGCGGCCGCCCTGAGGGGGGACGTTGGCCACAGTGCCCTCCAGAATTTTCAGCAGGGCCTGCTGCACCCCTTCCCCGGAGACGTCCCGGGTGATGGAGGTATTTTCACTCTTCCGAGCGATTTTATCCATCTCGTCGATGTAAATGATCCCCCGTTCTGCCTGCTCAATGTCATAGTCGGCAGCCTGAACCAGGCGGAGGAGAATGTTCTCCACGTCGTCACCCACGTAGCCGGCCTCGGTCAGGGTGGTGGCGTCGGCGATGGCAAAGGGGACCTTCAGGATCTTAGCCAGGGTCTGGGCCAGCAGGGTCTTACCGCTGCCGGTGGGGCCCAGGAGGAGGATGTTGCTCTTCTGGAGCTCCACGTCCTCCCCACCGCCGAAGTAGATCCGCTTATAGTGGTTGTACACCGCCACGGACAGGGCAATCTTGGCCGCGTCCTGGCCGATGACGTATTCGTCCAGGTATGCCTTGATCTCTTTGGGGCTGGGGATGATCTCCGGCATATCGGGGTTGGCCAGCTGCTCTTCTGGCGGGTTCATGTTCTCCAGGATGTCCATGCACAGATGGACGCACTCGTTGCAGATGTAGGCCCCAGGCCCGGCGATGATCTTGGCCACCTGGTCCTGGTGTTTGCCGCAGAAGGAGCAACGGATGGCACGCTTTTCGTCGTTCTTGGACAAAGTCGTTTCACCTCTTTACTAACGCAGGAAAAAGGGGGACCCACGCCCCCCTTTTTCCATGGTCTGATCAGCGCTTTTCGATCACTTTATCGATGAGGCCATACTCCATGGCCTCTTGAGCGGACATGAAATTGTCCCGCTCACAGTCAGCTGTCACCACATCCAGGGGTTTGCCGGTGTTTTCCGAAAGGATACGGTTCATCCGCTGCTTGATCACTTCCAGACGCTTCAGGTGAATCGCCATGTCGGTGATTTGGCCCTGGGTCCCTGCGGAGGGCTGATGGATCATGATCTCCGCGTTGGGCAGCGCCATGCGCTTGCCCTTGGTCCCCGCAGCCAGCAGGAAGGCGCCCATGCTGGCCGCCATACCAATGCAGATGGTGGAGACATCACACTTGATGTACTGCATGGTGTCATAAATGGCCATTCCCGCCGTAACAGACCCGCCGGGGCTGTTGATGTAGAATTGAATGTCCTGGTCCGGGTTCTGGGACTCCAGGTACAGCAACTGGGCCACCACCAGGCTGGCGGTGGTGTCGTTGACCTCCTCGGACAGGAAGATGATCCGGTCGTTGAGCAGACGGGAGAAGATGTCATAGGACCGCTCTCCCCGGTTGGTTTGTTCGACTACATAGGGCACTAAACTCATAGCTTGATCTCCTTTTCCATTCAGAGCACAGTATGCCCGCCTGACGGAAAATTATTCCTCACCCTTGGGCTCCTCGGCCTTCTTTTTGCGGGTGGTGGTTTTCTTGGGGGCTTCCTCCCCCTCTTCGGTGGTCTTCTTGGCTCTGGGTTTTCTGGCAGCAGGCTTCTTCTCTGCCTCTTCCCCGGCGGCCTCCTCGGTCTTCTTGGTCCGAGTGGTACGCTTCTTGGGTTTCTCCTCGGCGGGGGCTTCCTCGCCGGTTGCTTCCTCTTTGCTCTCTTCCTGGACGTCGTCCTTGGTCACTTCGGTGACCTTGATGTCGCCGTCATCCTCCGCGGCCACCAGGTGGGGCTTGCCCTCGGCAGCCACCAGGGCCATGGCCTTGTCCCGAGCCAGGTCGACCTTCAGGGGCTCCTTATCCAGGCCCTCGATCACCTGCTCGTAGGGGACATTGAGGTTGGCCGCAGCCTTCTTCACCTCTTCGTCCACTTCCTCGTCGCTGATGGTGATGCCTTCGGCAGCCACCACGGCGTCCAGAGCCAGCTGCTGCTTGATCTGGGTGACAGCGGGTTCCTTCAGGTCATCCCGCAGCTTGTCGGCGGTCATAGCCATGTACTGCATGTACATCTCCAGGCTGATGCCCTGCTGCTCCAGACGGGAGGCATAGCTCTCCACCAGGCGGTCCACCTGGGCATTCACCATGGCCTCGGGGATCTCAATGTCCACCTGGTCGCACAGCTGGCCCAGCAGAGCCTGACGGAATCTGGCCTCGCTCTGGGCCATGTTGCGGTCGATGATCTTCTGCTTCAGGTCGTCCTTAAACTCGGCCAGGGTGTCAAACTCGGACACGTCCTTGGCGAACTCGTCGTCAATCTCGGGGACCTTCTTCTCCTTGACCTCGATGCACTTCACGGCAAACTTCACCGGCTGGCCAGCCAGGTCCTTGGCGTGATAGTCCTCGGGGAAGGTGAGGTCGATGGTCTTCTCGTCCCCAGCCTTCATGTCCACCAGCTGCTCCTCGAAGCCGGGGATGAAGGTATGGGAGCCCAGGGCCAGCTCATAGCCTTTGGCAGCGCCGCCGTCAAAGGCCACGCCGTCCTTGGTGCCCTCGTAGTCGATGACCACGCTGTCCCCCATGGCGGCAGCCCGCTCCACCGGCTCCAGACGGGTGGCGCGGTCCACGTACTGCTGGAGCTCACGGTCCACGGCTTCCTCGGTGACGGTGGGCAGGATCTTGTCGGCCTCCAGGCCTTTATACTGCTTCAGGGTGATCACGGGACGAACGGTCACAGTAGCCTTCATGGTAAAGCCCTGCTTGCCCACTTCGGTGACTTCCACCTGGGGAGGGGCCACGGAATCCAGACCCTTCTCCTCAATGGCCTGGGCGCAGGCCTGGGGATAGAGTTCTTCAATGGCGTCTTCATAGAACACCCCGGCGCCGTACATGCCCTCGATCACCTTACGGGGGGCCTTGCCCTTACGGAACCCGGGGACCGAGATGCTGGAACGGTTCTTGCGGTAGGCCTTCTCCAGGCCGGCCTCAAATTCCTCCTGACCCACTTCGATGGTCAGCTCGACCTCGTATTTCTCTTTGTTTTCGACAACGCTCTTGACATTCATGTCCTTTTTTCCTCCTGTGAAACGCCCTTTTTTCCTTGTGGCAGAGCCCAAAAAGGCATTGTATTGCAGTATATATGAAGTATTCTATCAGAAACGAATGGAAATTTCCAGGGGTTTTCCTGACTTTTTTCCTTATTCTAAGATTTTTTCCGGGTGAAAACGGAGATAATCCGCCGCCACCAGGTGGTAATCCACCCCATCCCGGTTCCCTTGCAGGGCCAGACGGTGGCTGGCCCCGTGGAGGTGGCCGTAGTAACAGGCCCTCACCCCATAGGCAGTCAGCAGGTCCAGAATGGGCTGGCAGCAGTAACCGGTGTAGCAGGGGGGGTAGTGGAGGAAGCAGAGCTTCTCCCGGTCCCCGGCCGCTTTGAGGGAGGTCTCCAGCCGCTGGAGTTCCCGGTGGAACACCTTTTGGCTCTGGCCCGGCTTGTCCTCCTCATAGAACCACCCTCGGGTCCCGCACAGGGCGGTCTCCCCGTAGAGGTGGCAGTTGTTGTGGAGAATGCGCAGGGTAGTGAACCCTTTCTCCTGGAAAAAGCGATTCATTTTCGAGGCCGTGTTCCACCAATAGTCGTGGTTGCCCTTCATGAGGATCTTGGTCCCCGGCAGGGCATCCAGCCAGGCAAAATCCGCCTCGGCCTCCTCCAAACTCATGCCCCAGGAGATGTCCCCGGCGATGACCAGCGTGTCCTCCGGCTGGAGGATGGACAGGCCCTGGGCCAGTTTGTCCACGTACCCCTCCCAGGCTCCGCCGAACACGTCCATGGGCTTGCTGCTCCCCAGAGACAGGTGGGTGTCACCGATGGTATACAGTGCCACGGCCTTCCCCTTTCCTCAGCGGAGCATCTCCAGCACCACGTCCATCATCTGGCCCTTGTCCACGCTCTCGGTGAAGCGCACGGCCTTGTCCCGGAGGGAGGCCAGGGGCACAGGGGCCGGCCGGCCGGAGACCTTCTCCAGCTGGTCCAGAGCGCCCAGGCCCTCTTCCACCTGGTCCACCCCCAGGCTGTGCAGCACGCTGTCACAGAACTTGAAGGGGCTGGCGGTGGAGACGAAGACGGTGGTGCGGTCATCCCCCGTGGCCTTCCGGTAGTCCTCCATCACATGGTAGGCCACGGCGGTGTGGGGATCGATGAGGTAACCGTAGTCCTTCCACACCTGGGCGATGGTCTGGCTGGTGGTGGCCTCGTCGCAGAAGCCGCCGTAGAAATCCTCCCGGAGGCGGGCCTGGATGGCCTCGGAGACGGTGTACTTCCCCGTCTCGTTCAGCTGCTTCATGTACCCGGCCACGGCCTGGTCGTCCTGCCCAGAGAGGGCGAACAGGAGCCGCTCCAAGTTGCTGGAGACCAGAATGTCCATCGAGGGGGACATGGTGGTGTGGAAGGGCCGGTTCCGGTCATAGGTGCCGGTGGCCAGGAAGTCCGTGAGGACGTTGTTGCTGTTGGACGCGCAGATCAGCTTACCCACAGGCAGGCCCATCTGGCCGGCGTACCAGCAGGCCAGGATGTTCCCGAAGTTCCCGGTGGGCACGCAGTAGTTGACCTTCTCCCCCATCTGGATCTTCCCCTGGTTGAGCAGGTCGCAGTAGGCGGAGATGTAATAGACCAGCTGCGGCAGGATCCGGCCCCAGTTGATGGAGTTGGCGGAGGAGAGGAAGTATCCCCGCTCTGCCAGATCCCCCCGGAGCTTCTCGTCGGAGAACAGGATCTTGACCCCCGTCTGGGCATCGTCAAAGTTGCCGTGGACGGCGCACACCCCCACGTTGCCCCCCTGCTGGGTCTGCATCTGCAGGGCCTGGACGGCGGACACCCCGTCCTTGGGGTAGAAGACCAGGATCTTGGTCCGGTCCACGTCCTTAAAGCCCTCCAGGGCGGCCTTGCCGGTGTCGCCGGAGGTGGCCACCAGGATGCACACCGTCTTGTCCTCCTGGGTCTTCACCAGGGAGGCGGAGAGGAGGTGGGGCAGGATCTGCAGGGCCATGTCCTTGAAGGCCGACGTGGGGCCGTGCCACAGCTCCAGGCAGGCCGTCTTGTCGTTTAGGGGATGGAGGGGGGCCACCTGGGGATCGTCAAACTTCCCCGCCCCATAGCCGGCCTGGGTGTAGGCAGTGAGCTCCTCCTCCGAGAAATCCTCCAGGAAGAGCTTCATCACGGCCACCGCCCGCTGGCTGTAGGACTGGCCCCGCAGGTCCTCCAGCATCTCAGGGGTGAGCTTGGGCAGGACCTCGGGGGTAAGCAGCCCCCCGTCCCGGGCCAGCCCCTGGGAGATGGCCTGGCTGGCGGTGAGGGCAATGTTGCGGTTTCTTGTGCTGACATAGTTCATGGGATTCACACACCTTTGAATAGTCTGGCCTCTCCCCTCCACACGGGGAGAGCGCCCCTTGGAAATGATACAAAAACGGGTTAAAACGCGTTCTCCCAGTGGCAGATCTCCGGCTGGGCCGTGTCCCTGCCCTGGGGGGCGTAGACTTCGATGACGTCAAAGCGGGGCTGCAGCTGGGTGGGGTGGTCCAGCAGGTAGTACTGGGCGGCAATGCGCACCTTCCGCTGCTTGGCGGGGGTGACAAATTCCCGGGCCTGGGCCAGGTGATGGTCCTTGCGGAGCTTGACCTCCACAAAGCACAGGTATCCCTTCCCCTCCGCCACCAGGTCCAGCTCCCCCTCCCGGCGGATCCGGATCACCGGGATGCGGATGCCCTCCTGGGATTCCAGATAGCGGGCTGCCTGTTCCTCCCCCCACAGGCCCAGGCCGGACCGGTTGCCCCCCCTCACAGCTTTGTGAGGAAGGTCTTGCGGTGGATGGGACAGGGGCCGTACTGGCGCAGCCGCTCGTAATGGAGCTTGGTGGGGTACCCCTTGTGCTGGGCAAAGCCATACTGGGGGTACTGCCGGTCCATCTCCACCATGTGCCGGTCCCGGCACACCTTGGCCAGGATGGAGGCAGAGGCGATGGAGGCGCTCTTACTGTCCCCCTTCACCACCGTCTGGTTGGGGGCGGTGATGCCCTGGGACCGGTTGCCGTCGATGAGGGCCAGGTCCGGGGGAATGGACAGGCCTTGGATGGCCCGCTCCATGGCCAGCATCCGGGCCTGGAGGATGTTGATGGCGTCGATCTCCTCCGGCTCTGCCCAAGCCACGGACCAGGCCAGGGCCTCCTGGGTGATGGCCTCGTAGAGCAGGTCCCGCCGGCGGGGTGTCACCCGTTTGGAGTCGTTGAGGTAGGGGTGGTCCCACCCCTGGGGCAGGATCACCGCGGCGGCATAGACCCGGCCGGCCAGGGGGCCGGCCCCGGCCTCGTCCACCCCGCAAAGGGTGCCGTACCCTTGGGCGTGGAGGTCGCTTTCCAGCTGCCACAGGTCAGGGCGTTCCGCCATGGTCGGCCTCCCCTTCCAGGTCCTGGGGCAGTTCCAGGGTAATCCGGCCCAGCTTGCCCCCCCGGAACTCGTCCAGGAGGATGTTGGCCATGCGCTCTAAGTCCACCTCACCGCCGGAGATGAGAAAGCCCCGCTTTCGCCCGCCGGCCTCCAGCAGGTCCCAGCCGGACATGCCAGCCTCTGGGACGATCTTAAACCGGGCGGTGAGGGCCTCCGGCTTCCGCTGGGCCAGCAGCTCCATGAGGTGGCAGGCCAGGGTCTCCACGTCCATGATGGCGTCCCGCACCGCGCCGGTGAAGGCCAGGTGGAGGCCGATGGTCTCGTCCTCAAACTTGGGCCAGAGGATGCCGGGGGTGTCCAGCAGCTCCAGCCCCTGGTCCACGGTGATCCACTGCTTCCCCCGGGTGACCCCGGGGCGGTCGCTGGCCTTGGCGGACTTTTTCTTGGCTA
>OLSB01003961.1_pt1 | contig 10186 bp, 9 predicted proteins | sample 1672071 | NCBI WGS metagenome assembly OLSB01 (sample SAMEA3136642, study PRJEB25190) | human gut metagenome | biome: human gut; feature: human-associated habitat; material: faeces | place: Austria | collected 2013
TTTTCTATTGGTACATTTAGTACTTTACTTATCATATATAAGTTATATATACTTACTCCCATGTTATTGTTATCACTCTCTAGAGCACCTATAAGAGGTGTTCTTGCACCTATCTTACTAGCAAGATCTTTCTGAGTAAGTTTTTCTTTGTTATAAGCGTTATATATAAACCTATACTTTTTTACGTTTCTTCCAACTAATTTTTTTAACTCAACACTGTTCATACATTACCTCTTTCTACATCTATTATGTGTATTATATTATTATTGTACACATTTTTGGTGTAAAAGTCAATACTCACATTTTGAGTATGAGATAATCTAAATGGTGATGAGATGAGTAAATATAGAATTAGAGAACTTAGGGAAGATAATGATTTAACTCAGAAAGAGGTAGCTAAATTATTAAATACTACACAGCAACATTATAGTAGGATTGAGAATGAAACTACTGAGATTACAGCTGATAGAGTTATTAAACTTGCTGATTTTTATAAAGTTAGTACTGACTATGTTTTAAAGCACAGTGAAAAGAAGGCTAATAAATGAGAAAGTATAGAATTAGAGACTTACGAGAAAATAAAAATTTACCACAAAAGGTAGTAGCAGATGTTTTGGGTTTATCACAACAACAGTATAGTAGAGTTGAGAATGAAGAAGCAGAAGTTACTGCTAAACATTTGATTAAATTAGCTTTTTTTTATGATGTGAGTGTTGATTATATTTTGAAGTTAAGTGATATAGAAAAAAGATAGAAATGAATCTATCTTTTATTATTTTAAAAATTTATTTTATAGACGCCTATTAAAGTTATAGGAGGAAGATTTATATTTATTAGGAAGTTTTTTGTCTTCCTAGTATATTATATGTTTCTTAATACTTTTGAATAGTAAATATGTCTAATTCCATTTCCAAGAAGTTATTTCTTTCATGTCACATCCGTATGTTGTTATGTGTTTTTTGTGTTTTTCTAACATAGATACGCAATATTCTTGAAGGCTTTTATCTTTTTGAAGTTTTGGTACATATTTGATTATGTCTAGAATTAAGTGGTATCTATCAATTTTATTTAGTACTCTCATATCAAATGGTGTTGTTATTGTTCCTTCTTCAATGTAACCTCTTACGTGCATATCTTTGTTAGTTCTGTTGTATGTTAGTTCGTGTATTACATTAGGGTAACCATGGAAAGCAAATAGTATTGGTTTGTTTGTAGTAAATAGTTTATCATATTCTTTGTCAGTTAAACCATGTGGATGTTTATCATTGCTTTCTAGTTTCATTAAGTCTACAACATTTATTACCTTTATTTTTAATTCAGGCTTTTTTTCTTTAAGAATAGAAACTGCAGCTAGAACTTCTAATGTTGGAGTGTCACCAGCACAGGCTAAGACTATATCTGGAGTTTTACCATTAGTTGTGCTTGCCCATGATAATTCGTCTACACCTTTAGTACAGTGCTTGATTGCTTCTTCCATTGTTAGCCATTGTGGTCTCATATGTTTTGATGCGACTACTAGGTTGATATAATTTTTAGTTCTTGAAATATGATCAAATGTTGAAATTAGTGTGTTTGTATCAAAAGGTAAGTATATTCTAATTGTGTCACTTTTCTTCGGAAGTAAGTGATTAATGAAACCTGGGTCTTGATGTGTGAAACCATTATGATCTTGTTGCCAACAGTGGCTTGTAAGTAATATATTTAAACTTGATAATTCTTTTCTCCAAGGTATTTCTTTAGCCATTTTTATCCATTTTGCATGCTGACTAACCATTGAGTCAATAATTCTTACAAATGCTTCATAGCTGTGGATAAATCCATGTCTCCCTGTTAATAAGTAGCCTTCTAGCATTCCTTCACAAGCGTGTTCTGATAATATACTATCTATTACTCTTCCGTTTCTTCCAAGTAGTTCATCTTGTTTTATAATTTTTGTGTTCCATTTTCTTGTTGTTGCTTCAAATACATGATTAAGTCTATTTGATAGTGCTTCGTCTGGGCCACAAATTATATAATTGTCTTTATTAAGTGAAATAACATCTTTTATATATGCACCTAAGTTTCTCATGTCTTCACTTTGTGTTTGTCCACGTTTTACTTTTAGTGCGTATTTGTCTAAATTTTCAGGCAAGATTAGTTCTTTTTTTATTCCACCATTTGTGCTTAGGTTTAGTCCACATGTTTTTTCTAAAGTTGGGCAAAATGATTTTATGTCTTCTTTTATTGTACCATCGGTGTTAAATAATTCTTCTGGTTTGTAGCTTTTAAGCCAACTTTCTAGAATTTTTAGGTTACTTATATTTTCTTTATTTACTATTATTGGTACTTGGTGTGATTTAAATGTTCCAACGACTTCTTTAGGACCAGTCCAACCTTTTGGTGTTTCAAGTATTATCATTGGATAGAATGGTCTAAATGTGTGAGTTTTGCTTTCTTTTTTAATTTTGTTTATGTATGATATTATTTCGTCTAATGTTTCAGCCATTAGTTTATGCATTTTTTTAGGGTCATCGCCTTTAACTAAGTAAGGCTTATATCCCATTCCTTGAAAGTATGACATTAGTTCGTCTTTTGGAATTCTTGATAAGATAGTTGGGTTTGCAATTTTGTAGCCGTTTAGGTTTAGTATTGGTAAAACTATTCCGTCTGTTTCAGGGTTTATTAGTTTGTTTAATTGCCAACTACAGGCAAGTGGACCAGTTTCTGCTTCTCCGTCACCAACTACACAGCACGCGATTAAGTTAGGGTTATCTAGTACTGCACCATATGCATGGCTAAGGCTGTAGCCAAGTTCTCCACCTTCGTTTATACTTCCTGGGACTTCTGGAGTAACGTGTGATCCTACTCCACCTGGAAAGCTAAATTGTTTAAATAGTTTTTTTAGTGATGTTTCGTCGCCTTCTTTAAATTCAGGATACATATGAGCGTATGAGCCATCAATATAATCATTTGCTACCACTGCTTGTCCACCGTGCCCCGGACCTGAAATGTAAATCATGTTTAAATCATATTTTTTAATTATTCTTTGTAAGTGTGCGTAGATAAAGTTCTGTGCTGGTGCAGTTCCCCAGTGGCCCACAACGTTTGGTTTGATGTCTTTTATATCAAGTGGTCTAGTAAGCAAGGGATTATCCAGTAAGTAAAGCTGTCCGACTGAAAGGTAATTTGCTAATCTAAAGTATCTATCTAACTCATTAATTTCTTCTTTAGTTATTTTCTTCTTCATTTGTTCCTCCTAGGTACGATTTCAAGTCTTCCATTTGAAAGCCTTTAAATTCTATGTATTTGCTTGTGCTTATTGTGTTTTCTTGGCCATAGTAACTTCCTGTGTTTGTTATAATTATAAAGAATGGCAAGTCTTTTTTTAGTTTTTCTTCATTTATATATGCGAAGTCTTTTATATCTTTATTATCTATGTAGTATGAGTTTTCTAATGTGTTAAGCTTGCTTTCTATAATCATGCACTTGTAGTCACAGGTGTTTGGTTTTACATATATGTAGTTAGTTTCTTGTGTGTTAAATAATTCAGTTAGTTTTTGAAATGTTATTTTTTTTGTTTTTAATAGTTCATTTGTATTTGTTTCAAAGATATGTTTGCTTTCTTTAAAGTATGAGTTGAATTCTTTTATAAAAGTGTTTTCTTTGTCTTTGTAAAAATAGTATGTTTTGTCACTCATATTTAATGCAAGTGTGTCTGTTGTCCCTGATAGTATTGTAAAAGCACGGCCACAGTTTAGTTTTACGATTCTTGTTTTGTCGTTATATGTGTAGTTGCTGCAGTTATTTAGGTCTAAATTAGATACGTTTGAAACGATTACGTCTTTTGTTATCATCATGCTTTCGTATTCTCCAGTATTTGTGTTAAATAGGTAATACGTATTATTTAGTATATCTTTACTAGGTACTTCTTTTGGCTGGTTAAATAGTCCTAAAAACCCAAGCGTAGTAAATATTATTATTAATGTTATATATGTAATTATCCTTTTCACTTTTTTCCCTCTTTCTATTATAGATTAATTATATCAAAAGTTAGTTTTTTTTTAAAGTGTTTTACTTGATTTTCATATACTATTTATGGTATAATTTGTGTTCTTGTGCTTAAAAGGAGGAAAACGTGAAATATATTGATAAATTAAATAAGTTAATTTCAAGTGTGACTGGAATGGAAGGACCTTATGGAAGCTTGTTAATAGATACGATTTTGTTATTTGTTTTGGTAAAGCTAGTTGAGAGGTTATTTAATTTCTTTTTTGGAAAAGTTGTTAAGAAAAATAAGACTAGGTTTAGTTTTAGAAAGAAAGTGAGTTTTGTATGTAATTTGTTTTTGGTCATTATGAATATTATTATTTGGGAAGACTTTTTGTTAAAATTTATTACACTTTTTAGTTTTGTATCAGCGGCAATAGCTTATAGTCTTAGGGATACTATTATTAATTTTTTTGCTGGTATTTATATTAGACTAGCTAAACCGTTTCAAATTGAAGATAGAATTATGATAAGTGGGCATATTGGAGATGTTGTTAATATAAGTAATTTGAGTTTCGAAGTTTTGGAGGTGAACGCAGATACCTTTCAAAGTACAGGTAGCATTGTGCACATTCCTAATTCTAAGGTGATAAGTGAGCCTCTTGTTAATTATGTGAAAGTATTTAAGTATGTTTGGAATGAGACTGAAGTTAAAGTTAATGTAGTTAGCGATATTAGAAAAGTTAAGGGTATTTTATATAATATTGTTAACAACAATGATATTATAAAGAGTATACCTAGTAAGATGGTTAATGAGTTAAATAATAATAGTAATTACAGAATCTATTATAACAAACTTGAACCAATTGTTTATACAGATATCACGGACAAGTACGTAAGTATGCATATTAGATATTTGGTTCATCCTAAAAAAAAGAGAATTGTGGTTAATGATATAAATAATCAGCTTTTAAAGTTAAATAATGATGGAGTAATAGATTTATATATGGAAAAATAGGACAACTAATTTTAGTTGTCCTTTATTAATAATGTTTCGTTTTCGTATAGTTTTATTTTGTAGTATGATGTTTTTAAGGCTGTATAGGAAAATGAGAATTTTTGTAAGTTATTAACTTTGATGGTAAGTTCTTCGTTTGCTTTTTTTAGAGCGACGTTTTCTTTTGTTAGTTCATCAATTTGTTTTTGTAATTTTTCTAAGTCTTTTGAGTCATCTTCTTTTGATTCTTCTTTATAAAATAACAAGCCTTTTGTAGCTGATGTGTTTTTTGATATTGTTTGGTCAACATATACGTATGTGCATTCAATTGGATTTATTTTGTTGCCATTTTTATAAACTTCATAATGTAAGTGATTTCCCGTTGAGTAACCGGTGTTACCCATAAGCCCAATTTGTTCTCCTTTTTTGACTGTGTCTCCTACGTTTAATGTTACGCTTCCATAAGCTAGATGAGCATATAGTGTATGATATTCTTCATTGTGTTTTATTTTGACATAATTACCATAGTTTGGTGTATCGGCATCTGTTTTGTTATAGTTTTTTACTACAGCCACTACTGTGCCATCTTCTGCCGCGTGAACTGGCATATTTGAGCCACCATAGTTAGAGTTCCAACCTAAATCTAATGCTTTGTGAGTAGTGCTATAATATTGTGTAATTGCTATGTAATTTGTAGGATATTTAAACATCATGATTTATCACTTCTTTCTATTGTTATTGCATCTTCTATGTTACTCAATGACTTAAATATTTTATCTTCGAATGTTTTGTATACTGCATCTGCACCGATAAAGCTTATCAATCCTACCCATAGTGTTTCATATATTTTTAAGTCTGTGAAAGACAAACTAAATAAGATACCAATTATCATAGATATTAAGAAACATTTTTTACACATGTGTTTTTTACATTTAGTTCCTTCTTTTATTCTTTGTATTAAAGAAGTTGATATTATTGAGGATGCAATTGAAATTATTAATATATTTTTGAGTAATGTTATATTTAACATATTATCACCTTCAATATATTATATGATAACGCTAATTACTAGTACGGGTTCTTGTGTATACAGAAAAAACGATTTGAATTGATCAAACCGTTTGTTTTTTATTCTGGGGCGCTATGTGGGAATCGAACCCACGCATACCAGAGCCACAATCTGGCGTGTTAACCACTTCACCAATAACGCCATGTAAATTGTATTATACATTATCTTTATTTAAAAATCAATAGTTTATTAAATTTTTTGCACAAAAAAGTAGGCAACTTGCTATTTTCGCTTACACTATCTTCGCCGTTAAAGTGCTTAACTTCTGTGTTCGAGATGGGAACAGGTGTGTCCACTTTGCTATCGTCACCTACAAAATTATTATACCATAATCGTTCTCTCAAAACAAGATAATGTGATTAAATATCAAATTAAAATTAGTTAATTTGTCGATCTATTAGTACTAGTCAGCTCAAAATATCACTATTCTTCCACCTCTAGCCTATCAACCATGTAGTCTTCATGGGATCTTATTTCTTAAAGAAAGGGAAAACTCATCTTGAAGAGGGCTTCCCGCTTAGATGCTTTCAGCGGTTATCCCATCCGTACATAGCTACTCAGCGCTGCCACTGGCGTGACAACTGATACACCATCGGTACGTCCATCCCGGTCCTCTCGTACTAAGGATAGCTCTTCTCAATTTTCCAGCGCCCACAACGGATAGGGACCGAACTGTCTCACGACGTTCTGAACCCAGCTCGCGTGCCGTTTTAATGGGCGAACAGCCCAACCCTTGGAAGCGACTACACCTCCAGGATACGACGAGCCGACATCGAGGTGCCAATCCCCACCGTCTATATGAACTATTGGGTGGGATCAGCCTGTTATCCCCAGGGTAACTTTTATCCGTTAAGCAACGACCATTCCATACTGAATCGCAAGATCACTATGCCCTGCTTTCGCATCTGCTTGACTTGTAGGTCTCGCAGTTAAGCTCCCTTCTGCCATTACACTCTTCGAATGATTTCCAACCATTCTGAGGGAACCTTTGGGCGCCTCCGTTACATTTTGGGAGGCGACCGCCCCAGTCAAACTACCCATCAGACACTGTCCCCCTACCGGATTACGGTAGCAGGTTAGAAATCAAATATATCAAGGGTGGTATTCCAAGGTTGACTACTCTAAGGCTGGCGCCTTAGCATCAAAGTCTCCCACCTATCCTCTACATGACATACCTGATTTCAATATCAAACTGTAGTAAAGCTCCATGGGGTCTTTCCGTCCTGTTGCGGGTAACCTGCATTTTCACAGGTATTAAGATTTCACCGAGTCTATGGTTGAGACAGTGCCCAAATCGTTACGCCTTTCGTGCGGGTCAGAACTTACCTGACAAGGAATTTCGCTACCTTTGGACGATTATAGTTATCGCCGCCGTTCACTGGGGCTTCAATTCATTGCTTCGATGTTATCGACTTTCGTCCATCTTACAAATCATCTTAACCTTCCAGCACTGGGCAGGCGTCAGCTCCTATACTTCAGCTTACGCTTTTGCAGAAACCTGTGTTTTTGGTAAACAGTCGCTTGGGCCTATTCACTGCGGGTCTTTTTCAAGACCTTCCCTTATTCCGAAGTTACGGGATCATTGTGCCGAGTTCCTTAACCATAGTTCTCTCGCTCACCTTAGGATTCTCTCCTTGACCACCTGCGTTGGTTCTTAGTACAGGTATTTATAGCATTTCTTTAGAAGCTTTTTTAAAAAGTTTAGCCTCATAAGACTTCGCTGTCCGTAGACTGCTTCGCCATCACACTTCAACCGTTCGATATCACGGATTTTCCTATGTATCAGTCTTTGTGCTTAGACCATAATCCATTAAATGGCTCTTACTAGCTTCCTTTGTCACTCCTTCAGTCCTATAAATAGTACAGGAATATAAACCTGTTGTCCATCGACTACGCTTCTCAGCCTCGCCTTAGGTCCTGACTTACCCAGGGTAGACGAACTTGACCCTGGAATCCTTGGTCAATCAGTGGGTAGGATTCTCACCTACCTTACGTTACTCACACCGGCATTCTCACTTCTAAGCGCTCCAATAGTCCTCTCGATCTATCTTCGTCGCCCTTAGAACGCTCCCCTACCACTTATGCTATTGCATAAATCCACAGTTTCGGTAATATGTTTAGCCCCGGTACATTTTCGGCGCAGAGCCACTCGACTAGTGAGCTATTACGCACTCTTTAAAGGATGGCTGCTTCTGAGCCAACCTCCTAGCTGTTCGTGCAACTCCACATCCTTTCCCACTTAACATATATTTTGGGACCTTAACTGGTGGTCTGAATTGTTTTTCTCTCGCATATGGACGTTATCACCCATAAACTGACTCCTGAAGCTAACTACTCTGGCATTCGGAGGTTGATTGCAGTCAGTACCGCTAGACGCGGCCATTCCACATTCAGTGCTCTACCTCCAGAGGAAATTCTTCAAGGCTAGGCCTAAACCTATTTCGGGGAGAACCAGCTATCTCTGAGTTCGATTGGAATTTCACCGCTAACCACAAGTCATCCAAGCACGTTACATAGTACCCTGGTTCGGTCCTCCATGTAGTGTTACCTACACTTCAACCTGCTCATGGCTAGATCACTCAGTTTCGGGTCTACAGCATTGTACTTTTTCGCCCTTTTAAGACTCGCTTTCGCTTCGGCTCCGTATTTTCTACTTAACCTTGCACAATACCATAACTCGCCGGCTCATTCTGCAAAAGGCACGCTCTCACCCTTTAACGGGCTCGAACTTTTTGTAAGCATACGGTTTCAGTTTCTATTTCACTCCCCTCCCGGGGTTCTTTTCACCTTTCCCTCACGGTACTTGTTCACTATCGGTCATTAGAGAGTATTTAGCCTTACGGGATGGTCCCCGTTGATTCCGACAGGATTTCTCGTGTCCCGCCGTACTCAGGATTCACTTCTGAGTGCTTCAGATTTCGCCTACAGGGTTTTCACCTTCTTTGACTGACTTTCCCAAATCATTTAGCTATCTTTAGCTCTTTTTCTCGTTATGAAGTGTCCTACTACCCCAATCCGTAGATTGGTTTGGGCTATTGCCGTTTCGCTCGCCACTACTAAGGCAATCGATTTTTCTTTCTTTTCCTCCTGTTACTAAGATGTTTCAGTTCACAGGGTTTCCTTCACTAAAACTATGTATTCATTTTAGGATACCTTTCTTGGTAAGTTTCCTCATTCGGATACCCCCGGATCAATGCTTACTTACAACTCCCCGAGGCAATTTCGCTGTTTGTCGCGTCCTTCTTCGTCTTCTAATGCCTAGGCATCCACCATACGCCCTTATTAATTTAACCACTTTTTTTCCTATTTTGATGAGTTTTTGAGATCTTAATGCAATATATTAGGAAATATATTGCTACTCTTTATATTATCTAGTTTTCAAAGAACAAAATCTGAGAGAATCTTCTCTCAAAACCAAGTAAAATGTCAATCTTTAGCCTTCTATGTGAAATCTTTTCGCTTCTTTAGCGCCATCCCCCAAGATTTCATAAGGTTCTTCTTTTCTACGTTTTCTAATTTCTCCATAGAAAGGAGGTGATCCATCCCCACGTTCTCGTAGGGATACCTTGTTACGACTTCACCCCAGTCACCTGTCCTACCCTCGGCGGCCCCATCCCTTACGGGTTTGGTTACCGACTTCAAGCATTACAGACTCCCATGGCGTGACGGGCGGTGTGTACAACACCCGGGAACGTATTCACCCCGACATTCTGATTCGGGATTACTAGCGATTCCAACTTCATGGAGTCGAGTTGCAGACTCCAATCCGGACTGGGATCGACTTTCGAGATTAGCTTCACATCACTGTGTCGCAACTCTTTGTATCGACCATTGTAGCACGCCTGTAGCCCTAGATGTAAGGGGCATGATGATTTGACCTCATCCCCACCTTCCTCCAGTTTGCACTGGCAGTATCCTAAGAGTTCTCATCTTACTGTTAGCAACTTAGGAAAAGGGTTGCGCTCGTTATTGGACTTAACCAAACATCTCACGACACGAGCTGACGACAACCATGCACCACCTGTCACTCGGATAACCTCCGCTATATTTCTATAGCTTCGCCGAGGATGTCAAATCTAGGTAAGGTTCTTCGCGTATTTTCGAATTAAACAGCATGCTCCACCGCTTGTGCGGGTGCCCGTCAATTCCTTTGA
>OLSB01003964.1_pt1 | contig 10178 bp, 8 predicted proteins | sample 1672071 | NCBI WGS metagenome assembly OLSB01 (sample SAMEA3136642, study PRJEB25190) | human gut metagenome | biome: human gut; feature: human-associated habitat; material: faeces | place: Austria | collected 2013
GGCGCCGAGAAGACGCAGGCAGCGAGGGGGGCGCGCAGGAGCTTAAGCCCACCGGCTGCCATGCGGTTGCTACACGTTCGAGAGGCGCTCCACCGACCGGTATTCCGCGAGGGACTCGGCAAGCGTGCGATCCATATAAAGCGTCGAGAAGAAGTAGACGTCGCCGTTCGAGGCTTCGCAGCGCTCGATGTCGGGGTACTCACCAGACTTCTGAAGCTCGGCCCACGTGTCCTCAACCTTGCTTTTGCTCATATGGAAAGGAGGGTTGGCCAGGTCTTCCGCAGCAAAGGGACGCGGATAGACGCGTCCGTCCTCGCGGACGCAGTCGACGAATGTGGCCAAGGGGTTGTCCTCGGCCGCCAGAAAGGCCCAGTGCGCATAGCTCTTCGTCATGAGATCGGAGTCGTACAGGTAGTAGCTGTGTTGCCCCACTAGCGTGACGATATGCTCGCAGTGGATTTCCTTCTTTACCGGCGCGGCATCCTCATCGGGCACCAGCACATATTCCCCTTCAAGCTCCACGAGCTTGTAGCCCTCGGGAAGCTTGAGGTCTGCAAAGGGATCGTCGCTGGAGGCTGCACCATCCTTCGAAGGCTCCGCGGGCGCTGCGGAAGCCGCCTCGCTCGCATGAGGCGCAAAGACATCCATGGCCTCAGCTCGCACGGAGGAGGCGGACTCGGCCGCGACCTCGGACGACGCGAGGACCCCAGAAGGAGCCACAGCGTCAACAGCCCCGCCAAGCGCAATCGTGGCATCGGGGGCAGCGGATTCGCCTGCGGAAGCCGTCGTCTCGTCGGCTCCAGATGCCGAAGTAGCCGTACCTGCCTCGGACGCTTCGCGCGCAGCCTTCTTCGCAGCCGCCTTCTCGTCCTCCTCAATCTGCTTCAGCCGACGATTGGGAATCTTTGGGGGAACGCCCACGGCGCGCGTAGCCGACCGGATGGAGCTCGCTTTACGCGCACGCTCCGCCTTTTCCGCTGCAATCTCGTCTTTATGGTCGCGACGATAGTCCTCGAGATACTCGTAAACGAGCATCTCGAACTCGTCAGAGGTCATATGCCCAGGCACCAACCCCAGTTCAACCCACCTGCTCGGGACAACGAGCTGGCTATCAGAGGATTGACGTCGAACGTCGTCGAACACGTCGGCGAGCGCATTGTTCTCCGCGAGCTCACGCTCTTCGGGCGTAGGCTCAGCCTGTTGCGCTTCGGCGGCGTCGCTGCCTTCGCCCGCCGCCTCACCTGCGCCCGACGCATCGGGCGCGCCAACCGAAACGCCGCCGGCAGTGCCCGTCGCGCCCGCAATGCCGGAAGCGACAGCCGCTTCGTTCGCGCCAACCCCAGGAGTCTTGCCAGCCTCGGTATCCGCACCTTCCCCGCAAGGAGTCGCGTCGGGGCAACCGGAGACCGCATCGGGGGCCTTCCCGCAAGAGGCCCCCGTCAAGTTTTCCTGTGAGAGATCTTCCTCAGGCGCCGCCACCGCAACCTGCGTGTCCTCGGCAGCCATTACGCGTTCGCCGCCTTCGCACGCGCTTCATCGACCATCATGTCGAGGCGCGTGTCACGCAACGAGCAGTGCTCGCACAGAAGGCACGCGACCGAGCTCGTATCGCACGGCAACTTCTCGTTAAGTTCGGCAAGCGTTATGCCGCTGCGGTAATACCAGTCGCCAACCAAACCACGCACGCCTTCTACCGCGAACACCGTGGTATGCGCCTTGTCGTAGGGCACGCCGTCAACGGCCGCCTTCACGTCGTCGGGCGCAATGGCAAGCGCCTCTGTGAAGGTCTTGCCCTCGATCATCGTGCAGATGACGCTTGCACAGGCGGTCATGGCAAGGCACCCGCGCGTCTTGAACCCAGCGCGCAAAAAACGCGGCTCGCCGCCATCTTCGGGCTCGCCAACAACGGCGAACAAGCGCAGCGCCACTTCGCCGCGCTTCGACTTGCCTACCATGGATTCCGCGTTATAACCCTCCGGCTTGCCGGAGTTGGTGAAGTTCGCAACGATCGACAGCAGCGTGTCGGAATAGCCCGCAACCCCCTCGTCAAGATTCGTTTGATACACATCGGCGGTGCGAATCAGCGCACGCTCTGCCGGCTCGTGAAATACGTCTCGTCCGTCCCCCATAGCTTTCCCTCTCACTCAACCGAGAACCTTGATTTGCAGATAATCATGTCAAGACTCCGAATCGAAACAAATTGATGCTATCATGGTGGCTGTTTTTGATAAGAGGATATACCCTCTTTGGGGATAAAAAACGATAATGCCTGTTCACAGGCTACCACGAAAGCAGGGGATAACATGATCGGAAAGACGAACCAATCGTCGCCTTCCCCTTTGTGCGCCCCAAATCAAAAGACCCCTTCCGAAAAAGCCACCCCTGCAAGCGAACAATCGGAAAATGTCGGAGCCATAATTGCCCGGCATAAACCGCTCGCTTGGTCCATTTTAGGTCTCGCTTTTTGCCGCGCGGGGCTCATCGTCGGCAGTTATGGCAGCTATCGTCACAGCGACGAGGGCGTCTTTTCCGACGGAGTCATGCTCGTCGCGCTCGCGGTTTTGGCAGTGCTGTGGCTCCTGATTGCCATCACGAAGTGTCACCTTTCGCGTCAAGTCGTCAGAAGAATCGCTTTCGCCTCGATTATTCTCGAGGCGCTTTCCCTCACCATGACAGGTGCGCTGGTAATTGGACCACCCGAAATGAACGTCGCCGGGAATCACTTCCTTGCAAGCACGTTTTGCACGTTAGGCGGACTTGCCTGCATGTCATATTGGCTGCGTCGCGCACGCAACTGCACCGCCATAACCGCAGTTATTTACGCATTTGGAGCGCTGTTTGTAAGCGAGCTGCTTATCTTTACCTCGATATTCATGGAGAACGGCATCTCCTATTTCTATGCTGCCGTGCTTGTCTTGCTGCAATTCCCTTGCATATTGCTCGCACGGACGAAGCCCCTCGCTTGCGATATCAAGACGATTTCCAGCGAGAACGACTTCTTCAATTTCACCAAGAACACCATGACGTCGAAGGTCTTCCTCGCCACCATCTGCGTGAGCATCGGCGTGCTTGCGTGTGCCGACGGCTTTTTGCGCGGGTACCCCGATGGATTGCCAATCGCATTTCGAGCGACAACGCGATTCGCCGACCTTGTACTTATCCTCGCATTTTGCGTCGCAATCATCGTTTTCACGTGCAGGCAGCACCATCGCGTTATGACTGTCGGCATCTTCGTCACCATGGAGGCGCTCGCCTGCATTGCGCTGCTGTGTTATTCGGCCTGGCCCGACGCACTCGATATCGGCGCCATCTTCACGACCAACCTCAATGCGTTGCTCGTCGGCTTCTCGTGGTACATCATCCTCGCGTTCATGAGCTACGGCTGGCGTTGCCCCTACTATTACGCCATCGCCGGATGGATCGTCTGGCTCGGATGCCGAGGAATCGCCCGCATCACGCTCATCAATGTGACGGCAGTGTCGCAAAACGACCTTCTGATGCTCGCCGCCGTGTTCACGATGATCGTCATATCGACCCAGGTTGCGTTCGTCAACTTCCTGAACGTGCGCAAATTCGAGGCCGTCCCCGAAGAGGAGCTAACCCACCAGCAGAAAGCCGTGCAGACAAGCCCCGTCGTGAAGATCATGGGGCTCGACGACCATCATGAGAGCCTGGCAGACGTGCGGCAGGCCACCATGCGCCACAACGCCGAAGAGGTCGGCAAGCAGTTTCTGCTTTCCGAGCGCGAGGTCGAGGTACTTTCGCTTTACGCGCTCGGCTGGACGCAAAAGCGCGTGGCGGAGGAGCTATTCATCAGCCCGGGAACCGCTCATGCGCACATCAAGCGCATCTACGCGAAAACCGGCCTGCACTCACGCCAGGAAATCCTCGATTACATGGAAAAGTACACATCCTAAGGTTTCAAACTCAGAGGGACACAATCCTGGATGCGTCGCGACGCCCAATCCAGGATTGTGTCCCTTGGAGGCGCCCAGAACCTAAGACAATCGGCCCGAAGAGCTCGCAATCTGAAGGCGGCACCGAAAGAGCGCCGAGGCGAGCGACCGGGCAACAAAAAGGGCGGCTCGCGACTGTGAACAGGCACGCCGCGAACCGTCCTCGATCGAAAACCTTGACGAGCTACTTATATTCCTCCATAAGCGCTTTGAAAGCGGGCATGGAGCGCTTGATGACATCGGCGGACACGCAGTAGCTGATGCGCACCCAGCCATGGGATTTGAAGCACGTTGCGGGCACGAGCAGAAGCTCATGGGCCTTCGCTTTCTCGCAAAACGCCTCGTCATCGGACTCAAGCGCACGAACCCACAGATAGAATGCCCCATCGGGCTCGACGTATTCGTACCCCAACTCGGAAAGACCCTTCGTGAGCAGCTCGCGGTTCGCGCGATACGCCTCAACGTCGGAAGGTTTATTCACGCACTTCTCCATCACACGCTGGAACAGCACTGCCGTGCAGATGAAGCCGAGCGCACGACCCGCACCGCTCACCGCCGTGTAGACTTCCTTCGCGTTGTCCATGAGGTTGGACACGTAGATGTAGCCGATGCGCTCGCCAGGAAGCGACAGCGACTTAGAATACGAGTAGCAGACGATGGTGTGCTTGTAGAGCGTGGGCACGTAGGGAACCTCGGCGCCATAGGTGATCTCACGGTACGGCTCGTCGCTGATCAGATAAATCGGATGCCCGTACTCCTCTTCCTTGCGCGAGAGCAGCGCAGCGAGCGCCTCGAGGTTCTCGCGCGTGTAGACAGCGCCCACCGGGTTGTTCGGCGAGTTGATGATGACGGCGGCGGTCTTCTCGTTGATGGCGGCCGCCATGGCCTCCACGTCAAGCTGGAAGCTGGGAACCTGCGTGGGCACCTCGACGATGGAGCAGCCCATGGTCTCGATCCACACCTTGTACTCGGGGAAGTATGGGCTGGGGACGATGACCTCGTCGCCGGCGTTGGTGACGGCGCCCAGGCTGATGGCGATGGATGCGGCGGCGCCCACCGTCATGTACACGCGGCCCGCCTTCGCCGGGATACCGTAGCGGCGCGCGATGCTGTCGGCGATGGTCTGGCGAACGGCGGGGATGCCGGCAGCGGGCGAATACGCGTGCAGTTCGACCGGCGGCAGCTTCATGAGCTCCTCGATGGTGTCCGCCACCTTCTGCGGCGCAGGCACGCTGGGGTTGCCGATGGAGTAATCGAACACCTTGTCGTCGCCGATCTCGGCCTTGCGCTTCAAACCATAGGCGAACAGCTCGCGGATCGCGGAGGGTTCGTTTCCCAGGTTGTACATTCTTTCGTCGATCATAAGGTGCTCCTTGCATGCCGGTGCGTATAGCGCACGATGATAAGCTCGCCGTTCAGATTAGCACTTTCGCACCAAGTTGCCGCCCGCACGGCAACCAACAAAGTTAGCCGGAGCATGAAAACCGCATTTCGGACAAGCTCGCCGGCAAGGGCCATCGACGGAAGCCGCGCGCAGCGCTCCTAGTCGAAACCCGCCCAGCGTCCGGCGCAGGCGCCCACCAGGCATGCCGGCCACCTGCGCCGGCGACTTGAGCGCACCCCGCTTCCCCACCGGGAAACCCCGGGGCGGCACCTTGAGCCGAAAGCAAACCGTCACCGACGGCGGGCGCACATTGCGGTACAATAACCGCAGAACACGGGCGCGTGATCTCGTGGCACACGCTCGAGCCGACCTGAAAACATCCGCGCAGGCGCCCAAGCGCCGCGCACAACGAAAGGGGTTATCATGGCTTTCGGTTACAAGCGCATCTTCGCAGCACTCGACGGCGCATCCACTCAGCGAGCGGTCATGGAGCGCGCCATCGCCCTGGCGGAGGAAGAGCATGCAGAGCTCACGTTCGGTCACGTCATCGATTCCGTGCCCTATGAGGCCTCGGGCGTCGACTTCGAGCTTCTGTGCAACGAGGGCAAGATCCGCATCGAGACCGACCTCGCCGACCTGCTGGAGAAGGCCCGCAACAACGCCGACATCCCCTCCGTGCAGCTGATCGTCCGCGCCGGCCGCATCACCGACACGCTGCAGAAGCAGCTCATCGAGCCCACCGATCCCGACCTGGTCATCTGCGGCGAGCGCGGCCTGAGCAACATCAAGTACGTGTTCGTGGGCAGCGTTTCCACGTACCTCATCCGCAACGTCCGCTGCGACGTGCTGGTGGTCAAGCAGGACTAACCGCACGAAACGGCTGGCAAAACAAGCACGAACGTAAAAGCGGGGGCATCGGCCCCGCTTTTCGTTTCGAGATACGAAGCTACGACGTAATCAGCAAAACGGTGCCGATGACCAGCAGCAGCACGTACGTCAACTTCAGGAAGCGCTCCTGGCTGATGTGCTTGGCAAGCTTGCCGCCCACCACCGTGGCCAGCACGATAAGCGGGATGCAGCACAGCACCATGATCCAAACCTCATGGGTGAAGTGGCCCTGGTACAGCTGCGCTCCGGCGTACAGCAGGTTAAGGATGGACCATACCGCCGACAGCGTTGCGCGGAACTGCTCCTTGTCCGTGAGCTTCTGCACCGCATAAATGACCAGCAACGCGCCGCCGGAAACGAACATGCCCTGGATCAGACCCGCCGCCACCAGCACGCCCCACAGCGCCCACTCGGGCAGGAACGACTGCTTGCGCTGCACGAGGTTCTTGATGCCCACGGCAAGGATGACCAAGCCGTATATCTTCAACAGCGCATGCAGCGGTACCACGGAGTCAAGCCAAGCGCCCAGCGCCACGAACGGCAGCATGACGCCTACGATCTTGCCGAGCTCGCGCCAATGGATGCTGCGGATGTTCAACACGGCCAGCACCGTGCAGGCCAGAAAGCCCGTGGCGTTCAAGATGGACACCGAGCTTTGCAGCCCCAGCGCGAGCGTGCCCACCGGCATGCAGAAGATGTTGCCGGCGAAGCCGGTGATGGCCTGCACGGTGTAGCCGAACAGGAACACCGCTAGGAATATGACGTTCTTAACCAATCGAGATCCTCGCTCCCGTTATCTTGCAATCGGTGAAACGATGCCAAAGGCGCTCCGTTGCCGCACGGTCGCTGCAACGACGCCGCAGGCGCAGCAACGCCGCACGCGCTTCAGACGCCCCGACGGCCGACGCCCCGCTGTCGCGCAATCGGCCCCGCTAACCGGAATGCCCACCTGCTCAGCCGCGCCTTTTGCCGCGTATCCGCGGCTTCATCGTTATCCATGAAATAAGTTGCAAGTATATTACCAAAATGCCTATTTGCGGCTAATTGCCTTAGCATGAAGGGGAACATCATCTACCATAGGCAGGTACGCAATCCGAAAGCATAGGGGAACAGTGGCTGGATTCAACATCACCATCGCTGGCGACTCCGCTATCAACTTGGAGTTCGCCAAAACCATATCGCCGCAAACCAGCGGCATGATCCGCGTTGCGGCGCAGACGCTCACCGACGATCCCATCCCCGGGGTCACCGAGCTGGTGCCCACGTTCTGCTCGCTCATGGTCACCTACGACCCGTGCGTCATCGGCTACGACGAGCTGTGCCAACGCGTGCAGGGCAAGCTGCGCAACCTGGCCGCCGCCGAGGCGGGCGTGAAGCGCATCGTGGTCATCCCCGTCTGCTACGGCGGGGAGTTCGGCCCCGACCTGCCCACGGTGGCGCACCATGCCGGCATGTCCGAGCAGGACGTCGTCAGCCTGCACTGCGCGCACGACTACCTTATCGACATGCTGGGCTTCCTGCCCGGCTTCGCCTACCTGGGCGGACTGGACCCGCGGCTGCACACGCCGCGCCTTTCCGTTCCACGCACCGAGATCCCCGCAGGCAGCGTGGGCATCGGCGGCGCGCAGACGGGCATCTACCCGCTGGCAAGCCCCGGAGGCTGGCAGATCATCGGCCGCAGCCCCGTGCGCCCGTATGACCCCGAGCGCGCTCAGCCCATCCTGTACCGCGCCGGCGAATATCTTCGCTTCCAGCCCATCACGCAGAAGCAGTACGACGCCATCGAGGCGCAGATCGCCGCAGGCGGCTATGAGTGCGACGTTATCGTAGAGGAGGTCTAGCATGGGAGTCACCGCCATCAAGCCCGGCATCCTGACCACCGTGCAGGACCGGGGCCGCACCGGCTATCTGGGCAGCGGCTTCAGCCCGTCGGGCGTCATGGACACCCGCGCGCTGCACACGGCGAACCTGCTGGTCGACAACGATCCCGACGCCCCCGTCCTGGAGTTCTGCCTGGCCGGGCCGACGCTTCGCTTCACCACCAGCACCTACGTCGCCATCACTGGCGGCGATTTCCGTCCCACGCTCGACGGCCGCCCCGCGCCCATGTACACCGCGCTGGCCGTGCACCGCGGCAGCGTGCTGGCCTTCGGCGCCCCGAAAACGGGCATGTACGGCTACCTGGCCATCGCGGGCGGATCGATCAACGCGCCCGAGGTCATGGGCAGCCGCTCGACCAACCTGAAGTGCGGCATCGGCGGATGGAAGGGCCGCGCGCTCATCACCGGCGACTACCTGCCGTTCTGCGCGCGCAACATCGACTTCATCCCCAACCTGGGCTCGCACACCGTCGACCGCGACGACGCGTTCTACGGCTTCGACGACCCCGAGATCACGCTGCGCGTGGTGCCCGGCCCGCAGGAGGACATGTTCACGCAAGACGGCGTTGACACCTTCTACGGCCAACCCTACACCACCACCAGCCGCTGCGACCGCATGGGATTCCGCCTGGACGGCCCGGAGATCGAGACGGTGAACGGCAGCGACATCATCTCGGACGGCATCGCACTGGGCGCCGTGCAGATCCCCGCCGACGGCCGCCCCATCATCATGCTCTCCGACCGCCAGACCACCGGCGGCTACGCCAAGATCGGCACCGTCTGCAGCGTCGACCTGCCCAAGCTGGTGCAGTGCACGCCGGGCCGCGTCATCCGCTTCGCCCCCGTTACCATCCAGCAAGCGCAGGACCTGTACCGCCAGGAGGCGCGCCGCATGGATGCGCTTGCCAAGATGATCAAGCGCCCCTGCTACGGCGGCATCTCGCCGCGAAGGACGGCGCGAAGGCTCACACCCATCCTGGAAGCACAGGCCCGCGCGCACGCGTCCGGCAGCCAGAAGCTGTGGATCGAACTGAGCAAGACCGAGCAACAACGCTTGCAGCCCGCAGAGCAGCCCGCAAGCGATTCGAACCGATAGGAGCACCCCATGACCACGAACGAAACCAACGGCACCGCCGACGCCATGAAGCAGCGCCGCGAGAACATCCTCGACCTTCTCGACATCATGGACGAGGGCAACCTGACGGCCCTGCGCTTCAAGGACGGCCAGGTGGAGATCGAGCTCGAGCGCAAGCCCGCCGCCGGCGCGCTGTCCGCTTCCACCCTGCCCCTCATGGCCGAGCGCGTCGGCCAGCTGCTCAACGCCCGCGAGGACGCCACCGGCGTGGTGGCCGGCGCCGCAAGCGCGCCCGTGGCCGGCGAGGATGACGCCAGCGTGGTCCGCAGCCCCATGGTGGGCACGTTCTACGCCGGTCCCAGCCCCGACGAGGACCCGTTCGTGAAGGTGGGCCAGGAGGTGCTGACCGGCCAGACGCTGGCCATCGTGGAGGCCATGAAGATGATGAACGAGATCACGGCCCCCGCGCCGGGCATCATCACCGAGGTGCTGGCAGCCAACGGCACGCAGGTCGAGTACGACCAGCCGCTGTTCCGCATCTCCACCAGCGCGAACGCGTAAGGGCAGGCGAGCCCCATGTTCAACAAGATCCTCATAGCCAACCGCGGCGAGATAGCCGTGCGCATCATCCGCGCATGCCGCGCCATGGGCATCAAGACGGTTGCCGTGTACTCCACGGCCGATCGCCACGCGCTGCACACCTACCTGGCCGACGAGGCCGTGTGCATCGGCCCCGCGCCGGCGCGCGATTCGTACCTGAACACCACCGCCATCCTGGCCGCCGCCCAGGGCACAGGCGCCGACGCCATCCACCCCGGCTACGGCTTCCTGTCCGAGAACTCCACGTTCGCCAAGCTGTGCCGCGACAACGACATCGTGTTCATCGGCCCCACGCCCGAGGTCATCGACCGCATGGGCAACAAAAGCCAGGCCCGCCGCACCATGATGGACGCCGGCGTGCCCGTAGTGCCCGGCACGAAGAAGGGCATCCACGA
>OLSB01003965.1_pt1 | contig 10175 bp, 8 predicted proteins | sample 1672071 | NCBI WGS metagenome assembly OLSB01 (sample SAMEA3136642, study PRJEB25190) | human gut metagenome | biome: human gut; feature: human-associated habitat; material: faeces | place: Austria | collected 2013
TATAGCGTGCACCGGGACCTGCACCCGCTTGTGAATTAAGATGAAAGTTTGAGGAAACTTTTGTTATCTTGGAATTTTTGCCCAATGTGAAGCAGTATAGTTTACAGTTTCCATCATAATGTTTTTCAAAATACAGTCGATTTCCATAAATATTTACCAACTCAAGTTGTTCACCCGGCTGCATCGTCAGGGTTTTTATCAGTTTTCGGTTCTTGCCGTTGGTACCGACTGAATAGATTTTTTCCTTATGCTTCTTCCAAGAATCAATATCCATGGAGTAATAACCCTTTGATCCATTGGTCAGAATCGGATATTGCAACTGATTGGATGTTTTCACTAAGGTTCTGGCTTTTCCTTCTTTTGTCTTTGAAAAGTAAAGCTCACCCCAGTCTTTCAAGTACCATCCTCCTGCCGCTTCCAGCCTTTGACCCGTATTGTAAGGAGTTCCTCTTGTATCAAGCCGCTCATACTTCGCCGCAGCATCGGCTTTTTCCGTTGTCGCAAATGCCACGCACATCAGGATCAATACCGTCAGCACCGGCAAAAATACCGTTGATAACCATATCTTTTTACTTTTTGCTGTCATTTCCTTTTTCTTTGCCTTTCTCCCCTTATGCCCTTTTGCCTTTTCGATAACCACAATGATATGAAATCAGGCAGCCGGGGCTTGAGGCCACCGATTGCCTGATTTCTGATTTAGGGTGTTTGTAAAATAATAGTTTGAGTGGCAGACTACCTCTCACTTGCGGATGTGTCCCACAAGTATCCCATTCTGCCTGCATTGTTTGTTTTGTTATTATGCTTCTTTTTTGATTTTTCTCATTCCGAGTACAGCACCTGCTGCGAGGAAAGCATAGAGTGCGAATTCCATTAACATATTGTCGCCGGTCTGTGGCACTTTCTGTGTATTTCCTTGTCCGTCGTCTGTAGTATTTCCGTCAGCCGGATCAACTGCAGGATCTGTAGGTTCAGTCGGATTCGTCGGTTCAACCGGTGTTACAGTGCCACCGCCAGGGTTGTCACCGCCGCCAGGGTTGTCCCCACCACCGGTGTTTCCACCAGGAGTGTTTCCGCCGCCTGTACCGCCACCGCCGGTATTTCCGCCGCCACCGGTGTTACCGCCGGTTGAGCACGCTGCATAGAATATCACATTCGCATTATCGCTGACTGTCCATGCGTCATCCACGTATTCTAAAGTAATGATTCTTGCAGCCGGATCTAAGGACACCTGCGTATGCGTTCCGAAGTCTTTGCTGAATTCCGCAATATAAACTCCTGCTGTTACTTTAACATTAACATAATAGCCTGTATCTGCGGTACCCATTACTTTTCCAATTTCATAGCCACCATCTAACAGACCGTACCTTTTATCCGGATGTGCATTGGTTGTGTTGCAGTGAACGGTGATTCTTCCGAAAAGCAGGTCTTCTATTTGATCTTTCGTCGGACCGTCTGGAGTGATGATCGGCTCATCGCCGCCGGTTTTGCATTCTACATAAAGGTGTGCCGGATTTGCCACAGTCCATTTTCCATTTTCATAAGAAAGCTGTACCTCATAGTCCTGCTTTTGATTGTTCAGCTGATGCGTTCCGTCAACATCTGTATTATATTTTGCGATATACGAATCGGTCTCATATATCGAAACAGTACATTCGTTTCCTTGAACTTGACCTACAAGATAGGAATCTTTCTCGAGCTTATAAGTTTTATTCGGATGCGCGTCCTGCTTCGTGCAATCAACGATAACTGCATTTTCTAATGAAATGATATCTTCATCACTTGGAGTCGGAATTTCTTTGCAGACAACATCAAACATTACCGGTACATTCGACTGTACTATCCAGTTTGTGCCGTTATGTTTGAGCGTAATTACCTTCTCAGATTTTTCATCCGTCTTCAGTTCGCGAATCACCTTTTTCTCGGTGTTATACTTCGTTACATATTCCGCTGCTGTAACCGTCACATCTACCGTATACTCACCAGCTGTATTCTTCACAACAGTGCCAATTCGGTATGTCCCAGCCTCTAACGGATAGGTCTTAGAATCATGGCTTACTGCCGTATTGACACAATTGATTTTTACCGCATTTTCAAGAAGATTCTCTACATCCTCGCCGCTTGGCTCCTGCGGAGTCGGCTTACTGTCCTTATAAACTAAATAGAAGTTCTTACTGCAAGGGTATGGTTCCGACCCTGTAACATTCGCAGTAGCGTTAACTGTACTAGATGTGGAGCTGAAGAATGTTTCCATCTCTTTTCCTTTGGTGTAGTACGAGGCGAATTCCCAGCCGGTCCAATCATTTGTTGATGCCCCTACGTTAGTCGGATAGAATTCCTTTAAGTTCACATTATGGTTATACCCGCTGTGGGCAGTCCTGTCTTTGCAAGTAACCGTTATTGTGTTGATCTGTTCTGGATTCTGGTATCCAAGTGGTTTGCTGCTGTCAAGAACTACTTTGTAAATTTTGACTGAAATCTGATGACCAGTCCCATTCGCTGCAAACGCTGTCGTCGGCATCATGGTCATGACCATCAAAAGTGCCATTAAAAGAACAAAAAGTTTCTTTTTCATTTAAACTCTCCTTTCTTTGTTTTTGCTTTATGCATTCTCTCATCTTCACAAATAGGAGAGGTTTGTTAGTTACGCAGTAACTAAGGGTAACCAAACTTTCGTGGGGGCTGGCAAAAATGGGGGCACTCCGTGGGGGCTGAACAAACCCCATAGAAATTTGGAGTTCACCCCATGAAACTTTGGATGGATTTTCAAATTGTATACAAAAAGAGGCTTGATGGGAGAATACCTATCTTGCCTCTTTTTTGCTTTCTCTTTAAAATCGAATTGCACTGATTTTTTCGAGAAAGGAATACACATGAATGATATCATAAAATTACTTAATTTAGAAGACCCGGATGTCATAATCAGCTCCGTGAATGTGCAGGATGGCTGCAAAGAGATTACACTGGAGCGCAAGCCCTCTCCCAAGTACTGCCCATATTGTAAGACACGCATGCATTCCAAAGGCATCCGAAAACGTTCCGTCAACCATCCCATGATGCAGGATGGTTTTGCCCTGCGCCTGATTCTGAAACAGCGCAGGTGGAAATGCACCAACCCCGCATGTTCGCACGAAGAAAATGAGAATTTTGCTTTCATCTCTCCGGGACGCCGCAGTACCAGTCTCACAGACATTCTCATTCTTGAAAGCTTTAAGGATTTGAATTTATCCGCTGCCTCTATCGCACGCAAATTTCATGTTTCAGACACCTATGTGCTGAAAGTCTTTGATCGCTTCGTCAACATGAAGAGACTTCCTCTCGGCGAAATTTTGAGCGTTGACGAGGTGCACCTGAAAATACCGGGCGAATGCGAATATGCTTTGGTTCTCTTTGATTTCGTATCCAGACAGCCCATAGACATGATTCCCAGCAGGCGGCAAAGCGTAACCGAACCATACTTTGCATCTATCCCGATAGAAGAGCGCAAACAGGTTCGTTACCTCATCTGTGATATGTACAACCCGTATCTTTCTTTCGCAGACAAGTACTTTCCCAATGCAAAAACGGTCGTAGATTCTTTCCATGTTGTTCAGTTCTTAGAGCAGCAAATCATGAATCTTTTGCTTTCCATGCAGAAAAAGTATCGCATGCGCGATGAAGCGTTAAAACAGCAGAAAGAAAAGGACGCAGGACGCTCCCTTCGCCTTCCGCAGTCCGACGAATACTATCTTCTGAAAAAACACAAGTGGATTATGCTGACAAACGTTGAAAACATCAACTACAACGCACCCTCGCGCTGGGACAGGCATTTTCGCTACTACATGGACACTTATGCATACGAAGAACATTTCTTTCAAATGGATCCGTCCCTTCGCCAGATTCGTGATTTGAAGGAAAAATACATTCGCTTCAATGCCGATTGTGTCGGAGACGAAAGGAAAGCTGCATCTGAGCTTGATGCACTCATAGCCGAATACAAAAGCTGCAGTTTTTCTCTGTTTTGTGAGTTTGCAAGGCTTCTTCAAAAACATCGCAGTGCGATTATACGGTCTTTTTCTATCGTCGATACAAAGGTTGGAAAGGTCAGGCCTTCCAACGGTCCGACCGAATCACTGAATCGCAGGCCGAAAGATATGAAACGAAACGCCCGTGGCTACAGTAATTTTGAACATATCCGAAACCGAATTCTGTTTGCACTCCGTATGGAAGCACCCATACTTTCTAGTCCACGAGAGGAAAAAGAGTTTCGGAAGGTCACCGGCAAGGTTCGAGGTCCATACAAGAAAAACAATAAATAGCAAATTCCAAAAATCAGTGCATTAAAAACCAGCCTCGCGTCTAACGCGTGGTTTTCAGGGGACGGGCAAAGCCCTCTGTTCCTTGCGTGACACGTCAAACGTGTGAATGAGTCTGCCAGCTGCAGGCTCATTTATTTCTTTTTGTCGCTTTTGAACGGACTTTCTCCGCCCATGGTCAATTGTTCGCCGAGTTGATCTTCCTCGAGTTGCTTTTGATATATTCCGCAATTCGGGTTTCGTTTTTCCCAACCGTATCAACATAGTATCCTTTGCACCAGAACTCTCTGTTGCGATATTTATACTTCAGTTCCCCGAATTGCTCATAGAGCATCGTAGAGCTTTTTCCTTTGAGATATCCCATAAATTTTGACACTGCATATTTGGGTGGAATTTCCAACAGCATGTGGATGTGATCCGGGCAAACTTCAGCTTCCACAATGTTTACGCCCTTCCATTCACACAACTTGCGTAGGATTTTCCCTATCGCGGCTTTATGCTCTCCGTAAAAAACTTTTCTTCGATATTTCGGGGCGAAAACTATGTGGTATTTGCAATTCCATTTGGAATGCGATAAACTATTAATGTCATTCACACTCATTTGAATGTCCTCCTTCGTTAGACTTGATTGCAGTTGGCAGACTACATCTCAAGTTTAACAGAAGGAGTTTTTTTATTCAAACGTGTAACGTTTCCGGAACCACGCGTCCAACGCGTGGTTTTACCTATACAAAAAACAGTGGCCGTAAAATGACCACTGTTTCATGCTAACTGGTATCAGCCCCCACGGAGTGCCCCCACTAAAGTTTGGGAAACCCCACTAAAGTTTGGTTACCCGTAACTAACAAAGGGATATCCCTTTGCGATTTTGAAAAAAATATTTAAGCTATAGCCCTATTTTATAATTTTTTCCTATTTGCGTCAAGCCGTTTTCTTAATTTTTGAACCGATTTGCGCAAATTCGTTAGACTTCTTTCAGCAGGGCGTGGATGCGCTCGTTCAGCATTTCGAGGGCAACCTCATTGTAGCCGCCTTCCGGAACGATGATGTCGGCGAATTTTTTGCTCGGTTCGATGAACTGCTCGTGCATCGGTTTCACCGTGCTGAGATACTGGCTCACAACGGAGTCGAGCGTACGCCCTCTCTCGTTTACGTCACGAAGGATTCTGCGGATGATTCGCACATCCGCGTCCGTATCGATGAACACCTTAATGTCAAACAAATCCCGGAGTTCTTTACATTCAAAAATCAGAATTCCTTCTACGATGATGACCTTGGAAGGTTTAACCGTAACCGTTTCGTCAATCCGGTTATGTATGGTAAAATCATACACCGGCCGTTCGATGCTTTCTCCCTGTGCGAGCTTTTTGATATGCTCAATCATCAAATCCGTGTCGAACGAATTCGGATGGTCATAGTTGAGATGCTTCCGCTCTTCAAACGGAATATCATTGTGCTGCTTGTAATAAAAATCATGGCTGATGATTGTTATTTTTTCGCTGAATTCTTCTTTGATTCTGTTTATCATCGTGCTTTTGCCGCAGCCCGTTCCGCCCGCAATTCCGATTACGATTACATTGTCCATCATGATTATTTCTCCTGATTCTGTTCTGTCAACGGTCTTGTATCTCTGTCTTCTGCAAGGACAGATGCTCCGAGGTTGAGTGATGCTTTTTCGAGTTCCTGAACGATATTGTTTATCTGCGTAAGCTTATCAAGCGAAATCTGCTTTGAAACCGCTGTTTCCGCGCTTGCAATCACGGTATCCAGCTCACCCTTAATCGATGAAAGCTTGTCCTTGAGTTTCTCGATGTCTTCCTGGTCAAGGGCCTCTCGGATAACCTCTTCTCTGCTGAGGATTTCGCCTGTTTCAAGTTCATATTCGGTATTGCCGTTTACGACGATCGGTTCATATCCGAAGACTTCCTTTACTTTTGCGGCAAAATCAATCTTCGACTGGGTTTCGCCGTGAACGAGGAAGATGTGCTTCGGTTCTTTCTGAAAACCGCCGAGCCAGTCGAGCAGACCCTTCTGATCGGCATGTCCCGAGAAACCTTCGAGATTGTAAATTTCTGCCCCGACCATAATCGGTTCTCCGAAGAGTTTTACTTCTTTCGCCCCTTCAACAAGCATCCTTCCCAAAGTGCCTTCCGCTTGGTATCCGACGAAAACAATGCTGTTTCTGCTGTCCCAAAGGTTATGCTTTAGGTGATGGCGGATTCTGCCCGCTTCGCACATGCCGCTGGCGGAAATGATGATTTTCGAAGTTTTGTCTTGGTTCAGCATCTGTGAATCCGCAGTATTTCTTGTAAATCTGAGATTCGGGAAGTCAAGCGGATGGTCACCGCTCATGATGTATGCCTTTGTTTCGTCATCGAAGACCTGCGTATTTTTCTTGAAAACTTCCGTAGCCGTCGTTGCCATCGGGCTGTCGATGTATACATATACCTTGCCGAGCGTGTCCGCATATTCCGGATGATGTTCATAGAACATGTTGAACTGATAAATCAGCTCCTGCGTTCTGCCTACCGCAAAGGAAGGGATGATAACACTGCCGCCGCGCTTGATGGTTTTGAGCGTAATCTTGATGAGATCGTCGATGCTTGTTGCGTTTTCCGGATGCAGCCTGTTTCCGTAGGTGGTCTCCATAATGAGGAAATCTGCTTTTTTGATTTTTACCGGATCTCTCAGAATCGGTCTGTTTTCAACGCCGAGGTCGCCTGAGAAAACAATCTTGGAAGTCTTGTCGCCTTCGGTCACCCAAAGTTCCGTAATTGCCGAGCCCAAGATATGTCCCGCATCGTTGAATACAATCTTCATGTCCGGGTTAAGTTCCACAAGCTGATCGTACAGAATCGGTTTTACGAGTCTAAGTGCCGCTTCGGAATCCTGAATCGTATAAAGCGGCTCAACCGGCGGTTTGCCCGTTCTTAAATTTTTTCTGGTCTGCCATTCGGCATCTTTTTCATGAATGTATGCACTGTCCTTGAGCATAACATCCAGAAGATCCGCCGTTGCGTCCGTGCAGTAAATCGGGCCTTTGAATCCGCGCTTTACAAGGAGCGGCAGTCTGCCGCAGTGATCGATGTGCGCGTGGCTGAGAATAACGCATTCAATTTCAGCAGGGTTGAACGGGAACGGTTCTTCGTTCATTCTGTCCATTTCCTTGCCGCCCTGGAACTGTCCGCAGTCTAAAAGAATCTTATGGTTGTCCGTGGATATCATGTGGCAGGAGCCGGTAACTCCTATCGATGCTCCGCAAAATTTTACTTTCATTTTCTCTCATTCTCCTCTCCGTGAAAATCCGAACCCTCGGTTACGTGCAAATGATATTGGGAAGCGATTTGGAAAAGCCTCCAGCTTTCCTCTTCACTGTGGTTTGGGTGATAGCATTCCACGCCTTTCAGTCCCGCTGTCTTAAGACCTCTTATGAGAAGGTCCATGTTTTTCCAAAATATCTCTCCTCCGCGTTCTCCCATTCCGCGGATCTTTGCGGGGTGCGCAAGTACCGCCATTCCGCCTGCATTTGCAATCAGACTTATGGCTTCTTCGGCATCAAGTTTTTTCTTTCGAATTGCCTTTATTTCCGGTGATTCGAGAATTCTTCCCGGTTCGAATGCCTCTTTGTAATCCTTAACATAGCCTTTTTCCGCAAGTGCATGTGCGATATTCGGTTTTCCGATATATCCGCCTTTGCTGTTTTTTTCAAGCTGTGCAAGGTCAATGTCAAATCCCATTTCTTTGAGTTTTGCAACAAGCGCAGCGTTTCTTTCTTTTCTGTATGCCTTAAGTTCTTTGAACTTTTCCGTGAGTGCCTCGTTTTCCGGGTCGAAATCGTAGCCGAGCATATGAAGCTCAACCTTCATTCTTTCTTTCTCCGGCGTGTCCTCTTTGAAGCCTTCGAATTCATGCTCTGTAGAAAGCTCAACCCCCGGCACAAATTTTATCTTAAGCGCCTCCGCGGCGATTGACGCCTCCTTCAGTCCGTCAATGCCGTCATGGTCGGTAAGCGAAATAATATCGTACTCGGCATCTTTGTATTTTCTCACCAGATCAACGGGGCTCATCGTCCCGTCGGAATAGTAAGAATGTATATGGTAATCAACTATGTAGCTCATCTTTTCCTATCCTCTCTGCTTTTTCTCTGCCGTAAAGTGCCTCAACAAGTGCCAGTGCAAACTTCATGGCGGTTCCCGGAGCCTTGGACGTTATAATGTTTCCGTCGCGGACAACCGGTTCGTTTGATGCCTTTGCGCAGGCAATGTAATTCTCCATTCCCGGATAAATCGTCGCCTGTCTGCCGTCGAGCACACCGGCCGCGGCGAGCACCATCGGAGCCGCACATATTGCGCATACCCACTTGCCCTCACCGGCTGCTTTGCGGATCTCATGCATGAGTCCTTCATGCTCGAGTAAGTTCGTGGTTCCCGGCATGCCGCCCGGAAGCACAAGCATCTCGCATGACTCATAATCCGCTTTATCAAAAGGAATGTCCGCTCTCACTTCAATCCCGTGCGTTCCTCTCACTTCGAGCTTACCCGAAACGGACACCGTGCAGACCTCAGCTCCCGCTCTGCGGAGAACATCGGTCACCGTAATTGCTTCTATCTCTTCGAATCCATCTGCTAAATGCACATAAATCATCGTTTTTTCCTCGCTTTAAAAAATATCGGTTAATAAAAAATTCTCGGTGGTCTTGTCAGTCTGTAATTCACATAGATCGCCACGCCGAATACGGCCGTCGAAACTATAATCAAAAAGATTACCGCCGTGGACATAAACTCAGGGCCCAGAACCGTAAGCAGCTTCGCATCTTCCGGCAGAGTTATCATGTTCATGGAATCCGCAAGGAAATGTCTGCCCCGGTTTGAAAGAAACAGGAACACCTCCGCTGCCGAAATTCCGGTGCCGATTGCTGCGGCGATGCGGAAACCTCTTCTGAGCATCTTCTTTTCATCCTCTTTCACTATCATATACCAATAGATTGCCGCAGTCAGAATGAAGCTCACAATGCACAAAATGAGACTGATATCCACCCATTTCTTGACGCACATCATATTATAGCTTTCATCCTCGTCAAAAATCCCCTGCATGTCATATCCCGTATCCTCATAGATCTGAAACTCATTCGGTTTCCAAGAGTTCATAAACCCCACGATTTCGTCTGCGAATTCGTTATTCGTAAAGTCAACATACAATTTTGAAACCGCGCTTGAGTCATTGAAATAAAAAGAATATACCTCAGCCGTCCTGACTACTAAATTCTGGGATAGCGTAACCAAAAAAACGGTTACCGTAATGACCGCCAATACGGAAAGCAAAATATTGCGATTTCTCATCAAACTTCTCCTCAGCTAAAAAGTCGGGGTAAGAGCTGCTTTTGCACAGCCTTTACCCCACAACAAAATTATTTAATAATTGTGCATACTGCATCAGGACCGCATCCTGCTGCATTTCCTTCATCTGTGTCAAGATGTACTTCTCTTTCGTGCTTTGCACCTGCTCTTACGAGAACGTTTTCGAAGATGAGGCCTCTTTCGCCTTCAATCTTAATGCTTACGAATTCACCGTCTTTCACGCCTGCTTCTGCAGCCTGTTCGTCATTTAAGTGAACGTGTCTTAATGCTACGATTACGCCGTGGTCGATTTCGATTTCGCCGCAAGGTCCTACAATCTTGCAGCCCGGAGTTCCTTCAAGCTTGCCGGATTCTCTTACCGGAGCCTTGATTCCGATTGTTCTTGCGTCTGTCATAGCAAGTTCAACCTGTGTTTCCGGTCTTGCAGGTCCAAGTACTCTGATGCCCTTGAGCGTGTTCTTCGGTCCTACGATGTCAACTTTTTCTTCACATGCAAACTGACCCGGCTGAACGAGCGGTTTGGTAG
>OLSB01003971.1_pt1 | contig 10158 bp, 7 predicted proteins | sample 1672071 | NCBI WGS metagenome assembly OLSB01 (sample SAMEA3136642, study PRJEB25190) | human gut metagenome | biome: human gut; feature: human-associated habitat; material: faeces | place: Austria | collected 2013
CCTAACTTTTATTTTCTTATATTGATTCTTACGATTGGCTATGCTATACTTTCGCCGTATTTAATTTCATACAGTCAAATAAGCTGTAATAACAAGGTTACTAATTTAAAGGAGCTTTATTATGAAAAAGAAATTATTATCCTGTTGTTTATGTGTTGCTTTGCTCTTTTCCATGAGTGCCTGTGGCACAAGTATCGGAACATCCGGTTCTACCGGTCAGACCGCTGCTGATACTTCTGAATCTGCGGAAAGTACAAATGATAATACCGACGTAGAGGAAACTGCAGATGATGCCTCTGATGAAACCATCAGCGGAATGCCAAATCCGATTGTACCGGTTAGCGATGCTTCTGAATTCGAAAATAAGCTTGGTATCACCATCATGCCGGATCTTATGGATGACGATTATCAATTATCCATTATCGGAGATACTGTCGCACAGATCGAGTTTGATAAGGAAGGTGTCGACGGCGATCCCATTGTCTGTACCCTGCGTGCTACCAAAGATACAGAAGCAGCCAAATCCTTAAGCGGCATTTATGACGATATGGAGGAAGATAATCTGACCTTTACACTGGATGACGGGAACGAACTTCCTGTCTTTTTGAAGATTCCGGAAACACTCCCATGTAAGGTGTATGAATTTGCCATCAGCGATGTCAATTACAGCTTCGAATATTCCGGCCAGATGAGCCAGATGATGTTCGCTGAAGTATTTGATTCTGTGCTTGTTGCAATCGGAGCAAACGGAACCGATACTGAATAGAAACTGTTTCCATTTGCATCCTATTACAAGACCTCCGGAGCATTCATTGTTTATCCGGAGGTCTGTTTTTCATCATTAGTGTAACCCTATGAAATTAATTCCTATAAGTTTTTCATTTCTTTCTGAACAAGCAGAAATGCACCTGTCAGCATCAGAACACCTGCAACCGTAAGGATACCCTGCATAAGCCATCCCGTATTTCCGGATAACAACGCTGCAAGGACTGTTCCTGCAATATTGAAACACAGATGTAACAAAATCGGCAGGAAAACCGTTCTGCACTTTCCGGCAACATATCCTAAAACCAGTCCCACTGCAAAAGCATAGATCCCCTGTACCAGATTCATATGTAAAATTCCAAAAAACAATGCCTGAATTACATTTGCTGCTGCAAACTTCACACCTGCACTCCGAAGGAAACGCAACGTGAGTCCACGGAAAAGAAGCTCTTCGGAAATTGGTGCCAGTATCACCGTAGCTAACAAAGAGATCCAGGTTGTTTCACCAATACCCACCGTCTCAACGAGTTGCGAATAAGCTTCCATTGCATTCGGGAAAGCCAGTGCTGCAATATTTAATAAGAAATCAATTACAAGCTGTAATCCAATACCTGCCAGTATACACATCAATACTGTCCGCACGTTGACACACTCTTTAATCGGCCGGTTCACATTCTTCCTTTTAACCAGAATACCATACCAGACCGCTGCTCCAATCAGTGTCAGTATCTGTGCCACAACGACAGCATAAATAATAAATTGCATAATATAATCCGTAACTGCTGCCTGTAACGCTGCCGGGTCATTCAGAAGCTCGGCTTCTCCGTTCATTGCAATACGTACAGAATAGACTACTGTACCAATTACACTGCAGGTAAGCCCTGAAAGAACCTGTATCATTAATGTTGCAAGTAATGGTACAACACTTAACACATAGTACCCTGCTTTTCCTTTTTGTTTCTCCATGACTGCTCCTTCACTTCATAAACCAGAATTCATTTCTATAGGGCAAACGCCCGACATGAAATAAGTTGCCGGAAAGCACGTATATTGATCAGCTAATCTGTACAATCCGGCAGCTTATGAATGGACATAGCTCTGAATAGTTATAAGAAAATAAATTTACAGATAAACAGTACTGCAAGTACATACATTAACGGTGTGATCTTCTTTGCTTTTCCGGATATCAGGTTAATTACCACATAGGAGATAACTCCGGCTGCAATACCCTCGGAAATGCTGTAGGTAAGCGGCATTGCAATCAATGCAAGATATGCCGGAACAGCTTCTGTAAAATCATTAAAATCAATTGCTGTAACAGCAGAGATCATCAGAAAGCCTACAAACAATAATGCCGGAGCTGTTGCAAAGCTCGGAATAGTAATAAAAATCGGAGAAAGGAAAACAGCAAGCAGGAACAAAAGTCCTGTTACAACAGAAGAAAGGCCTGTTCTTCCGCCTTCTGCCACACCTGCAGAGCTTTCTACGAAGGTCGTTGTTGTAGAAGTACCAAGCACTGCACCTGCTGTCGTTGCAATCGCATCTGCAAGAAGTGCTTCCTTAATACGGGGAAGCTTTCCTTCTTTGTCCAGCATATCAGCCTTGGTTGCACATCCGATTAAGGTTCCAAGTGTATCAAAGATGTCAACAAAAAGGAATGCGCATACAATTGCAACAAAGTCAAATGCTCGCAGGCTGGAGAAATCGGCCTTGAAACACTGTCCGAAAACGGAAGAAATTGCTCCGAGGTTAAAGCTGCTCCATGCCGGAATCAGGGAATAATATCCTGCATCCGGAGTAACCACATATAATCCGGTAAGCTGGCAGATAATACCCAGAATCCATGTTGCAAAAATACCAATCAGGATTGCACCCTTTACCTTCTTTACATAAAGAACGGCAATAATAAAAATACCAATCACTGCCAATAATGCAGAAATACCGGAAGTATGGAAGTCTGCAGTGAAGTCAACAATAGAAACCAGTGTGGAATCATTGTTTACAACAATTCCTGCATTCTGAAGACCAATAAAAGCAATGAATAAGCCAATACCAACGGAAACCCCCTTCTTTAACTGAAGCGGAATTGCATTGAAAATAGCTTCACGGACATTCGTAAGGGACAATACAATGAAGATGAGACCTTCTACGAATACGGCAAATAATGCGATCTGCCAGGAATAACCCATAGATCCGCATACCGTATATGCAAAATACGCATTTAATCCAAGTCCCGGTGCCAGTGCAAACGGATAATTTGCAAGCAGCGCCATACATATGGTTCCGATAAAGGATGCAATCGCTGTTGCAATCAATACTGCCTGTGCATCCATTCCGGATGCAGACAAAATACTGGGATTTACTGCAAGAATGTATGCCATGGTCATAAAGGTAGTAACACCTGCTACAACTTCCGTGCGGACATTCGTACCATTTTCTTTCAGTTTAAAAAATTTTTCTAACATAACTATCTCCATTCCTTTTGTTGTTGTGGAATATCTGTGCCTATATTACATCCAAAGTTATCTTTTCAATGATTTTTCAGAACCCGGCTTACAGATTTTATTTTCCTTCATATGTAATAACGGATGCCACATCGTAATTGGCAAGCTTAGCTCTTCCATTTAAGCCTGCAAGCTCCATCATAAAGATTACCTTCACTACCTCGCCGCCAAGCTGCTCGATCAGCTTAATTGCGGCCTCTACCGTACCGCCTGTTGCAATCAGATCATCTACAAGAACAACCTTCTGTCCCGGCTTAATCGAATCCCTGTGCATCTCAATCGTTGCAGTACCATATTCCAGATCATAGGTCTGTTCAATGGTTTCACAGGGCAGCTTGCCCTTCTTGCGGATCAGTACAAACGGCTTGCCCATTGCATAGGCAATCGGTGCTCCCAGAATGAATCCACGGGACTCCGCACCTGCAATCACATCAAACTCTACTCCATCCAGCAGCTTGATCATGGAATCAATCGCAAGCTTAAATCCCTCTGCATCCTGCAGCACGCTCGTCACATCACGGAAAATAATCCCCGGCTCCGGGAAATCCGGAATACTGCGAACATAATCTTTCAGTTCCTTCATGTTATAACCACTCCCATTCTATTTATTGCTTATATCATTTGATCTGCAAATTGTCTCCCTGCCAAAGCAGTTCCCACAATTCAACACATATATCATTATATTTTCTCTCATAAAAAAAGGCAAGGAGAAGTTAACTTTCAAGTTCTTCCCTTTCAGGTTCTTCAGGGACTGTCTCATATGATTATTCATTCCAGTGAAGAGTGACTTTCTTTTCTGCTTCCTGTTCTTCTAATGAACATCTTTCCTGTAGTTCTTTGATTATTTGTTCTTTACTTCAGAAATATTGCTTATTTATTTTGTTTTATATCTCTTCTCACGATAACGCAAAATCAAACAGGCTGATCTGGTTCGATTCCGGCAGATCCCCGAGGATCCCCAAATCACTCATCAGATCAATGATGGTCTTAGATGCCTTGGTACGCATCCGGAAATCATCCTTCGAAAGGAACGGGCCGTCCTTGGCTGCTTCGACAATCGCATCAGCAGCTTTTTCACCAAGTCCGTCAATACTGCTTAAGGATGGCATGATCTTTCCATCAAAGATCTGGAAGTTCCGGGAATGTGCCCGGAAAATATCGATTGGCTCAAATTCAAAGCCCCGGGCATACATTTCCTGCACGATCTTCATATCCTTCAGGGTATCCTGTTCCTTCTTACTTAAGGAATCACTCCGGCTCTTATAATCCTTCATCACATCCTCTAAGTGCTTCTGTCCCTGACACATGATTTCATAGGAAAACGCCGATGCACGGATGGAAAAATACGAAGCATAGTAAGCCTGCGGATAGTTGATCTTACAGTAGGCAATACGCCACGCCATCATAACGTACGCCGCCGCATGGGCCTTCGGGAACATGTACTTGATCTTCTTGCAGGACGCAATGTACCAATCCGGTACACCCTGCGCCGTCATGGCCTCTTCCCACTCCGGCTTCAGGCCCTTTCCCTTACGGACACTTTCCATAATGGTAAAGGATAATGCACTGTCCACGCCCATACTGATCAGGTAAATCATAATATCATCACGACAGCAGATACAGTGTGAAATATCTGCAACTCCATCGAGAATCAGGGTCTGTGCGTTTCCAAGCCATACGTCTGTCCCGTGGCCAAGTCCCGAAATACGGATCAGATCCGATAAGCTCTGCGGCTTTGTGTCCAGAAGCATCTGGATAACGAAGTCCGTACCAAATTCCGGAATTCCAAGGGAGCCCACAGGACAGCCGCCAATCTGATCCGGCGTAATGCCAAGAGCCGAGGTATTCTGGAACAGGGACATGACCTGCTTATCATCCAAAGGAATCTTCGTCGGGTCAATTCCGGTTAAATCCTGTAGCATACGAATCATCGTCGGATCATCATGCCCGAGAATATCAAGCTTTAACAGGTTATGGTCAATGGAATGATAATCAAAATGTGTGGTAACAATATCGGTTGTCATATCATTTGCCGGATGCTGCACCGGTGTAAAGGAATTGATGTCCTCACCCATCGGAAGTACGATGATACCGCCGGGATGCTGTCCGGTACTACGCCTGATTCCGGTACACCCTAAAACGATACGGTTGATTTCACAGGTCCGCTTCTTCCTGCCACGTTCCTCGTAATAATTCTTCACATAACCGAATGCCGTCTTATCCGCCAGTGTAGCGATCGTTCCGGCACGGTACGTCTGACCGGCACCGAAAATAACTTCTGTGTATTTATGCGCCTTACTCTGATATTCCCCGGAGAAGTTCAGGTCAATATCCGGCTCCTTATCTCCCTTAAATCCAAGGAAGGTTTCAAACGGGATGTCAAATCCATCCTTCATCAGCGGCTCCCCACACCTCGGACAGATCTTATCCGGAAGGTCACATCCGGAAATACCGGCATTTTCCTTGATTTCCGGTGCATCAAAATCGTAGTACCGGCACTTCGGACAGCGGTAATGTGCTGCCAGGGAATTTACCTCCGTAATACCTGCCATAAATGCCACCAGGGAAGATCCTACCGATCCTCGAGAACCAACCAGATAACCATCCTCCACTGACTTCCACACCAGCTTCTGTGCAATGATATACATAACGGCAAATCCATTGCTGATAATGGAGTGAAGCTCCTTTTCCAGACGCTCCTCGACGATCTTGGGCAGTTCATCCCCATACAGCTCATGGGCACGGCGGTAACAGATGTCCGTCAATGTCTTATCACTGTCCGGAATAACCGGCGGACATTTATCCGGCCGAACCGGTGCCATGACATCGATCCGGTCCGCAATTTTATTCGTATTGGTAATAACAACCTCTTCTGCCTTGTCACTGCCAAGATACTCAAACTCTGCAAGCATCTCCTCTGTTGTCCGCAGATAAAGAGGGGCCTGATTGTCTGCATCCTCAAAGCCCTTACCTGCCATGATAATCCGGCGGTAAACCTCATCCTCGGGATCCAGAAAATGTACGTCACACGTTGCTACCACCGGCTTTCCGTATTCTTCACCAAGCTCCACAATCCGGCGGTTGATGTTCCTGATATCTTCCATGCTGTTAATGGAAGGAACCCGTTCGGATTCGATCATGAACTCATTGTTCCCAAGCGGCTGGATTTCCAGATAATCATAAAAGTTCACAAGCCGCGCAATCTCGGCTTCCGGCTTATCTTCAAGCAAAGCCCGGTAAAGCTCTCCTGCCTCACAGGCACTTCCCAGAATCAGGCCTTCCCGGTGCTTCATCAGAAAGCTTTTCGGTACACGGGGACGCTTACTGTAATAATCCAGATGTGACGCTGAAACGAGCCGGTACAGATTCTCTCTTCCGACATTGTTCTCTGCTAAAATAATCGCATGATAAGAAGGAAGACGCTTCACAATCTCCTTACTGGAAGCCCCCCATTCATTAACCTGCTTTAAATTCGTAACTCCCTGCTCCTTTAAAAGTGGGATCATCTTTACGAAAATCTCTGCTGTTGCACCGGCATCATCTACCGCACGGTGATGATTTTCAAGGGATATTCCCATGGTCTTGCAGACCGCATCCAATGTATGCTTTGCCTGATTCGGGAAAAGCACACGTGCAATTCCCAGTGTATCTGCATATGTGAAGGTCTTGTTTAACTGCTGCCGCATCACATTTTCTTTGATAAAGCTCATATCAAAGGACGCATTGTGCGCCACCATAACCGCATCCTTGCAAAACTCCATAAATTGAGGAAGAACCTCTTCAATCACCGGTGCATCCATTACCATACTGTCATTGATGCCGGTAAGCTTTTCAATATGATACGGAATCGGCACCTGCGGGTTTACGAAGGTCGAGAATTTGTCTGCGATCTCACCATTGACCACCTTCACGGCTCCGATTTCAATAATCCGGTTGCTTACCGGTGAAAATCCCGTCGTTTCAATATCAAATACTACAAAATCGTGGGTAAAATCCTGCCCCTGCTCATTCACGACAAGCTCCTGCAGATCATCAACGAGATAAGCCTCCATGCCGTAAATGATCTTAAAGAAATCCTGCTTATCCGGATTCGGATCTCCGGCTTCCTTACGCTTTGCCTTCTCCGCTTTCCACAGATCCTCCCAGACATGGTTCGCATCCGGGAATGCCTGTACCACTCCATGATCCGTAATGGCAATTGCCGGATGTCCCCATTGATATGCACGTTTAACAATGTCCTTCGCTTCTGAAACACCATCCATATCACTCATCTTTGTATGACAGTGCAATTCCACACGCTTCTCCGGACTGGTGTCCATACGGGTGGTCGTAAAGTCTGCAATCTTCCTGATTCCGATTACTGAACCGATCGTCAGCTCCTTATCGAATGCATCGATGGCCGCAATTCCCTTAAGCTTCACGAATGCGCCCATCTTAAGATCTGCCTTTACCTCCGCTACCTGATCGTTATGCACGAACATCTTAAAGGTCATGGTATCCGTATAATCCGTAATATCATACATGAGAATGGTACGTTCGTTCTTGATTTCACGGGAATCCTCACGGATGATCTTCCCCTTTACCGTGACCTCCATCTCTCCCATGATGTCCTCCATGGGCATCACCTCATCCTCAAAGTCACGTCCGTAAATAACATCCGGATTATCCGATTTCTTAATGGCTCTGCGGAAATCGCCGCGATCCTCTCTCTTTCCAAAGCTGCGCTTCTCGAATGGGCGCTTCTCTCCGACTCCCTTGCTGACCGTTCCTTTTCCCTGCTCTGCCGGCTTCTCCGGTGTACCTCCAATGGCTCCTGCATTTGTGGATGAGCCTTCTCCTGCTCCTTCCGCACGCCCTGCAGCACCTGACTCCATTTCTTCTGAAGCTTCCTCTGCGGCCGCTCCTGCCTTACCAAAGGCACGCAGTGTGATCTCCCGGATCTGCCGGGAAATCATGATGTCATCCTCTTCCTTATGACGTCCTGTTTTCTTCTCTTTATATTCCATCAGGCATTCTGCCTTAAGTCCACACCGCTCCACAATGATCTTCTCTAAGATCCGCAGAAGCTCCTGTGACTTACTTCTGGCTAAAACCGTATCCTCTGCCGTAATCAGGATCTGATTCTCCTTCGGATAGGAAAGATCTGCCATCTTGAAAATGTTATATTCCACCGGGCTGTATTCCCGCAGCTCAAGCAAAATACTGGACTCATACTCCCTCATCAGATTTTCCGGCGTATACTGCTCCGACAGATGAAAGCTCTCATATAGCTTGACCGTCACCGGATGCTTATCAAAAAACTGCCGTTTGATTTCCTTTTCAACCTTATAGATTGTCTCCTTCGGAATCAGATAATCACTTACAATGCTCACACGGACAAAGTCCCTGCTTTTGGTTGCAGAGACTTTACATACGGTGACCTGTTCAAACAGCTCACTGCTTTTTTTATCCAGATTTAGTTTGGGAAATACATCAAAAAATGATTTTTCCATACCCGTTCTTCTTTCTAACCTACGATTCCCAATGCTCCAGTTTCTCCCGAAGCACGGATAAAAGCTGATCCTCCGGAACCTTGCGGATGATCTCGCCCTTTTTAATCAGAAGCCCTTCATGAATACCGCCTGCAATTCCAAGATCTGCTTCCTTCGCTTCTCCCGGTCCGTTTACGGCACAGCCCATAACGGCTACCTTAATATTAAGCGGGAATTCTGCCACCATCGTTTCTACCTGATTGGCAAGTCCGATAAGATCTATCTTTGTTCTTCCACAGGTCGGACAGGAAACGACTTCAATACCGCCCTTCCGAAGTCCCAGGGTTCTCAAAATAATCTTTGCCGACTTAATCTCCTCCACCGGATCACCGGTAAGCGATACACGGATCGTATCTCCAATTCCCTGATGCAAAATCAGTCCCAGTCCGATCGAAGACTTGATATTTCCGCTGATGATTGTTCCTGCCTCAGTAATTCCTACATGAAGTGGATAATCCGTCTTCTGTGACAGAATCTCGTGTGCCCTGACACACATCAGTACATCCGAGGATTTAATGCTGATGACCATATTTTCATAGCCTTCCTCTTCGATCATATGTACCTTGTCAAGAGCACTCTCCACAATTCCCTCGGCCGTAACGCCATGATACTTTTCCACTAATTCCTTCTCTAAGGATCCGGAATTCACTCCGACACGGATCGGAATGTTATGCTCCTTCGCAGCAGACACAACCGCACTTAACTTCTCACGCCCCCCGATGTTTCCGGGATTGATCCGGATCTTATCTGCTCCGTTTTCAATCGCCGCAATCGCCATTTTGTAATCAAAATGAATATCTGCAACAAGCGGAATATGGATCTGCTTCCTGATCTCCCTGATTGCCTGGGCTGCCTCTAAGGTCGGTACGGTGCATCGGATGATTTCACAGCCTGCCTTTTCAAGCTCGACCGCCTGTCTCACGCTACCTTCTATATCGTCAGAACGGGCATTGAGCATAGACTGAATATATATGTGCTCGCCGTTCAGGACGCAGTCCCCCACCCTTACGGGTTTAACGTTTCTCATATCAAATCTCCTCTCAGCCGCCCGTAACAAGGCGCACAATATCGTTGTATGTTGCAAATATCATTATTCCGAAAAGCAGGACCATTCCCGCAAGGTGTACATAGCCCTCATGCTCGGGCTTTACGGGCTTTCTGCGCACAAACTCAATGAGACAGAAAAGCAGTCGCCCGATCAACTGCAGCTCTGCTTTTGCTATATGATGGACTTGCTGGGCATTCTGACCGAGAAAATGCCGCGCACGTATTTCCATCAGACCCTGGAGTCCTCGAAGGACTGAACACCAAAAACAGTATATGTTGACAAAGCCTCAAAAGCGGCAATCGTCGTCTTT
>OLSB01003976.1_pt1 | contig 10136 bp, 5 predicted proteins | sample 1672071 | NCBI WGS metagenome assembly OLSB01 (sample SAMEA3136642, study PRJEB25190) | human gut metagenome | biome: human gut; feature: human-associated habitat; material: faeces | place: Austria | collected 2013
AATTAGTTTTTGTGGGCTGAGAGCCGGATTTCGGCTTTCATCCCTTAGCTGTAATTTAGCATAAAATTTCCGGCATGTCAAGGGCGCCCTCGCATGAGGGCGTGCATTTACCCTTGATTTGGCGGCTTTTTTATGCTACTGCGGTAATCTATCGGCAAAGAATATTTCAAGATGTGAGTGGATTTGTCCCCAGTCTTTGCGCTTTCATTTTCGCCAACCCACATTCCGAGGACTTCCTTTTGCCCTCCCATATTGATTCCGATTGCGATATATTCAAGCGTATCCATCGTTTCAGCCTTTATAAAACGATTTTTAATAAAATGTACTACTTCATAATCCATAAAAGCAGGCGTTGATGTAATCGTAGTCATTAAGCCAAGCAGACTGTAATGTGAAACAAATTTCTTTTCGGCAAGCGTCATTTCTTGCTCTGCCGACAAGAAAATTTTAATAATTTTAAGCGCCGGCGCAGTGCGGCGAGTGCACAAAAGATACTCATTATGTAACCAAAAAGTATTGATTGCATCCTTTTTATATTGTATAATTAATTTATAATAACTATAGGAAGAGGGAACAAAATTGCACAAAATACTTAGCTACGGAATTGTTGGCTGCGGAAGCTTCGGAAAACAGCATATAAGAGGTTTGTCGTTTATTGACAATGTTAATATTACGGCGCTTTGCGATGTTCATATCGACAAATGCGAGAAGCTTAAAGAGGAATTTGAGCTTGATGTAAAATGCTACTCGGATTATAATGAAATGCTCTCTGAGAATAATTTTGATATAGTGGTTGTCGCAACAAGCGATAAAGAGCATAAGGGGGCGACGGTTGCCGCACTGCGCTCGGGCTGCAATGTTATGTGTGAGAAACCGATGGCGCTTTTCACCGAGGACTGCGCCGAAATGATAAAGGCCTCGAAAGAAAGCGGAAAGCTTTTAATGGTCGGGCAGGTTTGCAGATATGCACCGGGCTTTGTCAAGGCAAAGGAGATGGTGGAAGCAGGGGTGATAGGAGACTTGTTTTTTGCTGAGTCGGAATATGCGCATGATTATAAGGAAGTCAGAGGGGTGGACGACTGGAGAGTCGATAAAGACAGGGAGCCCGTAATAGGCGGCGCCTGCCATGCTATTGATTTGCTTCGCTGGATTGCGGGCGATCCCGTGGAAACAAGCGCATACAGCAATCATAAAATGCTTTTGGATTGGCCTGTAAACGATGCGACCGTTGCAATTATGAAATTTCCCGATAATGTAATCGGCAAGGTGTTTGCTTCGGTGGGATGTAAGCGTGACTATACGATGAGAACGGTTCTGTACGGTACAAAAGGAACAATTATTGTCGATAACACAAGTCCGTCGCTTACGCTCTATCTTGAAAAATCCAATAAAAATGGGCCTTTTGCAGACGGTTTTTTCGGTGACGGAAGCGAGAGAAACATTAAGCATTTAATAAACGTTTCTGTCAACAGCCATAATGTGTCATCAGAGCATAAAATGATGCAGGATGCCGTAGTCAACGGTGCAAAACTGCTAACAACAGGTGAAGAAGGAGCGAAAACGGTTGCTGTGTGCCGTGCGGTGGTTGAATCGGCGAAAACAGGCAAAGCCGTAAAGATAAACTATAATATAAGCTGCTGAAAAAGAAGGTGGTGTTGTGATGAACAGAAAGATAATTTTTTTCCTTTCCGTAATTCTATCTTTGGCGTTGGTTATGCCGTTGCTTACAATAAACAGCTATGCCGGGGACGAAAACGGCAATTACGAAAAATACGGCGAAGCAATAAAAACCTTGTCGAGGTTCGGTATGATTGACGGCGATAACTTTGATGCAGACGCAAAAATAAGCAGGGGAGACTTTGTCGCAAGCGCAATGAAAATTACCGGTGTCGGCAAGGAGTTTGCGCCTTGTGATACGGAATTTTCGGATGTAAAAAAGGATTATCCGAATTCCGGAGCGGTTAACCTTGCGTATCAAATGGGTATAGTAAACGGCTTCGGCGACGGGACGTTCGGAAAAGATAAGATACTTACAAAAGAGCAGGCGGCAAGTATTCTTGTAAAGCTTTTGGGCTATGAGCCTTATGCGGCTGCTTACGGAGGATATCCGAGCGGCACACTTTCCGTCGCAGCTATGCAGGGAGTGCTCAAAAATGTTGTAATCGGTGATTTTGCGGAATGTACATGGGGAGATGCCGCACAGCTTATATTCAACGCAATGAAAACAGATGTGCTCCGGACAAAATCATACCCGGAAAGCAGCTATTATACGGTTGAAGGCGAAAATCCGATGACGCTCTGGATGGGAATACATAAAACGAACGGCGTCATTTCCTCAAACGATGTCACAGCTTATAACGGCGCTTCGGTAGCGGAGGACGGTAAGATAACAATCGATAATGTGCAATATGAGGACAACGGAACGGGCGCCTTCAATTATGTCGGCTATCCGATCAAAGGCTATTATTCTGTTGACGACAACAACAGAAAGCTTTTATGCTTCAGTCCCGACAATTCCGTTCGCGAGGAATATATAAGCGCGGAAAACATAGACGGCAAAACAAACGTAAATTCGGTTGTCTGGTATGATGAGAATAATCTGAGAAAAAGCATGGATATCAGCGGCTGCACCGTAATATATAACGGAAAGCTTTTGGAAACTCCTCTTACGGAAGGCGAATTAAAGCCCGCGTCGGGAGAGCTTCGTCTTGTAGATACAAACGGCGATAAGAAAGCAGAGATTGTCTATATAAACAGCTATGATGTGATGATAGTCAAGTCCGTAAGAGCCGCGGGCGGAATAATCACAGATAAGAGCCTTGATAAGGACGGTTATGCCAAAACGCTTAAGCTTGACCTAAAGGACGGAAGCTTAAAATACAGAATTATCAAAGACGGGGAAGAAATCACCATTGATAAGATAAAAGAGAATAACGTTCTTTATGTTTCAAAAAGCAAGGACGGCAGCTTTATTAACATCACGGCGAGCAGCGACAGATTAAAGGCAACGGTGCGTGAAATCGGGGATGGGGAGATAACCCTTGACAATGACACGTACAAGGTAATAAGCTCTGCCGAAGGAGAAATCAAAAAGCTTCGCCCCGGAGAACGGGCAACCTTTTATTTTACTCCCGACGGGAAAATTGCCGGCTATAATTCGTCTGTAAGCTCGGCTGATTTGCAATATGGATATATCATTGTCGGCAGCATAGACATGAAGGGAATAAATGCCGGGAAGTCGGGCGACTTACGAATATTCACGTTTGACAATAAAATAAAGACCTACAGGCTTTCCGATAAGATTATATTAAACGGTGACAATATCGATGCCGCCGGTGAAGGCTATACGGTTGAAAAGGTTTTCGATAAGCTTGCGCTTACTTATGACGAGCTTAATCTGTACAGGCATAAAAACGATACACCCGTCACGCAGCCGGCATATAAAACGGGGGACTCCGTCAAGACGTTTTTTTGTAATCGTCTTGTAAAATTCGGCACAAAGGATAACGGCGAGATTTCGGAAATAGTGCTGCCGCTTGATAACAGAACGGGGCAGACAAGCGAAACAGGCTCGGAGGGTACGGGCGATCACATGGATGAGTTCAGCTATGATTATTCGTATCACAGCGTAAAGTCGGGCACCTACGCGGCATATAAGGGCTTCGGATTTATAGAGGGAATGTATCACACAAAGGGCACGATTGCCGCAAAGACGCCGACATCCGCCGTTTGGGTAAGGTTTTACAAGGGAATACTTGGTCTTGACAAGGTTGAAAAGTCTTTTGCCGTTTTTGATACATCAAAAAGCTGGGGAAATGATTACAAGCTGTATAACTGTGATATATATGATGTTTCGGACACGGGCGCCTGCGGACTGATACTGGAGCAGGAGTATTCAAGCATTGACGCCGTTGACGGCACAGGCGGCGGAGAGGTTTATGTGGCGCCGGGAAGCCCGCCGTATGACCTTATGATTGTTGATAAGCTTACCACCTCCGTTGATGAAGACGGGGTGATTATCAAAAAAATGTACGGCTGTTATCAGGAGAAATATCAATCGTGGACCTTTGATAACGACAGAGTTTCCGCCGATGATTTAAAAATAATCGGGCAAGGCGATGTTTTGAGAATCAGCGTAAACGGAATGGGTGAGATTGACGGGATTTACAAGATTTTTTCCTTAAATCCCGCAAAGCCGGGATATTTGCTGTACGGTGACAAATATAACGATTATGCAAAAGCTACGGGCGAAAGCACGGCGGCGGATAAAATTGCATATAAGCATGACTGGAGCTGGAACGGCAATCAACACTCATGGAACATAGATCATAATGTTATGCACGTTAAGTATAAGGCGGTTGAAGCCGATAACAACGGATACACGTATGTGGTGGATTTCGGACAGTCGGAGGAAGGCGTAAAGCCTCATAACAGACTTCTGAGATCAGGCGAAAACAGTGAAATATATGTTTATGATGAAGCTAAAAAAACCGTTCGTCTCGGAACTGTGGATGATATCGAGCCCGACAATCCGAACCAGACAATTGTTGCAAGAAATCGTTATTACGCGGCATATGAGACGATTGTTATCAACAGAGCGTCGGAGCCCGGAACAATTTACTGGTACGGACCGTATTGATTAAACATAAAATGTGTTTTGAAAAAATGCACAGAGCGCGTAATATTTTTCTAAAGTCACAAACAGGGTGCGGACAAAACTATTTCGTTTTGCCGCACCCTGTTTGCTGTCAGTTTATTTGCCGCATATTACGCTGGTGACGTTTGACAAAGACATATCCTTCACATTGAGAAATTCCGCTTTGTTTGGCTCGCCGTTTTCCTTGGGCTTTATAAAAATATTTTTAAAGCTTATGTTTTTAAGCTCATGCCCTTTGTTTTCAAAGCCTTCGATATGAATGGCTTCGCAGCGTTGATGCTCGTTTTTGTAGGCGTCAAAGCATTCGCCTGTTATGTATATGTCCTCGTAATGAAAATTTTCCATTACGGGTATATCGGGCGAGGGCTCGCCGTCGTTATTAAAGCTCAGCTTTGTTCTTATAATAATTCTCGGAACTGTGCAGTTTTTCGCATATACGTTTTTAATATATCCGCCGCGCTGCGGAGTTGTTTTTACAGACAGACCCGTAAAGCTGTTTTTGAAATCGCAGTCCCATATAAAAACGTCGCTTACTCCGCCCGACATTTCGCTTCCTATCGTGCAGCCGCCGCCCGCAATACATCTGCAATCAAAAATCTTTATATTCCTTGCCGGAACAGCTATCCTGTCACCTTCGGGATTTTTCCCCGATTTTATTGCAATCATGTCATCGCTTGTACAAAAATCGGTATCAAAGCACACACAGTTTGAGGAGGAATCCGGATTCCATCCGTCGCCGTTCCAGACTCCTTTTGACTCTATGAGACAGCCATGGGTGATGACGCTGTCCGAGTATATCATATGAACTGTCCAGGAGGGGCCGTATTTGATTTTCAGATTTGACAGAACAACATTTTGCGAGCTGCTTATGTTTATAAGCCTCGGACGCACCCTGCCCGGAATCGTGTCGGGGCATTCACAGCCATTTTCTTTGTCGCAGAGAGATTCCGCGCTTTTTTTCAGCAGCTCTTTTTCCGTATTAATAACATTTTGCATAAGCGCGGCTGAGCCGCCGCATATTGTTCCGCCGCCGCGTATCGTAACATTTTTGCAGTTATATCCGCCGCCGCGGTTTAGTGTGCCTATGTTTATAAGGGCGCTGCAGCAGAGCATTTCAATGCCTTCAAAGCGGCTTTTTATTTTAGGCAGATAGTCTTTTGTGTTTTCAGTGCCCTGTATTACCGCGTTCGGAGAAATATACAGCTCTGTATTATCATGCAGCCTTAAACTGCCTGTCAGGAAAACCCCGTCGGGAATATATACGGCTTCACTTAAAGTGCAATCGTCAAAAGCCTTTTGAAGGGCTGCGGTATTAAGTGTTTTACCGTCCCCTTTTGCATAATACGGCGCTTGAGTCACGTCAATTCTTTTCTTTCTTGACGGAGTTTTTATCACCTTTTCGCTTAAACGAAGCGTTTTGTCAAGGGTATGTGCCTCAAGCAAAACCGAATATGACGTTTCGGGACTCAGAGCTCTGATTTCACAATGTGTTTTTTCACATTCGCGGTATTTTTTACCATTGAGAAAAATCACGTATTTACAGCTGCAATCAAAAAAATCGGGTCTGTCCCAAAACAAAATGATTTCATCTTCAAAAACAATGCTTTGCATATCTGTTTTCATATTACACGGCCTCTCAATCAATATCGGAATAAAACTCTATTACGGGTGAAGATAATATGCCGGTGCTTTCAAGAGCATATTCGTATTCCCATTCATCGCCCTTTGTATACCACGCCGAAGCGCCAAACCACACTTTGCCCGTGCCTGCGGCAGTGGGAGGGGCGGCCTTTGCGTTATGCAGACAAGAGAACGTATTGCTTCTGTTGCCGAATAAAATAAGCGTAAGCGTATGCTTGCCTTCACTGAGATTCCGCACCTCGAGCTTGTACGGATTGTAAACTATCCTTCCTTCCGTCTTGCCGTCAACCAGAACTTTGACAAGCGCGCCGCGATAGTGCGGGACATAAATTGCGGTCTTTGAGCAGCCCGCCGGCACATCAAAATCCAGGGTATAATGAATATTTCCGCCGTAAAACGGCATACCCTGAGACGTTATGCTTCCGAAGCCTGCGTCGGCGGTTTTTTCAGCAATGCGTTTCATACAGCCTTCGCATATAACGTTGAAATCGCCGAGAAGGTAAGCGTTTTCAAGGCTGATTGACGTTGTAACGGGCATAACAATAAGAAGCTCGTTTTTACCTTTCCTTATTTTTGGCAGCTTATATTTGATAATGGAACGGTCAACATAATAGCCGCATGGCTCGAGGGGAACGTTTTTTTTGTTAAGCGTTGCTTTGACGGCCTCTTCGGCAGCAAGAAAAACATCGGTTTCGGTTTCGCTTTCGATTGTATATTTCATTGTAACAAAATGCTTGGGACTTTCCGCGGCTGCCGCCCATGGCTGCACATCGTGACCGTTTGCTTTCGCGAGATTAAGCGTCTCACGTATTTTTGTGTCGATTCGGAGAGTCTCTTCAAGCGGCTCAAAGGGAGCGCCGTCCAAAGAGTATTCCGCCATATCCAAAATATAAACATTCGGCTCTTCGCGCCTGTAGGCTGCTTTTTTTCTGAAATCAACCGAGCTTATAAGCCTCTCTTTTTTTACGGGGACTTTAAAGCTCTTGCTTTTGCATGGCGTGAGCTTTAAAAGCAGAGAGTCCAAAGCGTTGAGCTTATACGGTATTTTTGTAAATCCGTTTGAGGCCGTGAAGTCTGTTTTCCGCGTTTCGCCGCTGACCGAATCATATAAAACAGGCTCAAATTCGCCCCTGACGGTTATTGTGATTTCCTCTGCTTCGGCAAAATCCTTGCTCATATGCTTTGCATGAGCAATAAACAGCCAATATGTATCATTTTCCTTGCGCAGTGTATAAATAAGATTGTCACTCCGTGTGCCGTCCTGCGCGGAGATGTCGATTATCCTGTTGTCTTCAAGGGAGGTTAACAGGTCTTTTTTGTTATACGCCGTTTTTTCGCAGGCATCAAAAACCTCGCGGCACAGAGGCGATTCGAGTGCGTCGGCATATGTCGGACAGTCACCCGCAAAAATCACTCTGCCGCCGTTTTGACGAAATTTTTTCAGGATATCGAGAGTTGTTTTGCGCAGCGTCTCGCAAGACGGAACGATTACGGTTTTATAATGCATTTTTCCGATTTCGAGCGTGTCCGATATATTTCCGCATTGTGACGGCAGCAGGGCTTCGCATATAAAATCAAAATCAATCAGCCCGAAGAGCAGCCATTCAATTATGTCGGAAAAGTTTGTCTCAAGCTGCTCACGGCGCTCGTAAGTGTCTTTGTTCGGGCCCCAGTTCAGCCAATACGATTCAAGAGGATGTATAACGGCAACTTCGGAAACCGCAGCTCCGCGCGTAAGCACGGTGTTAAGGCGCGCAAAATGATTTTCCACATAAGGATACTCTCTAAACCAGGGCGACTGATAGTTTATCGAAGCGGGATAATCACGTTTTGAAAATCCTTTCATTGATACCCATGCCAGATGAGGCACACGCAATGTTACGCCGAGCGCCGCAAGCCAGTCGCCCTGAAATTTGTGGCCGCGAAAATCAAATGCCCAGCCGGTAACGCCGTAAAGTTCTGCCATCAGACCTTCTCTGCCAAACTGCCTTGAGACGGACTGCGCCTGCTTTACTGTGGCATATTCAATATTATCGCACAGTATGTCTATTCCGGGTATGGTGAACGAACGGTAGGATCTCATGGCATCGCCGAGCTCCGCCGTTTGTTTTTCAAGCGTTGATTCCTTAAGCAGGTGACCCGTAAAAATCAAATTATGCTTTTCGCACCATTTTCCGCAGGTGTCGATAAACGCTTCCGTAAATCTTTTACAGGTGTGGTCGTGGTACAAATAACGTATCCTTGAAGGCGTGCAGTCCTCCGATTCCCAAAAAAGCTCCGGCAAAGCGTCTGTAATATCCATATTATATGCCTTGCTGAAGGTTTCGGGAAAATCGGTTGTCCACGCAATGGTGACCTCCTGCTTGCTGAATGCGTTTTCAAACGTGTTTTTTTTGGGCATATTCGGTTCGTCGGTGAAAATTGACGGAATTGTTTTGTTAAATTCGTTCCCGACAAATTTATTGTACCTTTCATGGGTAGCCCTGATAAATTCATCCGTTGCGCCGCGGCTCATGGTGTCAACATAGGTCTGGTTATTGTACCAGCCGGATGGCTTGGGAGTTTTAACGTATGCATACCATTTTTCACCCTTGCAGGCGTCTTCGGCGCCTATTTTCCGATAGGAAGAAATGCGGCCGTGCTCGCTTAGAATAACGTCATAGCATGCCAGAAGATAAGGCTCGCCCGTTTTGCGCCCGGTCTCGGGAGAAACGCTGTCTGCTTTTTCCGGGGTGAAGCATAAGTATTTAGCTCTGTTTTCGGGATTTTTTGTAACGCTGCCCCCTGCGGTGCCGGAAGGCCAGCGATCCTCATCGTACAAATACGCAAGCATATTTTCTTTTTTTGCTTTTTCAACACACGCCGATACGAGCGTCATGAATTTATCGCTGAGATATTCCGTGGACATACCGGAGCGGGAATGAATATGAAATCCGCCGAAGCCCATTTCTTTCAGATATTCTATTTGCTCTGTAAGAAGCTCTTTTGAAAGAGTTGTGTTCCATGCCCAAAAGGGTGCGGCGCGATATTCAGCCGTCGGGTTTTTGAAAAGCTCATCCGAAAACTCTTTTTTGTTGTTTTTATACAGCATCTGATTCTCCTCTTAATTGTTGCAGTTATATTGTTCAGTCGCCGACGCTCATTTTTATATCGTCGATATACATTGTTCCGACGGCGTCGCTTAACGATGTAAAGGATATGGCGTCTATTGAGCTTTTCGGCTCACTCGGCTCGCCCGGGCCCTTGCCAAAGTAATATTTCTTGCTTTCATTTACCAATACATCGTCAATGTAAAGCTTGATATTGACGCTTTCCGAGGTTCCCGGGGTATAAATGATTTTAAAGCCGTACCACTCGTTTATTGCAATGCTTTTATAAAATTCCATTTCATTTTCGCCCGACGAATATCTTCTGTCGCCGACAGACAAAACATCTCCTGGTCTTTTCACAATCAGCTGGTAGGCAGCGGGATTCATTCCGGCAGATATTGTAAAAAGAAATGTTTTGTTGGTATTTTCGGCGAACATAACCTTAAATTCGAGAGTTACGGGTTTTCCTTGCTTGCCGTCATAAAGCTTGATGAAAAAGTTCTCGTTGCTTCCCTTCACGGTTGTAAAAGCAATTGCCTTGTTTTTGCCGAATGTCGGGTCCTTTACGGCAATAACGCTTCCGCCGTTTAAGGTTACGCCGTGACCGGGAAGATTCTCCTGGGTCGGAGCTTCGTTTAAGGGCAAGGATTCGAAATCCAAAAAAGCGCCTATCTGCTGCTCTTTTTTAACAATCGGCTTTGCCGCCTTTATCAGCTCGACAAAATTGTGAAAGTCGCTTTCGTCAAACG
>OLSB01003978.1_pt1 | contig 10133 bp, 10 predicted proteins | sample 1672071 | NCBI WGS metagenome assembly OLSB01 (sample SAMEA3136642, study PRJEB25190) | human gut metagenome | biome: human gut; feature: human-associated habitat; material: faeces | place: Austria | collected 2013
ATCGCTATTTTGTTGCTTTAGCACAATCTCCGCCTTTTTTCAAACAAGGCCTAGTAAAAGACATAACCACTTTGCATTTTTCATCTGTAGTCTCCTTTCATAATCCTGACTGATTAACCTTGTACAATTTTAGTTTAAATGAATCATCTATATAAAGCAAGAGAAAAATTTTCTAAACTGTATATCATATCTTGTAATTTTCCAAAAATATGTTATAATTTGCACAAGCAAATAGATTGCATCGGCACATAAATTAGTGCACTTTAAATAGCCAAATTAATTACAAGGAGGCGATTCCGGTGTTTTCGATATAGGTAAATGATTTACCATCTGTACAGGTAAAACAGAAATGGGGGTTAGAAAAATGAAAAGATCGGTTGTATTACTTCTGTTTTTAACAGTTTGCTTTTCCGTAATTAGCCCCATGGCTGCCGCAAGTGATAATTCAATTGTTCCCTTTTCTTACGACGAGAGACAAGTGGAGGAAAATTTTGAAGTATCTGTTTCAACAGATACGATGTATGTGTCGGTAGTAGGTTTGGTCTCAAATGTATATAATTACGCAGAGATTACGAGCGTAAATGTTACCTTTGAAAAAGGCCTGTTTAATGCAGGGGTTTCAATTAATGGCAATACCGCTGATATTACACTAACAGACAAAGTATATCATCGAGTTTATTGTAGCTATTTTGTAACGATTTCCACGAACGGAACAATTAGTTTAGGCAAAGCGTAAGTATTTAAAAATTCGCCTTTTACATATAACGTCAAGGAGGAAATTAAAGTGAAAAAAACAATTGCAGTTCTTTTAACACTTGTAGCATGTTTTTCGCTATTCACTACAGCGGCCTTGGCTATAGCCCCGATTGACAGTCCGTACTATCTGGAGTTAGTTGAAGTTACTGATGGCAGCAACTTAATCACGCCGTTCGCTTATGATGAACACGAGGTGTCTAAGACCTTTACCTTCAATATTCGCTCTAAAACTACTGGTAACACAGTGGATACGATGTATGTGGCAGTGGTGGGACTGGTTTCAAACACATCTAGTCACGCAGAGATCACAAGCACAAATGTTACTTTTAAAAATGACTTGTTCTACGTATACTCAACCTTTGATTATGGTGAGGATGTATACATTGACATAGCTGACGCGGTTTACAATGAACTCTACCTGACGATTCACGTTCACATAACGCCGACCGGAACTATAACGGCCTACCAAGCGGCCTAACAAGAAATTTTACTATACGCATACGTGGAAATTCCGGCGGCCTCAAAATAGTTGGAACAAACAGCGGGAGAGAGACGGGGGCAGTCCGTCTCTCTCCCGGTACTTTTTATATCGGATTCAGTGCACGCCCTCACCCGCATACGTGTGGAAGAGGGCATTCATGGATCCCAATATCTCATAAAAATGACTTCGGTGACTCGCCTTATATATTCCTCTATTTACCTAGGTTTTTCTGCCTTTTGTTTACACTTTTTTATTGTAAACGCTGTCGATTTGTTATATGATAGAGGGCACGAAAACATGTTTCGCCGGGGTTCTCCGGCGTCTTGAGGTGAACCTATGAGCCTTCGTATCGGCATCGACATCGGCTCCACCACCGTCAAGGTGGTGGTGCTGGACGAACAGAACAAGCTGCTGTTCCGCTCCTATGAGCGGCACTACTCCAAGGCCCGGGAGCGGGCCTGCGAGACTCTGCACAGCATCCAGGACAAGCTGGCGGGCAAGGACGTGCGCCTGGTCATCACCGGCTCGGCCGGCCTGGGCGTGGCCAAGGCCGCCGGCATCGACTTCGTGCAGGAGGTCTACGCCACCGCCGCCGCCGTCAACACCTACATACCGGGCACCGACGCCGTCATTGAGCTGGGCGGCGAGGACGCCAAGATCATCTTCTTCGGCGGCGCTCTGGAAGAGCGCATGAACGGCTCCTGCGCCGGCGGCACCGGGGCCTTCATCGACCAGATGGCCACGCTGATGAACGTGTCCATCGACGAGCTGGACCGGCTGTCCCTGAAGCACGAGAAGATCTACCCCATCGCCTCCCGCTGCGGCGTGTTCGCCAAAAGCGACATTCAGCCCATCCTCAACCAGGGCGGGCGGAAGGAGGACGTGGCGGCCTCCATCTTCCAGGCCGTGGTGGACCAGACCGTGGCCGGCCTCACCCAGGGCCGTGCGCTCAAGGGCAAGATCGTCTTTCTGGGCGGCCCGCTGCACTTCCTCTACGGCCTGCGGGAGCGGTTCGTGGAGACCCTGCATCTGGACGGGGAGCACGCCGTCTTCCCGGCCGATGGAGACTGCTTCGCCGGCATCGGCGCGGCCCTGTGCGCCTCGGATTACGCCGAGCACCCCTTCGACGAACTGCTGAGAAAGCTGGAGGAGAGCGTGGACGCCACCAATACGGTGGACACCATGCCCCCCCTGTTCACCGATCAGGCCGACTTTGACGCCTTCCTGGCCCGGCACGACGCCAACCACCCCCCCGAGGTGGATGTGAACACCTATTCCGGCGACGCCTATCTGGGCATCGACGCCGGGAGCACCACCACCAAGCTGACACTCATCGCCCCCGACGGCGGCCTGCTATACACCTACTATCAGTCCAACCGGGGCGACCCCGTGGCGGTGGTGCTGGACCAGCTCAAGAAGATCTACGCCCTGTGCGGCAGCCGCATCGTCATCCGTGGCTCGGCCGTCACCGGCTACGGCGAGGACCTGATCAAAAACGCCTTCGGCTGCGACCTGGGTTTGGTGGAGACCATGGCCCACTACAACGCCGCCGCCCACTTTCAGCCCGACGTGGACTTCATCATCGACATCGGCGGCCAGGACATGAAGTGCTTCAAGATCCGCAACGGCGCGGTGGACTCCATCATGCTCAACGAGGCCTGCTCCTCCGGCTGCGGCTCCTTCATCGAGACCTTCGCCCGGGCTCTGGGCTACGAGATCGCGGAGTTCTCCCGGCTGGGCCTGTTCGCCAAGCATCCGGTGAACCTGGGCTCCCGGTGCACTGTGTTCATGAACTCCAGCGTCAAGCAGGCCCAAAAGGACGGAGCCAGCGTGGAGGACATCTCCGCCGGCCTGTCCATCTCCATCGTAAAGAACGCCGTCTACAAGGTCATTCGGGCCGCCAACGCCGACGACTTGGGCCGGCACATCGTGGTCCAGGGCGGCACCTTCCTCAACAACGCGGTATTGCGGGCCTTTGAGCAGGAGCTGGGCCGCAACGTGACCCGGCCCACCATCGCCGGGCTGATGGGAGCCTTCGGGGCCGCCCTGGCCGCCCGGGACCTGGGGCTGGAGCGCTCCGCCCTGCTGGACGCCAGGGCTCTGGAGGCCTTTACCCATGCGGCAAAGCCCGTCACGTGCAACCTGTGCACCAACCACTGCTCCCTCACCGTCAACCAGTTTGACGGCGGGCGACGCTTCATCTCGGGCAACCGCTGCTCCCGCCCCCTGGGCAAGGAGAAGGTGGAGAACCCCGACCTGATGACCTATAAATACCAGAAGCTCCGCGCCCTGAAGGGCAAGGGGGAGGGCGACGGCTCCCGAGGTCGCATCGGCATCCCCTTCGGCCTGAACATGTACGAAAATCTCCCCTTCTGGTTCGCCTTCTTCACCAGGCTCAACTTTGAGGTGGTCCTCTCTCCGGAGTCCTCCCGTAAGCTCTACCTCAAGGGCCAGCACACCATCCCCTCGGATACGGTGTGCTATCCGGCCAAGCTGCTCCACGGCCATGTGGAGGCTCTGGTGGAGGCGGGCGTGGACGCCATCTGGTACCCCTGCATGTCTTATAACAACGACGAGGGCATTGGGGACAACCACTTCAACTGTCCGGTGGTGGCCTACTATCCCGAGCTTCTGGCCGCCAACATGCCCGTTTTGAAGCAGACCCGCTTCCTGGACCCCTATGTGGGCCTGTGGCGGCGCAAGGACTTCAAAAAGCGGGCGGTCAAGATGATGGAGGCCGATTTCGGCATTCCCAAGCGGGAGACGGAGGGGGCCGTGGACGCCGCCTATGCCGCCTACGACGCCTATGTCCAGGACGTGCGGCAGACCGGCAAGGCGTACATCGACTACGCCCGGGCGCACGGCATGCCCATTATCGTGGTCTGCGGCCGGCCCTACCACATCGACCCGGAGATCAACCACGGCATCAACGACCTCATCACCTCCTTCGGCTTCGTACTGGTCACGGAGGATGCCCTGAGCTACCTGGAGGGCTATGCCCCCCGGAAGGTTCTCAACCAGTGGACCTTCCAGAGCCGGATGTACAACGCCGCCCGGTACGTCTGCACCCAGAGCGATATGCAGGTGGTGCAGCTAGTCTCCTTCGGCTGCGGCACCGACGCCATCACCACCGACGAGCTGCGCTCCATCCTGGAGAGCGGCGGTAAGCTGTACACCCAGCTCAAAATTGACGACATCAACAACCTGGGCGCGGTGAAGATCCGCATCCGGTCCCTGATGGCCGCCATGGACGCCCGCAGGGCCAGGGACGGCGCTCCGGGCCGGGAGGCCGCCGGCTGAGGCCCCGCCCGGTCTTTGGATCTCGATACGCGCAGACGAAAGGATCAACGTGTTATGGCAGAATTAGTCTACGACAATACCGGCCGCCTCCTGTTCACCAAGGAGATGAAGGAGGAGTACACCCTGCTGGTGCCCCAGATGCTCCCCATGCACTTCGCCATGCTGGTGCGGGTCATCCAGACCATGGGCTACAAGGTGGAGATGCTCAACACCTCCGGCAAGAGCATCCTGGACTATGGACAGAAATACGTCCACAACGACGCCTGCTTCCCCGCCATCCTGGTCATCGGCCAGCTCATCGACGCGGTGAAAAGCGGCAAGTACGACCCCCACAAGGTCGCCCTGGTCATCACCCAGACCGGCGGCGGCTGCCGGGCCTCCAACTACATCCACATGCTCCGCAAGGCGCTGGAGAAGGCCGATCTGGCCTTCGTCCCCGTCATCTCGGTGAATCTGTCCGGCCTGGAGAAAAACCCCGGCTTCTCCCTCACCCTGCCCTTCATCCGCAAGGCCCTTTACGCCGTATTCTACGGCGATCTTCTGATGAACGTCTCCAACCAGGTCCGTCCCTACGAGGTAAACCCCGGCGACACCGACCGGGCCATCCGCGTGTGCATGGACTTCCTGCTGGACGATATGGGCCGGGGCAAGGGCATGAGCTACAAGTCCATGATCGCCAACTTCGACCGCATCATCGACCGCTTCCAGGCCATCCCGGTGGCCGGCGAGCCCAAGGTCCGGGTGGGCGTGGTGGGTGAGATCTACGTCAAGTATTCCCCCCTGGGCAACAACAATCTGGAGCAGTTCCTCCTCTCAGAGGGAGCCGAGCCGGTGGTGCCCGGCCTCACCGACTTCGTCATCTTCAAGATCTATAACCGGGACGTGGACGTGGACATCTACGGCGGCAGGTGGATCAAGCAGAAGTTCTGCCAGATCTTCGCCAGCTACATTAAGAAGTACCAGCGGGCCATGATCGACGCCCTCAACCGTTCCGGCCGCTTCCGAGCGCCCGGCGACTTCGACGAGCTGCACCACTACATCAAGGGCTATCTGGGGGACGGCAACAAGATGGGCGAGGGCTGGCTCCTCACCGCCGAAATGTTGGAGCTCATCCACACCGGGGTGCCCAACATCGTCTGCACCCAGCCCTTCGGCTGCCTGCCCAACCACATCGTGGGCAAGGGGATGATCCGCAAGCTGAAAGACGACTACCCCAACTCCAACATCGTGGCCATCGACTACGACCCCGGCGCCACCAAGATCAACCAGGAAAACCGCATCAAGCTGATGCTGGCCAACGCCCGGGCCCTGGCCAAGGGGGAAGGCTCCGCTGCGCCCGCTCCGGCGGAGCAGGCGCCCGCCGCCGTATGAGCGCGCTTGCTTTTGTGGACGCCTGCTCCGACGAGCACTTCCGGGCCATGAGCCTCATTCACGCCCTCGGCTGGCGGGATACGTATCGGGGCTATGTGCCCGACGACTACATGGCCCGGGAGATCACCGACGACCGCTGGGTCCCATACTTCCGGGAGGATTACCAGACCGGCCGGTGCCGCGGCCTGCTGCTCTGTCGGGACGGGGAGCCGGTGTCCTGCGTCAACTATGGTCCCGCCCGGGTGGAAAGCTACAATGCCGGTTCGGCGTGCACCTTTGATGCCCGGGGCTATGAGGGCTGGGGAGAGATCATCTCCTTTTACACCCACCCGGCGGAGCGGGGCAAGGGCTACGGCGGAAGGCTCTTTGAAGAGGCCCTGGCCCGGCTGCGGACAGCCGGGCATCAAAACGCCTTCGTCCTCGTGCTGCGGGAAAACGCCAAGGCCCGCCGGTTCTATGCCGCCCATGGCTTCGCCTGGGACGGCACCCACACCGACATTCCCTTTCCTCCGGACGCCGTCTGCGTGGATCTGCGCTATGTAAAGGAGCTGTGATGGTATGAAACGGCTGGTTTGGGTCCTGACCCTGCTGCTCCTGCTGACCGCCTGCAAGAGCGGGGGCGAAACCGCCGCCTCCCCCTCCTCCCCGCCGGCCCCCACGGCCTCATTCACACCGGAGCCCACCTCCGATCCGGACACCCCCTGGTGGGAGCGTCTGACCGCGGGTGACCTGCCCACCGCCCTGGCCGCGGCGGAGGACCTGTCGGGGACCGGGGAGCAGTGTTTCATGCTGGGTCATCTCAAAGACCCGGACATCTCCCTTTACGGCGTGGCCGGGGAGGACGTGGTCCTGCTGCGCCGCGGGGAGACCCTGGCCGCCTTTGAGCAGGTCTACCGGGCCCAGCCCCAGGCCGTCCTGCCCGAGTTGTGGTGGATGGACCTGGACGGCGACGGGGCGGAGGAGCTGGCCGTCCGCTACCTCCGCGACGCCGACGAGGACCACCTGGTCTATGACCTGCACATCTATGCCTGGGACGGTCAGCGCTGGTCCGACTGCGCCGTCACCAAAGACGCCTGCGCCGACCATGTGCTGAGTCAGGTGGAAGTCCGGAGGGAAAACGGCTCCGTCACCCTGTCCTACGGCCGGACCAGCGCCGTATACCAACTGCCTCAGGGCTCCGGCGCCGGGCGGCTGGTTTTGGACAGCGGCTTCTTCCGCTGCCAGGACGGCGTATTTACCGTGGTCCTGGGGGCCCGGGTGGACCAGCTCTCCCACTTTGCCAACGTCCTGGCCGACATCGACTACGCGGGCGGCTCCTTCACTCTGCGCAATCTCCGGGTGGAGCCCACTATGGGAGTCTGAGCCCGTCCCTTTCTCCCACTCCAACCCCCGCAAGGGCGGCGCGGCCGCCCTTGCCTTTTATCCAACGGAGGAGGTGCGCCATGGAAGAAAATAAAATGGGCGTGATGCCGGTGCGGCCGCTGCTCCTCCACATGGCCTGGCCCATGATGCTCTCCATGCTCATCCAGGCCCTGTATAACATGGTGGACTCCATGTTCGTCTCTCGGCTCAACCGGGAGGCGTTCGAGGCGCTATCCCTGTCCTACCCGGTGCAGATGTTCATGGTGGCCGTCTGTGTGGGCACCGGCGTGGGGGTCAACGCCCTGCCGTCTGGGGCAGCAGGACCCGGAGGGAGCCAACGCCGTGGCCATGAACGGCGTGTTTGTCTATCTGCTGTCCTGGCTGCTCTTCCTGTTTTTCGGGCTGTTCCTGACCCGCCCCTTTTTTGGCTTTTTCACCGACAGCGCCGCCGTGGCCGGCTACGGGGCGCGCTATCTCTCCCTCGTCACCGGCTGCTCCATCGGCATGACCATGCAGTTTGTCACCGAGCGTATCCTCCTGGCCAGCGGCGACCCGGTAGGCCCCATGGTCATCCAGGGGGTGGGGGCGGTAGTCAACCTGATCTTCGACCCCCTGCTCATCTTTGGCCCGGGCCCCTTCCCCGCCCTGGGCGTGGCGGGTGCCGCCGCCGCCACCGTCATGGGCCAGCTCACCGGCATGACCGTGGGCTTCGTCCTGGTGGCCCGGTGCCGGACGGTCTCCCTCTCCCCCAAGGGCTTCCGGCCCCAGAGAGAGGTGATCGCCGAGCTCTACCGCATCGGCCTGCCCGCCATCGTCATGCAGTCCCTGGCCACCTTCATGACCCTGGGGCTCAACAAGATCATGGCCCTGTTCTCCTCCTCCGCCGTCTTTATCCTGGGGGCCTATTTCAAGATCCAGTCCTTCATCTTCATGCCGGTCCACGGCCTGAACAACGGCATGATCCCGGTGGTGGGCTACAACTACGGGGCCAGGCACCGGGCGCGCATCACCGGCCTGACCCGCTTCGCCCTGTGCATCGCCGTGGTCATTATGGCTGCGGGGACCCTGTTCCTGCTGTGCCTGCCCGGGTTCTTTCTGGCGCTTTTCAACGCCGAGCCGGAGGTGCTGGCCGCCGGCGTACCCGCCCTGCGGATGATCGCCCTGTCCTTCCCCTTTGCAGGCGTCTCCATCGTGCTGTGCGCCGTGCTTCAGGCCGTAGGAGAGTCCCTGCGCAGCCTGGCGGTCTCCCTCGCCCGGCAGATCCTCCTGGTCCTCCCCGCCGCTCTGGCCCTGGGGCTGCTGGCCCCGGAGCGCATGTGGCTGTGCTTCCTCCTGTCCGAGCTGCTCTCCTGCGGGCTGGCCCTGCTGCTCTACCGGCAGATCTGCCGGCAGAAGCTATCCCGTCTCTCGTAACTGTGAACAGGATGTAAATCCGTTTTTTCTTCATCCTTTTTCACCTGTTTGTAGTTGTCTTCTGCCTCTAAAACGGGTATAATCGGGTATCATCCAAACAAACATCCGTCTCCGATTTGAAGGGAGGACCCTCCCATGAAAAAGTTTGCGCTGCTGTGTGCTGCGCTTTTTGTCCTGTCCGGCTGCACCGGAAATACGGAGACCGGCTCCCCCAGCCCGGAGGGCAGCTCGCCCGGCCCTGTCTCCAGCCAGCCGCTGGTCAGCACCACCCCCGCCGTCCCCGACAGCCCTGCGCCAGAGGTTACGCCCACACCCACACCCACGCCCTCCCTGCCTGCAGAGCCGACGCCCACCCTTGCGCCCACCGATACCTCCGGGGGCTGGGATGGGGACCTGGGCACCCTGACCCTGGCCGACTTCCCTACCGCGCTGTCCGACGGCGCCGCCGTGGCCCAGGGGACCGAGCCCCTCTACCTGGTGGCCCAGCTCCCCGAGGCCGACACCTGGCTCTACGGCCTGAACCCCGCCAAAGCCAATACCCTCATCCTGCGGGTGGGGGAAAAATGGGAGCACTTCGATCTCAATTGGCTCACGCCCGGGGTCATCCTTCCCCGCATGGCCTACGGCGACTTTGACGCCGACATGGACCTGGAGCTGGCCCTCATCCTCTATGTGGGCTCGGGCACCGGCTTGTCCGTGGAGGAACTGCACATCATCGAGTTCGGCGACAGCGGCGTGTGGACCGACAACTACTTTGCCCCCGACGACTACCGGGCCATTTTGGACCAGTCGGTGGAATACCTGTATGATGAGCCCTCCCGCACCCTCACCGTTCAGGCGGAGGGCGGCTCCGTGTCCTATGCCGTCCCCGAGGAGCAGACCTATACCGGCCCCTGCGGCTTTGGCGCTGTCGTCTCCTTCCTGACAGAGGGCGACGCCCTGGGCGCGGTCTTCGGCGCGGCCTATATCCCCAACGCCAGCCCCGGAAACAGCCAATACATCGCACAGATCCAGGCTGACGTGGTCTACACCGGCGCCGCCTTCGGCCTAGCCAACCTCCAGGCCGTGCCTTACGATTGATTGCATTCGGAAAAGCGCAGTGGAATGAATTTCCACTGCGCTTTTAGGCCGGTTGGGGCAAACTGATCTCATCCGATTTGGAAAGGAGAGCTTGCTCATGAACTCCCTGAATCCCCTCGCTGACCTGCCGATGGGCCTGGGCATGGCCCTGGCCCAGGACGTCCCCGCCATGGAGCGCTTTGCCCATCTCTCTCCCGATCAGCAGCGGGACGTCATCGACCAGACGCACCGCATCACCTCCAAGTCGGAGATGCAGGCCTTTGTCAGCCGGCTGGGACAGGGCGCCTCGCCCCAGGACCTGGCCCCCTGACCCGCAGCGCCCCCGGCCGGGAATGGCCGGGGGCGCTGTCTGTCTCACGCACTCAAAGCA
>OLSB01003979.1_pt1 | contig 10131 bp, 9 predicted proteins | sample 1672071 | NCBI WGS metagenome assembly OLSB01 (sample SAMEA3136642, study PRJEB25190) | human gut metagenome | biome: human gut; feature: human-associated habitat; material: faeces | place: Austria | collected 2013
AATCGAACCCGTGACCTCCGCCTTACCAAGGCGACGCTCTACCGACTGAGCCACAGCAGCATTTACATATTTGAGGGCAATTTACCGCTCACAGTTGATAATAATAGCAGAAAAACAATATACTGTCAACAGGTAATTTCAAATTTTATTCTATATATCTGGCGTAAATATGTTCTAATTATGAAAAATGTTTTTCGCGGTTGCACGATTTTGAGGGACAGGGTATACTGTTACCGAAGTAAAACAAAGAAAAGGAAGAACTTTATGAGAAAAATCATACTTGCATCTGCGTCACCGAGGCGGCGTGAACTGCTTGCGGCGGCAGGTGTTATTTTTCAGATATGTGCAGCAGAAGGCGAAGAAAAGATTACAGCAGAAAGACCGGATGAGATCGTCTGTGAATTATCTGCCCAGAAAGCTGAAGAGATCGCTTCGAAGTTTGAACTGGGAGATGGGACAGTGATCATTGGAGCAGATACGATCGTTTCTTATAAGGGTGAAATCTTAGGAAAGCCGTCTGATGAGCAGGCTGCATTTGAAACGTTGAAGATGCTGCAGGGAAATACCCACCAGGTTTATACCGGCGTGACAGTTCTGATTAAAAAGAAGGGAAAATGGGAGAAACATTCTTTTGCAGAATGTACGGATGTTACTTTTTATCCTGTGACAGATGAAGAAATCCATGCATATATAAAGAGCGGGGAACCGATGGATAAAGCCGGAAGTTACGGGATTCAGGGAAACTTCGGTATCTATGTAAAGGGAATTCATGGTGAGTATACGAATGTAGTCGGCCTTCCGGTCGGAAGACTCTTTTATGAATTGAAGAAACTGGGGATTGAGTTAAGAGGATAAACAGATGATAAAAGCATGTATTTTTGATCTTGACGGTACACTTGCAAATACGTTGGAATCTATGGCATATGTGGCCAATGAGATCCTGGAAAAACTGAAACTTACACCGCAACCGGTGGAAAACTTTAAATATTACAGTGGCGAAGGTGCAGATATGCTGATCAGACGCTGCCTGAAAGATGCAGGTGATCCGGAACTGATGCATTATGAGGAATGCCGCAGCCTCTACAGAGAGAAATTTGATGCAGATCCACTTTATAAAGTGGTTCCATATGATGGGATTATGGAGACACTGAAAGAACTGAAAAATCGTGGGATGAAGCTGGCAGTCTGCTCCAACAAGCCACATGTGGCAGCGGTGAAAGTAATTGCGCAGATGTTTGACGGATATTTTGACCTGGTGATCGGACAGAGCGATGCGATACGCCGAAAACCGGCACCGGATGGCCCGTTAAAGGCAGCACAGGAGTTTGGAGTGACACCGTCAGAATGTATGTATGTGGGAGATACCAAAACAGACATGGAAACCGGAAATGCAGCCAAGATGCATACGGTAGGGGTACTATGGGGATTCCGCGACCGCCGGGAACTTGAAAGTAACGGTGCAGAAGTAATTGCAGAAAAACCGCAGGATTTACTGAAGATATGTGAGGAATGGAAAAATGATTAAGTTAGTTGCAAGTGATCTGGATGGAACGTTATTAATGAAAGGTGCGCAGAGCCTTCCGGAGGATATTTTTCCGCTGATCAGACAGTTAAAAGATCTGGGGATTCTTTTTATAGCGGCAAGCGGACGCCAGTATGCCAACATGAAAAAAATGTTTGCTCCGGTAGCAGATGATATGGCTTTTATCTGTGAAAATGGCGGGCTGGCAGTTTATCATGAAAAGGTAATGTATCAGAATTATTTTGATCAGAATCTGGTCAGAGAAATTGCAGAGTGTATTTATAACAGGGAAGGATCTGAATTTACCTGTTCAACCAAAGATTTCTACTATATAAAACCAAAGACGGAACATTTTCGTGACCTTATGCTTCATGTGGTCGGAAATGTCTGCATGGAAATTCAGAGCTTTAATGAAATAAAAGAGCCATGCATGAAACTTGCTGTGTATGAGCAGGGTGGACTGCAGGAGGACACAATTTACTACTGGAGAGAAAGATTTGGTGACAGGTGTACAGTTGTAACATCAGGGACAGCATGGGTGGATTTTATTCCTTTTACAACAAATAAGGCAAGAGGACTGGCAGAATACCAGAAAATTCTGAATATCAAACCAGAAGAATGCATTACATTCGGGGATGAATACAATGATATTGATATGCTGAAATCAGTTCCGTATGGATTCGCGATGGCACATGCAAAACCAGGTGTAAAAGAAGTGGCAGCATATGAAACGGACAGAGTACAGACAATATTGAAAAAGCTGATCAAAGCAAAAGGAAATATAGAGGAGGTGCTGAAATAATGTATTCAGAAGAAGCAGTAGAAGTTTTTCTCAAAGATCAGAGCAGACTTTATGATGAACCGGTCGCAGAGACACCGGAGGAAGCTCTGGAATTTCTGGAAGACTGTATGGCGGTAGAAGTGGAAAACATCAAAGAAGTCAGAGCGTATCTGGATGAGGCAGGTGCTGATGTCAGTGGAATGACTGATGAGGATCTGGAAGAAGCGTGTGAGGTATTTACATTGCCATCCGGTGGATATCTGATTGTAGAAGCCTGAGATTTGAAAATCTGAAAACAAAAGAAATATTGTGGAAATATCCCTGTCCGGTAATGAATGGATGGGGATATTTTATGTCCGTAAAATAAAAAAACGGTCATCCGGGAAATATTAACAGAGTGTAAAACATAAATTACATCCGTAAAAAATGCTGTGGTATAATTCTTTACAGAAGAAGGGCAGAATGCCCCACATAAAGATAAAATAATATAAGACGTAATTTCAGATCGCTTATAAAAAGAGACTAAAAGGAGGGTGTGTTATGCGGAAAGAGAGAGTTCTTGCAGTTATTATGTCAGTGCTTATGGCATTATCTATGCTTCCCATAACCGTATTTGCGGCAGAGACGACCGCTTTGAACGGAAAACTGAATATTCAGGGAATCGCAGCAGAAGGAAAGACTCTGAGTGCCGATTTTAAAGAAGTTAATACTGAGGGAATGACAGAGGATGATGTCACTTATCTCTGGTCCAGAAAGACGTTTGATGACGAGGCAGCGGAAAATGCAGGGGAAACTCCTGAATTGAAAGAGCTGGGCAAAGAGAAGACTTATACAGTAACACAGGAAGATATCGGTTCCAAGATCGTGCTGACAATTACCGGCAAAGAAGAAAACGGTTATAGCGGCACACTGACAGTAACTTCTGATGAAGTGGTTGATGCTGAGAGCGGAGCTGCACTTGAAGCTGCAGCAGAGGCACAGAAAGAGGATGCTTCCGAAGAAACAGGAGAAGATCAGACAACTGATGAGGAGAGTACCGACGATCAGCAGGACAATGCAGATAGTACCGAGGATATAGACGCTGCGGGCACAGAAACGGTAGATGAGATACCACCGGCGACTTCTGATGATCAGCAGACAGAGGGACAGGTGACAGAAGAACAGCCGGAGCAGACTGGTGAGATCCAGGAAGTGCCGACAGAGGATACGTTGGTAAAGGATGACCAGATGGAAGACAATCAGCTGACGCAGGCGGATGATTCTGCTGAGGGAGAAGATAAGGCCGGTACTGAAACGGTAGATGGAATTCCGCCGGCAACTTCCGATGATACCTATCCGACAGAGGATGGAAATAACGGAACGACAGAAGATCCATCGAACGAGAATCCATCAAATGAAGAACCGTCAAATGAAGAGCCGTCAAACAAAGATTCATCAAACGAAGAACCGTCAGGAGGAACACAGTCAGAGCAGAATCCGGATCCTGCAACCGCAAATCAAATATCTGTTGAAGGAGAAACTCAGCCGCAGTTCTCTTTTGTACAGGATTATACGGCGGATGATGCTACAGCAGCGCAGAAGAAAGTAACATTTAAAAATAATAGTGATACAGCAGTGTCTCTTTCTGTTACTGCATCAGGTGATGAGAATCAGGCAGCAACGGCGGTTTGGGCTGAGCAGACAGACGCGCAGACGAACACAGTTACAGTGGATCCGGGTGCATCAGCAACACTTACGATTACACCGGTAACCGGACTTGACGCCAATGCGAATCCATATCAGCAGACATTTACGGTCAATAATGTCAATGATCCGGCAGCGATGATAGCTACAATCACTGCTACTGTGACGGTACAGGATATTTCACATGACCTTACCCCGAATCCGAATGAGCCTCTGGACTTTGCAACTGCAAAGAAGGGTTATTCTGCAGTTGATGCGAAGACGATCACTTATATAAATAACGGAAATGTACCAGAGACAGTAATTATGCCGGTGAGTCAGAGTGGAAATTATGAGATCACTACAGAAGATTCTCTGACACTGGCGCCGAATGGAGAAGGCAGAATCACATTTTCCGTACGTCCTAAGGCAGGGCTGGCAGTCGGCAGCTATACAGAAACGATTAAAGTAGCAACAAAAAGCGGATTTGAAGCAACAACTCCGATTTCTGTAGCGTTTCAGGTGATTAAAGATACCGCGACCATTACGAAGATTCAGCAGCTAGCGGCTGTCAGTGGACTTCCGAACGGAACCGAGAAAAGTGCTTCTTCATTGAATCTTCCATCCGCAGTTGTGATTGAAACAACAGCAGGCAATATGAAAGCGGCTGTTTCCTGGAATGTGAAAGGGTCTTCCTACAGACAGTCAGCAACAGAGGAACAGAACTTCACCGTATCAGGAACGATTACTCTTCCGGACGGTGTAGACAATGACAATAATCTGAATCTGGCGACATCTATAGATGTCAATGTAAAGGCATATAGTCCGAAAATCGCATCTGCCGAAAATAATATAATCACCGGAATTGATTACAATGGTGTATATACGACGCAGTCAAAGATTTCCTTTACGGCAGTAGGTGCCGGAATGGATAATACATCTCCGCGTAATGGAGACACACGTTATGAACCGAAGTCATGGACTGTACTCAATAATACTCTGGGATGGGATGCGGCACCGTATACAGCATCTTTTGGTCTGGCAAAGAGTGGAGACTACACATTAAAAGTTAATTTTGAGCAGCAGAAGTATGATGGAAATTCCTGGCAGCCGACCAATACAACAGATACACGGCAGGTATCATTTTCCATCACAAAGGCCAATGTGACAGCTCCGGGAGCTAATCTGACACCGGCAATCAGCAAGACAGGCGCCGTGAAGACAGGAGATAGTACGCAGATTCTTCCATTTATATGTATTCTGATTATTGCGGCCGGAGCAATCGGCGGAGTAGTATTTTACAAAAAGAAAAATAAAAACAAATAAATAAAAAGTTTTTTGTTAGCACTCATTTTAAATGAGTGCTAATTTTTTCTTGACTTTTGGAAAAAAGGGGATTAGTATATAGAAAAACGAAAAAAAGAATCTAAGGAGTGTGGATAATATGGCTGAAAAGCATGGAAATTTATCAATTAACAGTGAGAATATTTTCCCGATCATTAAGAAATGGCTGTATTCTGACCATGACATTTTTGTTCGAGAACTTGTATCCAATGGCTGTGATGCAATCACAAAGCTGAAAAAACTGGAAGTAATGGGCGAGTATACATTTGCAGATGATTACAAACCAGCAGTGCAGGTTGTAGTTGATTCAGATGCCAAGACCCTGAAATTCATTGATAATGGTATTGGTATGACTGCCGATGAGGTAGAAGAATACATTACACAGATTGCATTTTCCGGAGCAACAGAGTTCCTTGAAAAATATAAAGATAAGACAACAGATGACCAGATGATCGGTCATTTTGGTCTCGGTTTCTATTCCGCTTTCATGGTAGCCGATGAAGTACACATTGATACACTTTCTTTCAAAGAAGGTGCGACACCGGTTCACTGGACCTGCGACGGTGGTACAGAATATGATATGAAAGATGGCGACCGCACAACAGTCGGAACTGAGATCACACTGTTTCTGAATGATGAAAGCCTGGAATTCTGTAATGAATACCGTATGCGTGAGGTTATCGAGAAATATTGTTCTTTCATGCCGGTAAATATTTATCTTTCTAAAGCAAATGCAGAGCAGGAATACGAAACAATCGATGAAGCGGATCTGAAGGATGATGATGTTGTTGTTGAGCATATCCATGAAGATGCAAAGACAGAAGAGAAAGAAAACGACAAAGGCGAGAAAGAAGTTGTCGAAGTTTCTCCTGCAAGAGACCGTGTAAAGATTAACAAACGTCCGGTTTCCTTAAGCGATCCGAACCCGTTGTGGATGAAACATCCAAATGAATGCTCTGATGAAGATTATAAAGAATTTTATCGTAAAGTATTTATGGATTATAAGGAGCCACTGTTCTGGATTCATCTGAACATGGACTATCCGTTTAACCTGAAAGGTATTCTGTATTTCCCGAAGATCAATACAGAATATGATTCCATTGAAGGAACCATCAAATTATATAACAATCAGGTATTTATTGCGGACAACATCAAAGAGGTAATTCCGGAATTCCTGCTTCTTCTGAAAGGTGTGATCGATTGTCCAGATCTGCCGCTGAATGTTTCCAGAAGTGCACTTCAGAATGATGGGTTTGTTCAGAAGATTTCCGAATACATTTCCAAGAAGGTTGCTGACAAGCTGACCGGTATGTGCAAGACCGACCGCGAATCTTATGAGAAATACTGGGATGATATCAGCCCATTTATCAAATTCGGCTGTATCAAAGACAGCAAGTTTGCTGAGAAACTGCATGATTATATCCTCTTTAAAGATATCGACAACAAGTATCTGACACTGAAAGACTGCATCGAACAGAATAAGAAAGCAGACACAGAAGAAAAGGCTGAGGATACAGAAAAAACAGAAGATACAGAGAAGAGGGACGAAAATAAAGAACCGGAAAAGACAACAATCTTCTATGTAACAGATGCTGTACAGCAGAGCCAGTATATCAACATGTTCAGAGAAGCAGGAAAGAATGCAGTGATTCTTTCTCATAACATTGATACAACATTTATTTCTCATCTGGAGCAGAAGGATCAGACAATTCAGTTCAAGAGAATCGATGCTGATGTAACGGAAGAACTGAAAGGTGAGGGTGCGGCTGATGAAGAAACAGCAAAAGCTCTGACAGAGCTTTTCCGCAAGAGTCTTAATATGGACAAGCTTGAAGTGAAGGTTGAAAACCTGAAAAATGAATCAGTTGCTGCAATGATGACACTTTCTGAAGAAAGCCGTCGTATGCAGGATATGATGAAAATGTACAATATGTATGGCATGGATCCGGGTATGTTTGGCGGTCAGGAGACACTGGTGCTGAATGTAAGTCATCCACTTGTAAAATATCTTGCTGAAAATCAGGAATCTGCCCATGCAGAAATGATTTGCCAGCAGTTGTATGACCTTGCAATGCTGAGCCACAAACAGCTTTCACCGGATGAAATGACAAAATTTGTACAGAGAAGCAATGAAATTCTGATGCTTCTTACAAAATAAAAACATCAGATATATGCGTAATTTATAAAAATAAGAAACATGTAAGCAAAGATTATTATAAAGTTCCCAAATGCGGTCCTGAGACTGGATTTGGGAACTTTTTTTCAACAAACAAATTAATTCTTGACAACAAAAGACAAATCGAATATGCTGATGCGTACATGGTTCTTAAAACAAAAAATTTTGGTTGAAAAAAATAAGGTTCTCTCTTAAAATGTCGTTTTTTCTCGAACTAGAACGAGTTTGGTAGGCAAAAGAAAAATAAAAAGATTTTGTCGTATAATAATGACAAAACAGGAAAAAGCGGAGGGAGAGCACATGAGAAAAGTATATAGATTGATCAGGCAATTGGGTATGACTTCAAAATATAAAGGCTATTATTATGTGGCAGAAGCAGTAATGATGTCTATGGAGCTTCAGGATTATCCGATTAAGATTACAAAAGATATTTATCCACATCTGGCTAAGAAGTTTAAATCAACACCGGTCAATATAGAACATGACATTCGTACAGTGATCAACGTCTGCTGGACAGCAAATAAGGAAACAATGGATCGGATAGCCGGTTATCCACTGAGATACAGGCCGACAAACAGTGAGTTTGTAGATATGCTGGCATATTATCTGTTGCAGACTGAATATGAAGAGGAAGAAGAACAAAATCCCCTGATGGGCAATCCGCAATTTAAAGCCTGTCAAAATTTATCTGGCGGGCTCTGAAATAATCCGTAATAAAGGAATCCCAGATAAATTCCGGTGATTTGTCGGGAAGAAAGCCGTCCGAGGAAATTCCGGATGTACAGAATAATTCATGGTTTTTATACTGTAGATTCAGATTCAGTCCACGGATGGCAGGAACAGTGATCACATCAGAAAATGCAGGAAGAATCTGCGTTAACTGACTGGGGCTTAACTGAAAAGTAATTCGAAAATGCAGGGGTGGAAGTTTGCCTCGAATAATAGAGTAGCAATAAGCTTTCAATTCTTTCCATGGACAGTAGGGAGCGTTCTGATCGGCGAGCTGTTTACTGTCACTGTCAAAAAAATCTCTGTGGAGCTTACCATCGATCGTGAAACTGCAAAATGTTGTAATCGAAGCTTCAACAAGAGAAAAATCGTCAAAGGTCTGGCCAATCAGAAGCTGATTCATAAAATTTTTAACGTCATTTATTTTGAGTACAAGCATTTTTTTACTCTCCTGAATTAATGTAGCTTCTATTATAGATCAGAAAGAAAAAAAAGAATAGAGTTTTTCGAAAAAGTCTTTTCAAATATGTGGCTATATGTTAATATAGATGTGGTATTCGATACTACATATTATGGAAAAGAGGACGATATATTTGAGCTATAAAGTTGTTATAGATAGTTGTGGGGAATTACTTGATGAATGGAAGCAGGATCCACGCTTTGAATCAGTCGCTTTGACATTGAGCGTAGATGGCGTAAATATTATAGATGATGAAACATTTGATCAGGCTGATTTTTTGAAAAGGGTTGCAGAGTGTCCGGAATGTCCGAAATCTGCATGCCCTTCACCTGAGCGCTATATGCGTGCATTCGACTGTGAGGCAGAACATGTATATGCGGTAACTCTTTCAGCAGAACTGAGTGGATCTTACAACAGCGCTGTTCTTGGCAAAAATCTTCTGCAGGAGGATCATCCGGACAGACAGATTCACATCTTTAATTCGAAATCTGCATCAGTAGGTCAGACTCTGATCGCAATGAAAATTCAGGAGTGCGAAGAAGCCGGTTTTCCATTTGAAAAAGTCATTGAGACGGTTGAGGAATATATTGAACAGCAGCATACGTTCTTTGTATTGGACAATCTGGAGACACTTCGTAAAAACGGAAGACTCAGCAAGGTGAAAGCGCTTGTGGCAAGTGCACTCAAGATCAAACCGGTCATGGGATCTACAGAAGAAGGTGCAATCTGTCAGCTTGATCAGGCAAGAGGAATGAACAAAGCACTGGTTAAGATGGCACAGGCAATCGTGGAGAAGACTGCTGACAGCGGACAGAAGACTCTTGCAATTTCTCATTGCAATTGCCATGAAAGAGCAATTTTGTTAAAGAATGCGCTGGAAGAGCGGATGCCGATAAAAAAGATTGTGATTCTGGATACCGCAGGTGTCAGCAGCATGTATGCGAATGATGGCGGTGTGATCGTAGCGGTGTGAAGATCCTGTGAACAACGACTGTATAAGCGGTAAAGATGCTTCACTTTTTAATGATAGTATGATATAATGACAAAAGCATGAGCTTATACAGCAAAGGAGATTCTTGATATGAGTCAGAAGAAAGTAGATAACTACAGAGCAGGCAAGTATGGACGTTCCAAAGCCGCCAGAAAGGAAAGAATCATCGACAAACTGGAAATCCTTGCATGGATTGCCATCTGCGTTGCGATGGTTGGCTGGATCGGATTTTCGGCCTACACTAAAATTGAAGCAAAAGAAGCATCTACCGTGACAGAGACAGTTATGGATACTTCAGCAATCGACAATTATGTTTCAGGCCTTTCGTCTGATGCAGAGTAAATGAGATAATAAAAAACCCCGGGAAACCCCGGGGTTTTTTATTTGAAGGTTATGAAACCTGAAGTATCAGATGTTAATTATAATTTTGTAACGTTAGCAGCCTGCATTCCGCGAGCGCCTTCTG
>OLSB01003980.1_pt1 | contig 10129 bp, 8 predicted proteins | sample 1672071 | NCBI WGS metagenome assembly OLSB01 (sample SAMEA3136642, study PRJEB25190) | human gut metagenome | biome: human gut; feature: human-associated habitat; material: faeces | place: Austria | collected 2013
TAGGCGGTTTCACCGTGGCGCAAAAGGTAAATTTTCATTTGGGCAATTCCCCTTTCAAGACGGTCGGAATGCCGCAGAACATCTGCACAACACAATCGGCACGTGCGGCGAGCAGGCATGCCAAGCGGCCGGCTTTTTCGCGGTTTGCGCGCTCTGTGGCATCAACGGGCACAACACCGCCGCCGACTTCCGTTGCGGTGATAATATCGTATTTTTCAGAAAGTATTTTAGCAAGTGCTTCGAGGTCTTCCGTCGTTTCGGCCTGCTTTTGCACCTCAAAACAGCATGTACCGCCGAGCTTTTGCGCGAACGTGCGCTTGCCGCTGTAAAGCGGACCTGTGATGAACACCATTACAAAATTCCTCCCCACTGGCACACGGCGAGCGCTGCCAACATGGCGAGCTCTGCCCTTTGCAGGAACCACCCGGCAAGGTCGCCCGTGATGCCGCCGAATTGCTTTTTCGACACTGCGTAATACCGCCGAAAGACAAGTAAAACAGCCAAAACTGCCGCCCAGCCGCCGAGCACGATCATCGCAGCACCGAGCACGACAGTATAAATAATCAAGACGCGGCGCACCGTTATGCGGTTTGCGGCTTCCGAGAACGTATGCGCGAGACCGGTGTTTTTCGCCATGGGAAATGATGCCACGGCGAGACCGGAAAACGCACGTTCCAAGGTGAGTGCCAATATCCAGATCACACCGAAACGTACCGTAAATTTCACCGAAGCACAGAGCGCAAAATACAATATGAAATATGTGCATAATCGGATAACTGCAAATGCACCGCAGTGTGGATCTTTCAAAATTTCGAGCTTCTTTTCCGCATCACCGTAGCTTGAGAGCGCATCGCATGTGTCGGCGAAGCCATCCAGATGGATGCCGCCGGTGACGAGCACAGGCACAAGGCAAAAGCCTGCTGCGCGGACGAGCTCCGGCACAGGCAGGACGCCGGCTAAGCACCACAACCCGCCGCACACTGCACCGATGAGCGGGAATGCGCACAGCGCGTATCGCATGTTCTTTTGGCTCCATTCGAACTGTGGCATTGGAATCGCCGAAAACATAGCGAACGCCACGGCAATCGTCTGCAAAATCGTCATACCTTTCCCCCTCCTTTGTAATAAACCGGGATACCGCACACTACGCGGCAGACGTGATCCGCGCGGGCGGCGATGCCGTTTTGGATCTGCGCCAGCGCTTTGAGGTACAGATCTGTTTCGTCGGCATACTCTGCACCGCCGCTGAACACCTCGTTGCCGACAACAATCAGATGTTCGCATTGTTTATGTAGTATTTCAACGCCATACAGAACGGCTTCTGCGGTATTGACCCCCGCACCTTTCGGATCGTACAGCTCGTTTGCGGTCAGGTTGCCGAGGTCTTCTAGCAGAACTATTCCGCGATTTGGTATTCTGATTTTATCAATACTGATAGGTGATTCAATCGTTTCAAACTGTTTTTCTTTTCGCATGGCGCGGTGCTTTTCGACGCGTTTGGCGCACTCTTCATCCCATACCTGCATGGTGGCGACGTAGTAACGCGGTAGCGGGAGCTTTAAGGTCAAGCTTTCTGCATAGGCGCTTTTGCCGCTTGCTGCGCCGCCGATGACGAGCGTCAGCATTGCGGGGTGTACGGCGCGATGCCGCCCTCCGTGAACGAATAACAGTTGTCGTAGACCGCGAGTGCCATGTCCCACAGCGGCAGGCTTGCGACCGCGCCGGTGCCCTCGCCGAGGTGCATATTCGCCGTGATGAGCGGCTTTTTGCCGAGCGCTTCCAAAACGATACGCGCCGCGGGCTCCGCCGAAACGTGGCTTGCGAACATGGCCTTAGTTGCCGTTGGGCACAGCCGTGCTGCACAAAGCGCCGCCACACTGCTGATGAAACCGTCGATAATGACAGGGATATTCTCCAGAGCACCGCCCAAAAACACGCCGCACAGCCCGGCGATATCTAAGCCGCCGAGCGCCGACAGCACGCCGATCACATCGGCTTTTTCGGGATGATTGATCGCAATGCCTTTATAGATGGCCTCGATCTTGCGGCGCAGACCGTCATTGGAGAGTCCCGCGCCGCGGCCGGTCATTTCTTCGGGCGCACGGCCGAGCAAAACGCTGCTCACGGCGGCAGAGGTTGTCGTGTTGCCGATGCCCATTTCGCCGGTCGCGAGGAGCTTTATGCCCTGCGCTTTCTGCTCGCGGACGAGCTCGATGCCGGTCTCGATGGCTTGTAAAGCGTCCTCGCGGGTCATGGCAGGGCCGCCGGTGAAATCATTCGTACCCGCACGCACACGGCAATTTTTCACACCGTCCACGGGCGCTCCCGCGATGCCCATATCGACGGGAATCACACCGCAGTGCACCGTTTCCGCCATTTTGCAGACGCTTGTTTTGCGCTGCGCAAGATTCTGCAAAACGGCGCGCGTCACGTCGCTGCCGGACTGGCTGATGCCCTGCGCGATGACGCCGTTATCCGCGCACAGCACCAATACCGCGCGCTTTGAAAAATCGAACTGCGGCACACCTGTAAGCGCAGCCACATCTTCTAATAACGGTTCGAGATCGCCAAGCCCGCCGAGTGGCTTTGCAAGCGACGCCCAATGCGCGTGGGCGGCTTTGCGCGCGGCTTCATCCGGCTGCGTGATTGTTTTGAGCCGGTTTTTAAGTTCTGTTTCCGTCATATTTTGTCCCTCATGTAGCGGCGGGCGGCGCAAAGCGCTGCGGCAGCGGCGTGCCCGCCCAGTATAAATGCGGAAAACCCGCATAAAAATGTTCGTTTGCAAAAGTACAGTCCCACGTACGGCCGTTCGGCTTTGTCGCTGTGCACGCTATGCCGTTTTCGTTGGAATCCCAGTGGTGAAATTCGTGCACAGGAAGCAACTCGTCTTTTTTTAGCAGCATGCTGTTCTCCTTCGCAGTAAGCGTCGCGTAACCGAAGCGCACGAGGTGGCCAACCTTGAAACCTTCGCCGGGCAGAACGCCTGCCATACGGTATTTGTCGCCGTTTACATCTTCAAGTGTTTGACCTAAATACAAAAAGCCGCCGCATTCTGCCACAGTCGGCAAACTGTTTTTGATTGCGGTTTTGATGCACAAAAGCATCTCGGTATTTTCGCTGAGTGCCTTTGCGCAAAGCTCCGGGTAACCGCCGGGCAGATACAGCCCGCTGATATTTTGAGGCAAGCTTTTATCGTGCAATGGGCTGAAAAAGACAGGTTCTGCGCCGGCTTCTTTGAACGCTTCAAGCGTTTCGGTATATGTAAAACAAAAGGCTTCATCCCTTGCAACGGCGATGCGCACATTAGGAATCGGAAATTCCTCTTTCGGTACTTTGGGTGCCGGACACGCAAAGACGCTAAAGAGTTTTTCAAAATCGACCGTCTTTTCCATCGTCTCATGCAAAAGTGTGATCTTCTTTTGCAGATTTTTAATCTCACCGGCGGTTTTAAGCCCCAGATGCCGACTTTCGATCGCAGCTTTGGGCATTGGGGGCAGATAGCCGATAACAGGCACACCTGTCTCCTTTTCGAGCATCGGTGCTAAAATACGGTATAAATTTTCTTTACAGTCATTCAGTATAATACCGGCGATATGGTGCGGTGTGCGGAAGGACATTAAGCCGCGCACCTGCGCTGCGAGGGTTAAGCTTGCACCCTTCGGACGCAGGACAAGCAGGACGGGTAGATTCAACGTATCGGCTAAATGCCACGCACTTGCGATGTCGCTTGTGCCGCCGAGGCCGTCATAGTACCCCATAGCACCCTCGCATATAGCAGCACCGTGATCGGCTGCGCTTTTATTATATAAATTTTGCACTATTTGCAGCTTTGAGAAAAACAAATCAAGATTGTGACTTTCAACGCCGAGTACGCTGCGGTGAAACATGGGATCAATATAATCGGGCCCGGATTTAAACGCACAGGGATTGAGGCCGCGGGCTTTGAGCGCCGCAAGCAGCGCAATGGTGACGGTCGTTTTGCCGCTGCCGGAGTTCTGCGCGGAGATGAGCATTTGCAGCATGTCATTCCCTCACAATCAAAAAAACGGGATTATTCGCCTTCATCAGGTGCAAATTACCGACTGAACTGCTGCGGCTTATGGCAATTTGTGTGATTTGCGCAGTCATGCCATGGGTTGAAAAAGATGAAAGCGCCGTTTGCAGCGTTTCAAGCGCGATAGCGGAAACACACAGGCGAGCACTCGGGTTTGCGGTCAATACAGCATCGATGATCTCGGGCAGATTGCCCTTACTGCCGCCGATAAACACGGCATTCGGTGCAGGAAGACCCGTTAATTTTTCCGGCGCTTTGCCCTCTACAAGTGTCAAATTATGTACATGAAATTTGTCTCGATTTTGTTTTATCAGCGAACAGGCGGCTGCGTCACACTCCACGGCATACACGTATCCGAGCGGCGCAGCAAGCGCCATTTCTATGCTGACACTGCCGGTCCCCGCGCCGATGTCCCAGAGAATATCGGTCGGTTTAACGGCAAGCTTTGCGAGTGCTGCGGCGCGAACCTCCTGCTTTGTCATGGGTGTTTTGCCGCGGATGAAGACTTCATTCGGCAACCCCGGCACACGCCGCACGGGTACTTCACACGACTCTACAAGAAGCACACATAGCGGTGCAAAAGCACTTTCAGATATTTTTCGTACTGCATTCTTACTGATTTTTTGCTGTGGTGTACCGAGATTTTCACCGACAACCGCCTGCACGTCTCCCAGCCCGGCTTCGGTGAGTTTCGCGCAAATCACCGCGGGAGTTACTTCACCGCCCGTTAAGAAAAATGTAGGCTTGCCCATGCTGCACGCAGCAACAGGGTCACATGCACAGCCGTGCGCGGAGACGAGGTTCCAGTTCTGCCACGGTTCGTGGATGGCAGCAGAAAGCAACTGTACGCTGGAAACGCCCGGAATCACGGTGTATCCGATGTGGCGTTCATCGAGCACGCGGCACAGTGCAGAGGCGCCGGAATAAAACCCGGTGTCACCGCTGTATACAAGTGTGATATTTTGTTCTTTTGTTGTTTCAAGCACTGATAAAATCTCACCGATTTTATACATTGCGATACGATTTTGTGTACAGAAATCCGGCAAGTTTTCGAGTAAACGCTTTGCGCCGATGATGAGTGTGGCTTCATGCAAAGCTTCTGCTCCCTGCGTTGTTACGCTGTCGACTGTGCCGCCTCCCATGCCGACTAAAGTGATTTTCATAGCAATTCTCTACACCTTTCAAGGATACTTTCAACTGTCTCCCCGTTCTCCCGCGGGCGGCGCAGTACAAGGAGGCGTGCACCGCAGTATTCGCAGGCTTTTGCTTTTTCCATAAAGCCGCCTACTGCGCCGCCGTCTTTTGTAACGAGCCATTGAATGTTGAATTGTTCAAGGATCACGCGGTTGAGGTCAAGTGAAAACGGGCCTTGCATGGCGATGATGTTGCGGTGCGGAATGTCGAGGGCTTCGCATGCGCGAATACCGTCGAGTGTGGGCAACACACGTGGAAAAATCCGCTTTATATCTAGATTTTTAAAAGCAGACAACTCCTTTGCACCGGTCGTGAGCAAGACATTCCCGGCAGTACTTTCGAGATATTCTGCCGCTTCTGCTGCCGTTCCAAACACGATACTGTTCTTCGGCAATTCGCTTTCGGTACGGAGCAATCGATGGTACTCAACGCCTGTCGTTTCACACGCTTCACAAATGGTGCGCGTGGCTTCTGTTGCATAGGGGTGCGTTGCGTCCACACAGATTGACGCGCCGTGCAAAAGTTTCGTCATCTCTGCGGCAGTGCATCTACCTACATGAATTGTGATATTTTCATTCTCGTCTTGTTCTTCTGCACCGATCTCTGTTGCAACACTGACAAGAACTTCTACGCCGAGGTTTGCCAAAATTTTTGAAAACTGTCTGCCCTCTGTCGTTCCGCTGAACACCACAGCTTTCATACCGTGCGATACCCCCTTGGCGTTACCATTTTGCTTTCGATATTCTTTGTTGTTTTGTTGCCTATATATACAGTCGTGAACATATCGACCTGCTTGTTTTCAAGTTCGCGGAGCGTTATGATCTCACTTTGCTGCCTCTCTCTGCCAATGTTGCGTACGATGCCGCAGACGGTCTCCTCCGATTTGCCGTTCTGGAGCAAAATACGGACGGCACGCTGTAAATAATCGGGCCGACCTTTCGAGGACGGGTTGTAGATTGCCACGCAGAAATCGCCCATGGCGGCGCAGGCAAGGCGCTTTTCAATCATTTCCCATGGGGTGAGTCGGTCGGAAAGGGAAACTACGCAAAAATCATGCGCAAGCGGTGCGCCCAAAACCGCACCGCCGCTGAGCGCCGCCGTAAGTCCCGGAATGACCTCGATCTCGACGCTCGGGTAATTGGGTGCAAGTTCCAAAATCGGGCTCGCCATGCCGTATACGCCGGCATCTCCCGAACAGACAAGCGCCACGGTTTTGCCGCTTTGCGCGGTCTCAAGCGCCCAGCGGCAACGGTCGATCTCCTTTGTCATGCCCGTTGCGTGCACCTCTTTTTGGGGATAAAACGAGCGGATAAGATCGATGTAGACGGTGTAGCCGCATAGTACGTCGGCGTTTTCGAGCGCCGTTTTCGCCTGTGCGGTCAAAAACTGCGGGTCGCCGGGGCCAAGGCCCACGACATAAACGAGATTTCGCTTCATTTTACACGCTCCAATCCGGGGTAAAGGGTTTTGCGGCGACGGCGAACGTCACGCCGCTGTATATATGCTTTTCGATCACCAATTCGCCGCCCGACGCCAGTACGGCCGCACGGGCGCAGACGTTGTCAACGCCCGTTATCTGCTGCACAAATGAAGATGATGTGAATTCACCGGACGTTTTTTTGAGCTCCTCGGCTGTATAAAAACGGATGTTAAAATCATGGTTTTGACAGAATTCCAAAAGTCCCGGTTCATCTTTTTTGAGGTCTATGCTCGCACACGCACAGATGCTTTGCGGTGCACAGCCTGTTTTTTTGCAAAATTGTTTAAATGTTGCTTCGATATGTTCAGCCGATGTGCCGCGTTTGCAGCCGACGCCAAGCACGCAGATTTTTGGAACGAGGTGCAGCGCATCACTCTGCGGGTAGAGTGTTACGGAAAAATCGGCTTGATGGTTCTCGTCTGCCGGGAAAACATTTTTAGGTTGAGTGCCTGTGATTTTCCACTGCGAATCATAATAAACCACTTTACCGGCGAGCAGTGTGCTGCTGACGGTTTTGATACGCCCAGGCTCGAGCACGTGGCAGTTCTGCGCTTTCGCCCACTCGTCTACGGCGAACACGCCTTCGATGTCGGTCGCGGTCGTGATGACCGGCACTGCGCCGCAGATGCTCGCGAGTTTCTTGGCAAGGTCATTTGCGCCGCCGAGGTGACCGGACAAAATCGGAATGGAAAACCGACCGCGCTCATCGAGCACAATCACAGCAGGATCGGTCGCCTTGCTTTTGCAATGCGGCGCAATGGCGCGCACGGCGATGCCGACAGCGCCGATGAAGATGAGTGCATCGGATTTTTGAAAGTTTTCGGCTGTCCAATCGGATAATTTCGCGCCGTTTTTACCGCCGCGACTGACGCTGCCCGGATGTGAAAAAGCCAGCCTTTCTGCGAGTTTTAGTCCGGTTTCGGCGAAAGCGATATATGCGCAGCTCATGCTTTGCTGCCTTTCCGATATTCCGTCGTGAATGTAGGATCGTAGAGTTTGCTGCGGTCGTATTGTGTGCCGAGAAAATCCCCGACGACAATAAGCGCCGTTTTGGTGATGCCCGCTTTATGCACGCTTTCGGCCAAATTACCGACAGTACAGCGCACAATTCTTTCCTCCGGCCACGTGGCTTTGTAGACGACTGCTGCGGGGGTGGAGCTCGTGTAAGCGCCGCCTTGCAAAAGCGCCTGCTGCACCTGATTGACCAAACCGATTGAAAGGAAAATCACCATGGTCGCACCGTGCGCAGCGAGGCTTTGCAGCTTTTCTTTTTTCGGCACGGGCGTGCGGCCTTCCATGCGCGTGATGATAACCGTTTGACTGACAGACGGCAACGTATATTCTGCGTTTAAAGCTGCCGCCGCGCCGCAGAAGCTGGAGACACCGGGGGTGTCGTCATAGGGAATGCTTTCTGCATCAAGCCTATCCATTTGCTCGCGGATTGCGCCGTAAAGGCACGGGTCACCTGTGTGCAGGCGAACTGTTATTCTGTTGTTTTTTTCGTTCTCGCGCATGACGGAAATCACATCTTCCAGCGTCATTTTGGCGCTGTTGTAGATCGTGCAATCTGCTTTAGCGAGCCCCAAAAGTACAGGGTTGACAAGGCTGCCGGCATAGATGATGCAGTCGGCAGTCTGTAAGAGCGCCGCGCCACGCTGCGTGATGAGATCCGGCGCGCCTGGGCCGGCACCGACAAAATGTACCATGTTTACGACTCCTTCCACTTTTGCAGCAATTTTTCTGCGGTTTCGGTCTGCCCAAGGGGGCCGGTTTGATTGGAAAACAGCACCGCGCCGACTTGGAATGCACCCGCTGCGCGGCGCTCGAGGTGCAGCTGCACAGCGTTTATCAGGCCGTGCATGACGGGCTCGCGCAGACCGTTTTGATTCAAAATATCAAGGCAGGCATCGGTTGTGGCCGCCTGCATCAGCGCTTCGCACACCTCTTTTTTCGCGCCCGCAAGCGCCGCATACGTGCAGAAAAGCTCCGTGCGACAGTCCGCCATGCGGGAGTGCGTGTTCATAATACCGCCCGCAACCTTCACGAGCTTACCGATATGCCCGACGAGTAAAACTTCTTCAAAGTGCTCTGTTGCGGCGGCATCGAGCGCGTCACCGATAAAATTCGAGCACTTTATGATGGGAATATCCAAGAGCGCGGGGTAGGTTTCACGCAGATAATCGAGGCCGTAGTTGCCGGGAGTCAGAATCAGGCGGCGCGCACCGTTTTTGAGCGCAGCTTGATGAATTTCCAACTGCATCGTATCGACGATTGCCTGCTGACTCATCGGTTCCACGATGCCGCTGGTACCGAGCACCGAAAGTCCGCCAATGACGCCGATGTGTGGATTGAATGTCTTTTTCGCGGCCTCTTCCCCACCCTCGATGGAGACAAGCACGGAAAAGCCGCCTTTATACTCAAATGTTTTGGCTTCTTTTAAGAGGGCTTCGGTGATCATCTCGCGCGGAACGTGGTTGATGGCCGCCGCGCCGACGGGCTGGTCAAGCCCGGGCTTGGTCACACGGCCAACACCCTTGCCGCCGTCGATTTTAACGACGCCGTGTTCATTGGGCAAAAGCGTCACATTTGCGATGACGTGCAAGCCGTCCGTGGCGTCAATATCGTCTCCTCCGTCTTTGCGAATGGCGCATACGGCGCCGGTGTCAACCTTCTCACAGTAGATTGGCGCGACCTCAACAACGATGCCTTTCGGTGTACGCAGGCCGACCGTTTCCGGGGCCTTGCCGGTGAAAAGCAGTCGCGCCGCACCGGCGGCACCGAGTGCCGCGCACGTGCCCGTTGTGTAGCCGCAGCGCAATAATTTTTGTCCGCTGCGAATGTAGTGTTCAAACTTCGGCGGCTCCTTTTTACCGAACAGGAACGTGTATTCTTCGTCGGACATTTTATATAGTTTTTGTATGTTCTCTTTTTGAAACGCGTCTTTTACGGCCATGATGTCCGAGACACCGCTTAGTGAAACGCAGACAACGGCATCAGAGAGCTTCTGCGCGAGATCAAGCTCGTGCAGACTCAGGATAATTGCAGTATTCTTTTCTTTTGCAAGCCGACGCAGGATCGTCATGAGCTCCGCTTTACCTTTAACGTCGAGAAATGAAGTCGGTTCGTCCAAAAACAGAATTTCCGGTTCCTGACAGACTGCCCGTGCCAAAAGGACACGCTGGCGCTGACCGTCGCTGATCTTATCAAAATCGCGATCGGCAATATCGGCCGCATTTACGAGATGCAGCGCGTCGAAAACCTGCTTTTTATCTTCTTCGGAAAGAATTCCGAGACGACCGGTATACGGGTAACGCCCGGCTGCGGCGACATCAAAGCAGGTCGTGAGCTCTGTGCGGTTCGTGTGCGGCACCATCAGCGCCATTTTGCGCGCGCGGGCATTC
>OLSB01003983.1_pt1 | contig 10123 bp, 9 predicted proteins | sample 1672071 | NCBI WGS metagenome assembly OLSB01 (sample SAMEA3136642, study PRJEB25190) | human gut metagenome | biome: human gut; feature: human-associated habitat; material: faeces | place: Austria | collected 2013
GCCTTTGGCGCTATAAAAAGCTTTTCAAGCTTTTTAACAGATTCTAGTATAATACAAACCCCTTCCGCATAGGTTGTGCGGGAGGGGATTTTTTTGAGCTTAACCGATCTTGCGCTGCGTCGTGCAGGGGTGTTGTCGCTTGCGGAATTTCAGCTTCGTGAGGGGCTGTATCCTTCCGGTCGCGAGGATGTGCTGACGATGCAGCGGTTGACACCGTTTCTGCTCGGCTACGAGCGCTATATGGTCCAAAAGGGCGATACCTACTATAAGCTCGCCCGCCGCTTCGGTACCGATGTCCGCGCCATCCGTACCGCGAATCCGAATCAGAATCCGCAGCTTCTCCGCGTCGGGCAGTATCTGACGGTCCCGTTCGGTTTTCCTGTAGTACCGACGGATGTACCGTTTACCTCGGAGCTGGTCAATATCTGTGCACAGGGCTTGACGGCGCGTTACCCGTTTATCTCGCGGAGCATTGCTGCGACCAGTGCCTACGGAAGAAACGTTGTGCTGCTGCAAATGGGCGAGGGGCGGCGGAGCGTCCTTTATAACGCCAGCCACCACGCAAACGAATGGATCACCACGCCGGTCGTGCTGCACTTTTTGGAGCAGTACGCGGAGGCGGTCGCCAATGAGGACAGAATCTTCGGCTTGGAGGCGACGGCACTGTTCCGCAACACGCGGCTGGACATGGTGCCAATGGTCAATCCCGACGGTGTGGATCTCGTGACGGGTGCAATCGAGCCGGGAAGCGCACAATATGAGGTCGCGCAGCTAATCGCAGCATATTATCCGAGCATTCCGTTCCCGGACGGCTGGAAGGCGAATCTGATGGGGGTCGATCTGAACCTGAATTATCCGGCGGGCTGGGAGCAGGCGCGGGAGAATAAATTTGCTTTGGGCTTTACGGGACCTGCGCCGCGGGACTATGTAGGGGAGGCACCGCTCGATCAGCCGGAGAGCGCGGCAATGGCGCGGCTGACACGGGAGACACAGCCCCGCTTGACGCTCTCCTACCACGCGCAGGGCGAGGTTATTTATTGGAAGTTTATGGACTTGGAGCCTGCAGGCGCGGAGGAGCTGGGACAGGAATTTGCGCGGGTGAGCGGTTACGCGCTGGAAAATACGCCCTTTGTCTCGGGCTTCGCGGGCTATAAGGACTGGTTCATTCAGGACTTTGACCGTCCCGGCTATACGATTGAGGTCGGCTTGGGGGAAAGCCCGCTGCCCCTGTCACAGTTTGACCGCATCTATCGGGACAATCTCGGGATCCTTACGCTCGGGCTTCAAGTGTAATACGGATTCTTGATGAAAATATTTCATCAACGATGCACCGCCTCATGCAGAATCAGATGCGACTTTGTCGCTATAAAAAGCTTTTCAGGCTTTTTAACAGATTTTAGTATAACAAAGCAGAGCCGATGACACTCTCTGTGCGGGAGCTTGTCATCGGCTCTGCCTTTAATAGCTGTAGAGATAGCCGCTGTCGCGCAGCGAGACGTAATCGTCGTCGGCGACAATGATGTGGTCGATCAGAAGGATGTCCAAAACGTCCAGCGCCTCCTTCAGGCGCGTTGTGAGCTGAATATCCTCGCGCGAGGGAATGGCAATGCCGGACGGGTGATTGTGCGCGAGCACGACCGCCGAAGCGTTGCAAGCCAATGCCTCCTGCACCATGCGGCGGGCGGGAACGTTGGCGGAATTGACGCTGCCGTGACCGAGCAGTCGGCAGTTGAGCACCTTTCCCGCAGCGTCGAGCGAGAGCAGATAGACCATCTCATCCTTTGCACCGTAGAAGTAGGGAAGAAGATACTTTCCGATGGCGGCGCTGTCCGTCAGGCGCTGCTCTGTCTGACAGCGCGAGAGGAAATAGCGCCGATGCAGCTCCGGCACCAGCCGCAGCAGCAGAATACAGTCCTCGTCCAGACCCTCCACTGCGGCAAGCTCCTCATTTCCCGCCTCCAAAATTGCCGCCATGTTCGGAAAACGCTCCAAAAGCAGCTCCGCCCGACGCTTGGCATCCTCTCTGCCCGCAAAGCGCAGCAGAAGCTCCAAAAGCTCCGCGTCGGTCAGCGCATCCGGACTGCGGAGCAGGAAGCGCCGTACCAGTCGATCCTCAGCCATGGTTTCCCTCCAGCATTTTTTTCAGATATCTTCCCGTGAAGGAGGCGTCGCAGGCGGCAAGCTGCTCGGGCGTGCCGGTCGCAACGATCGTGCCGCCGCCGTCGCCGCCCTCGGGTCCAAGGTCGATCAGATAGTCCGCCGTTTTGATCACGTCCAGATTGTGCTCGATCACCAATACCGTATTGCCCGCATCGACCAGCTTCTCCAAGACCTCAAGGAGCTTCTGCACGTCGTACATATGCAAGCCGGTGGTCGGCTCGTCCAAAATGTAGAGCGTCCGCCCCGTGGCGACGCGGGACAGCTCCGTTGCCAGCTTGACGCGCTGTGCTTCGCCGCCGGAAAGGGTGGTCGAGCTTTGCCCGAGCTTGATATAGCCCAAGCCGACCTCTGCCAGCGTCGCGACCTTCTCGCGCAGCCGCGGCTGATTTTCAAAGAAGGTGAGCGCCTCGTCCACCGTCATTTCCAGCACGTCGGAGATCGTCTTGCCGCGGTAGGTGATTTCCAGCGTCTCGCGGTTGTAGCGCTTGCCGTGGCAGACCTCGCAGGGAACATAGACGTCGGGCAAAAAGTGCATCTCGATTTTGACCAGTCCGTCGCCGCAGCAGGCTTCACAGCGCCCGCCCTTGATGTTGAAGGAGAAGCGACCCGGTCCGTAGCCACGCTCCTTTGCCGCAGCGGTCGAGGCAAAGAGGTCGCGGATGTCGGAAAACAGCCCCGTATAGGTCGCGGGGTTGGAGCGGGGCGTCCGTCCGATGGGGCTTTGGTCAATGACGATGACCTTGTTCAGCGCGTCGATTCCCTCGGCGCGGTCGTGCTTCCCCGCGCGGACGCGGGCATGATTGAGTGTCGCGGCAAGCTTTTTTGCAATGATCTCGTTGACGAGCGAGGATTTTCCCGAGCCGGAGACACCCGTGACGCACGTCAGCGTGCCGAGCGGAATATGGACGTCGATACCGCTCAGATTGTTCTCGCGGCAGCCGTAAAAGGAAAGCGTTTTCCCGTTTCCCGTGCGGCGCTCCGTCGGGACGGGGATCGAGCGCACACCGGAGAGGTATTGTCCCGTGATGCTCTCGGGCGACGCCATGATCTGCTCCAGCGTGCCGGCGGCGACGATCTTTCCGCCGTGGATCCCCGCGCCCGGTCCGACGTCAACGATAAAGTCTGCGGCGCGCATGGTGTCCTCGTCGTGCTCAACGACGATCAGTGTATTGCCGAGGTCGCGCAGACGGCGCAGGGTTTCCAGCAGCTTATCGTTATCCCGCTGGTGCAGACCGATGCTCGGCTCGTCAAGAATATACAGCACGCCCATCAGCGAGGAGCCGATCTGCGTAGCCAGACGGATGCGCTGTGCCTCGCCGCCGGAGAGCGTTCCCGCCGAGCGGGAAAGCGTCAGATATTGCAGCCCGACGCTCTGCAAAAAGCCCAGCCGCGACCGCAGCTCGCGCAAAATCTGATCGGCAATAACCGACTGCATCCCCTCCAAATGCAGCTCATTCAGAAAGTCAAGCTCCTTCTTGACCGAGAGATCGCAGAACTGTGTGATGGAAAGCCCGCCGACCGTGACGGCGCCCGCAATATCGGACAGGCGGCTGCCGTGGCAGCGCGGGCAGGGAGAGGTGGTCATGCACTCCTCCAGCTCCTTGCGGACGGCGTCGGACTGCGTTTCGCGGAAGCGGCGCTCAAGATTCGGGACGATGCCCTCAAACGCCTGCTCCAGGGTACCGCGTCCGTTGCCGCGCTCGTAGCAGAGCGTCAGCTTTTCGCCGCCCGTGCCGTAGAGGATCACGTTCATCGCTTCCTCGGAAAGCGTGTTGATGGGTGCGTGGAGGTCAAAGTGATACCTCTGCGAGAGCGCCTCAAAGTACATACGGGAGATGGAATCGCCCTTGATATTGCCCCAGCCGCTTGCCTGAATTCCTCCGTCAAAAATCGACAGCGCAGGGTCGGGGATAATCAGCGCGGGATCGACCTTCAGGCGGAAGCCCAAACCCGAGCACTCGGGGCAGGCACCGAGGGGATTGTTGAACGAAAACAGGCGCGGCGAAAGCTCCGGAACGGAAATGCCGCACTCCTCGCAGGCGTAATTGCGGGAGAACAGCGTCTCCTCACCGGTGTCGGGGCACTGAATGATGACAATGCCGCCCGCGTGGTTGAGCGCCGTTTCGAGCGAGTCGGTCAGGCGGCGGGTAATGCCCTCACGCAGCACCAGACGGTCCACGACCAGCTCGATTTGATGTTTTTTGTTCTTGTCCAGCGAAATTTCCTCGCTGAGATCGTAGAGCGCACCGTCGATACGCACACGGGAAAAGCCGCCGCGCCGTGCGCTTTCAATGACCTTTGCGTGCTCGCCCTTTTTGCCGCGCACGACGGGCGCCAATACCTGAAAGCGCGTGCCCTCCGGCAGCTCCAGTACGCGGTCAACGATCTGATCGATGCTCTGACGGCGAATCTCCCTGCCGCATTTCGGGCAGTGGGGGATGCCGACCCGCGCCCAAAGCAAACGCAGATAGTCATAGATCTCCGTCACCGTGCCGACGGTGGAGCGGGGATTTTTTGAGGTGGTCTTTTGATCGATGGAGATCGCGGGGGACAGACCCTCGATCAGATCAACGTCGGGCTTGTCCATCTGACCGAGAAACTGCCGCACATAGGCGGACAGCGACTCGACATATCGCCGCCGTCCCTCGGCATAGATCGTATCGAACGCGAGTGAGGACTTGCCCGAGCCGGAAAGCCCCGTAAAAACACAGAGCGCGTCGCGCGGAATTTCAACGTCAACATTTTTGAGGTTGTTTTCCCGAGCGCCCCGAACCAAAATCGAATTTCGCATAAATTGCCTCCGTGATATGCGTTTCGGCAGCGAAGATGCGCTGCTCATCTGACTATTATATCATATTGTTCCCTACCGAACAACAGGAAATTGCAGAAAAGTTTTCGTATCCGCTTGCGTTTCGACTAAAAATACGATATGATGAAGAAGCAGGCGACAGAATTCGACAATGCAGCTTTTTCCATGTAAATTCCGTCCCTGTATGACAGAAAATACAGCGGAGGCGGTGAAAACATGGGCGGTCAGATCAAGCAGGTGCTGGGGCTGTTTGCGCAGCCTGCATTTTTTGTAACGGACGGGACGGTCTCCTGGTGCAACAGCGCCTGCGGGACACTGCTTTCGGTCGGCGCGGAGATCGCTGCCTTCCTTGAGGATGTGTCGCTGTATGAGCTTTGGGATCGGAGCGGAACACTTCAGATCTCGTTGTCGCTCTCGGGAGAGGAATATAACGCCTCGGTCTGCGTGACGCCCGAGGGGGAGCTGTTCGTTGCGACGCGCCGTGTCTCCGAGCTGAGTATTACAGCAAAGACCGTCGTTAAAGTCTCGGCAACACTGCGCCGCCCGGTGCATCAGATGCTCAGCGCTGCGGGCACGCTGTTTGAAACGCTGGACGAGAATACGGAGCCAAAGCTGCTGAACGCCGCCTCGCAGCTCAATCAGTCGGTTTATCGGCTGCTGCGCCTGTGCGGGCAGATGTCCGACGGCGGCGGGCTGCTCCTGCACCGCAAGGAGGCGCACCGCCTACCGACGGAGATGTCAAGCTTCTTCCGCGCGTTTATTGAGCAGGCGCGTCCGCTTGTCGAATCTGCGGGCGTGGAACTGCTGTTTACCGATCTCGATGCGCCGCTTCAGGCAGATGTCGATACGGAGCTGCTGAAACGGGCGATGTATAACCTCCTGTCCAATGCACTGACCTACTGCCACAGCGGCGGTAAGATCACGGTCCGTCTGCAAAAGCAGCAGCGGCAGCTTCTGATCCATGTGACCGATGACGGTGAGGGCATTGCGCCGGCGGTGCTGGCAACACTGTTTGAGCGCTTTTCCGAGCATCCGGTCGGCGATTCCCGCTGGGGGGTCGGACTGGGACTGCCGATGGTGCAGGAAATCGCCCGCCTGCACAACGGGGCGCTCACCATCCACGACAACGGCGGCGCTCGCGGGACGACGGTAACGGTTTCGCTTTCGCTTGACCCGGCACCGCTCTCTTTGCACAGCCGAACGGTCGGCTATGATTATTGCAGCGGGTATCACCACGGGCTGGTCGAGTTGTCCGATGTTCTTGAGGCAAAAATGTTCAACCCGAACGAAGTTCTGTAATATTTTCAACCTCCGCGCCGTATATATAGGGCGGAGGGATGGCAAATGGCAAACGAGATCACCGAGCCCCATGAACTGCGATTGGATAACCGCGCCAAGCTGACGGTGACCGGCGTGCGCGAGGTCGAGAGCTTCGACGAGGCGGCTGTTGCGCTGCATACCGTGCGCGGACTTCTGATCGTTCACGGCGCCCAGCTTCGTTTGCAGTCGCTGTCCACGGACGGCGGTCAGATCGCGATCACGGGGCAGATCGACACGCTTTCTTACGAGGCGGAGCAAAAGCGCGGCGGATTTCTGCGGCGTCTGTTCGGATAAATGGAGCAGCCGCTGCTGTTGCAGAGCGGTCAGTTTCTCTGGTCGGTGGCGCTCGGTGCGGCGCTCGGCATCGTTTACGATCTGCTGCGCGGACTGCGGCGCAATCTGCGGGGACTGACCCATCTGCTGGACTTTGTTTTTTCACTGACGATGCTGCTGTCGGGGCTTTGCTTGGCACTTTTCATCGGGGGCGGGCAGTATCGGCTGTTTATGCCGCTCGGGACAGCCCTCGGCGCGGCAATCTATTTTTTGACGCTCAGCCGTCCGGTCGCCCGATTGAGCTGCGCTTTTTGGCGGCTTATTACATATCCGCTGCGCATATCGGGTCGATATTTCAAAAAAATCTGCAAAGAATTGCAAAAAATTTCGAAAAACATCTTTTCAATCGGGAAAAAATCGGATAAAATAGAGGGACACCAAAGAAATTCACGGGAGGCACGGAAGTATGCAGCAGCGAAAAAGCCGTCTAATCGGCACCCTCGTTATATTGGCAGTCGCGCTGTACGCCATCGTGACGATCGCCGTGCTTCAGCCGAAGATCAACCGTCTGCGCGACGACGCTGATGGGTTGACGCAGAAGATTGCCGAGCTGGAGGAGCGCAACGGGGAGCTGAGAACGGATATTGCCGCGCTCGGCTCCGATGCTGCGACGGAAAAGCTTGCCCGTGAACGACTTATGATGATCGCCGACGGGGAGACCGTCTACATCGACAGCAACAGATAATCGGAGGAACATAGGGCTTATATGGAGTTAACAGTCGGAACGATCCTGGAAGGAAAGGTCAAGTCGATCACTAAATTCGGCGCATTTATTCTTTTGCCGGAGAACCGCACCGGTATGGTGCATATTTCTGAGGTCGCTCCGACCTTTGTCAGCGATATTCGCGCCCATCTGACGGAGGGACAGACCGTCCGCGTCAAGGTCATCGGAATCGACGAGGCGGGCAAGATCAGCCTTTCCGTAAAGCGGGCGGCAGAGCAGCAGGAGGTTCGCAAGCCGAAGACCGATCGCCCGCGTCCCGCTGCGCCGAGACCGCAGACCCCGAAGGCTCCGCTGACCTTTGAGGAAAAGCTCAAGCAGTTCATGTCCGATTCCGACAGCAAGATCTCGGGCTGTCGGCAGTATGAGCACAAGACAAAATCAAGAAGAAGATAGATCCGACGCCCCTCACCGAGGGGCGTTTCCGCCGGTGGATATTCTGGTCAACAACGCGGGAGGAGCAATGAAACAGGTCCTGATTACCGGCGGCAGCCGCGGCATCGGTGCGGCGGCGGTCCGTGCGTTTTCCCGCGACTGTGATGTTGCGTTTTTTTATGAAAAAAATCATGCGGCGGCAAGGGCAGTCGCCGAGGAGACCGGCGCGCGTGCGATCTGCTGCGACGTTGCCGATCCGGAGGGCGTGAAGCAGGCGGTTGCCTCGCTTCCGCCGGTGGATATTCTGGTCAACAACGCGGGGGTCGCCCAATACGGCTTGATTTCTCAGGTGACCGAAGCGGAATTTTCGCGCCTGTTCTCCGTCAATGTCGGCGGTATCTACCGCTGCGTCAATGCGGTCCTTCCTGCAATGCTGCATCGGCAGGGCGGCTGTATTCTGAACATCGCCTCCATGTGGGGGCAGGTGGGGGCGTCCTGCGAGGCGATCTACTCTGCGACGAAGGGTGCGGTCATTGCGCTGACGAAGGCGCTGGCGCAGGAGCTGGGACCCTCGGGCATCCGCGTCAACTGCGTCTCGCCCGGCGTGATTTTGACCGACATGGTCGCAAACGTCAGTGAGGAGACGCTGACCTCGCTCGCCGAACAGAATTTGGTCGGACGCAACGGCTCACCTGAGGATATTGCCGAGGCGCTGGTGTATCTTGCCAATGCGCCGTTTATTACGGGACAGGTGCTTGCGGTCAACGGAGGACTTGTGCTCTGAGCTCGGCGCTGCCACAAAATATGGAACGGCAACAAAATTTGATGTCGAAATTTAGCGTATTTTTGCACACGCCCGCGCTTGCCTGTGACGCCGCGCCTGTGATATAATAGTCAGGAATCTCCGAATCGACCGAGATTCGGAGTTTTTTGCGTGCATTTGTGCGACACGGGGAAGGAGGGAATACGATGCAGCCTGTCACACTGTCAACGGAAGAGCTTCGGAAACTGCTGTCCTGCGGTTGTCCGGATGCGGTTGCGCTGTATCTCTACCGACGCTCCGCACAGCCCGCGGAAACTGCGGTCGATGCGCTGCATTTTACCGTCCCGCAGGTGGTCGCCGCCACGGAATGTCTGCGCCAGCTCGGACTTTGGGAATCGCCCGAGCGCCCGCCCTTGCAGCCCGAGCGTCCCGTTTATACGGAGGACGACATCCGACGGGCAATGCGCGACGATCGGACGCGGTTTTCCAAGCTCGTCGGCGAGGCACAGCGCCGTCTCGGTCGGACCCTTTCGACGGAGGAGCTGAAAACGCTGCTGTCCTTTGTGGACTATCTGCGGCTGCCCGTGGAGGTCGTCGGTCTGCTGCTCTCCTACTGTACCGAGCGGGCGAGACGACGAGCCATGCGTGCGCCGTCCATGCGGACCATTGAGAAGGAAGCCTACCGCTGGGCTGACGATAACATTGACAATTTGGAAACCGCCAGCTTCTATGTTCAGCAGCAGCTCCGTCTGCACACCCGTATTCAACAGCTCCGCCTGCTGCTGCAAATCGATCAGCGGCGGCTGACGGCTGCGGAGGAGCAGTACCTTACATCGTGGATCGCCATGGGCTTCGAGGATGACGCGATCCGCCTCGCCTATGAGAAAACGTGCCTGAATACGGGCGCGCTGAAGTGGGCATACATGAATTCGATTTTGACCTCGTGGCACGAGAACAATTTGCATACCCCCGCGCAGATCGCGCAGGGAGATGCCAAAGCCGCCGCAGGAAACAAACGGCGCGGCAACGAAATGTACGCCACTCACGACGCCCCGCTGACCCCGTTGGAGAAAAAAGCGGTCGCGCGTGCGCTGGCGAAGGCACAGGAGGGATAGGGCATGGCTTACAGCGAACAGGTGCTTCGCCGCGCCAGAACCCGCTTGGAGCAGGCGCGATTTGAACGCGAACGTGAAAACGACGAGCATCGGCGCATTGCCTACGAGCGCTACCCGCGACTGGCGGAGATCGACCGCGAGCTTCGCCGCTCGATGATTCAGCTGACCGCCGTTGCCCTGCGGAAGGACGCCGACGCCTCTGTTAAGGAGATTCGTGACCGTAATTTAGCGTTGCAGCGGGAGCGGGAATGGATCCTCGAGGCGGGTGATTTTGAGGAGGGCTTTCTCGATGATGCGCCGGTCTGCGCCAAATGCGGCGGGACGGGCTATCAAGGCTCGCAGATGTGCTCGTGTCTGCGCGAGCTTTGCCGGCAGGAGCAGAAAAAAGAGCTGACCAGCCTGCTCAGCACCGGACGCGAGAGCTTCGAGAATTTCCGTTTAGACGTCTATCCCGATACCCTTGACCCGCGCCTCGGCACGTCGCCGCGGAAGCTGATGCGGTCGAATTTGGAGGAGTGCAAAAATTT
>OLSB01003984.1_pt1 | contig 10120 bp, 10 predicted proteins | sample 1672071 | NCBI WGS metagenome assembly OLSB01 (sample SAMEA3136642, study PRJEB25190) | human gut metagenome | biome: human gut; feature: human-associated habitat; material: faeces | place: Austria | collected 2013
CAAGCTCACAGAACGACAGCACAAAGTCGGATTTCAAGGCCAGCGGGTTTTCATCCTCGGAGTAATTCAGGTTGATGTCCAGCGGGTTCACATAGTTTTTGCTGGTAGGCGACAGCTTCACCACTTGCCCATGCAGCCGCTTCACAAGGGGGTAATACTCGGCCTCTGGATCACAGATATACACATCGTCCGGGGTGCAGAGGAATACGCTCACAATCTCGGATTTACAGCTCATACTTTTGCCGCTTCCCGGTGTCCCCAGCTTTAGCCCGTTGGGACACCTCGCCCGTTTGCGGTCGAGCATAATCATGTTGCCGGTCTTGGCGTTGATCCCGTAATACATGGCGTCGCCGCCCTGAAAAAGCTCCTGCGTCACAAAGGGGACGAACACGGCCACGCTGGAAGTCGTCAGGGAGCGTTCAATCTGGATGTGGCTGGCCCCTAGCGGCAGGCTGCTCATAAGCCCCTGTTCCTGCTGGTAGTCCAGCCGCACAAGGGAACAGTTGTATTTCTGTGCAATACCGGCAGCCCAGAACACATCGTTTTCCAGCTTTTGCCGGGTGTCTGCGGTGTTCAGCACCAAAAAGGTAAGCTGGAACATCCGTTCATTCCGGCTCTGCAAGGTCTTTAACAGCTCCTTGGCGTCCTGCCCGTAGGTGGCAAGGTCGCTGGGAAGAATGTCCATGTCGTAACCGCTGCGGACAGCCCGTTTCTGTTCCTGAATCTTCATGGCGTCAAGGTCGGTGATCTTGCGCTTGACCGTCTTAATGGCGTCGCTCTGGTCGATGGCCTGCACATGGAGGTTCACCACAATGCCGTTTTCCGTGTTGAGGAAGTCGGCCAGCATTTCATCCGACAGCTCCGGGGAGAGGATTTGCAGGAAGCTCACCGCCCCGTATTTGCCGCCCAGCCCAAACATCCGGGCATTGCCGAAGCGGAACGAGGACGGGGCGATAAAGTCCTTGGTGGAAAGCCCCGACGGGGCAAGCCACTTCCAGTCAAAGGAGAACGGTTCCCCGTCCGGGTGGAAAATGCTGTGCATGACTTCCAGCCGTTCCTTGGCGTCCAGTCCCCACGCGGAGGCCCCCATGCTCTTGAAATAGCCCAAAAGGTCGGTTTCGATCCGGCGCAGTCTGGCGCGGGCCATTTTCAGGCTGTCCGCCTCGATGGTATAGGTCATAAATTTCCGCTTCATTAGGCCGTTGTTCCCGTTCACAAGCTGGTCTTGCAAAATGTCGGAATACTCGCTGCGGATGTCGTCGAAGTCGTCCCCCTGCGCCCGGATTTCAAAGCTCTTGGCGTACTGCTTGGGGTCGATCTTGCGGTTGATAAAGGAAAACTGCACATGAATGGAGGCGTCCAGATAGTTGTAGAGGTCGCACAGGTTTTCAAAGATGGCGGTCTTGGTGTCCGCCTGCGCCAGTTGGTAGCTGATGTCCGTAAACTCAATGCACTTGGAAAAGGTGTGGGGCGTTACCCGGCACACGCCGTCCTGATACATGGCCTCATAGGGAATACTGGCCTGCGCCGAATGGGGCTTGCCGTCGCCCTTATACTTTCGGATGACGGCCTGAATCTCTTTCTTTTCGGCGCGGGTGAGCTTGACCGGCGCTTTTGCGCTCGTTTCGTTCTTTTGCTTTTTGGACAATGGCGTTGACCTCCTTTTCCATTTGGGATTGCCGCACAAGGGCGGTATAAGCGTTGTTGGTCTGGTAGGGCCGTTCCTTGGGCTGGATGAAGCAGCACTCGACGATCTGGCGCACCACCACTTCAAGGGGCTGGCCGTGTTTTTCGTAAAGCGCCAGCAGAAAGCCCGGCAGCATGGCGAACACCATAATGAGTGCCGCCGCGCTGGTCGGGACGCGGCCCCGGATCAAAAAGAAAAGCGGGACGCCTACAAGCAGCGCACCGCCAAAACAAATGAGCTGGCGTTTCGTCAGCCCGAATACTACCTTGGATTTGACCTTGGTTAAATCCTTGGGGACAGTTACATAAGCCATAAAAAGTCACCTCGTTTCTGGTACGGACAGGGAAAAATCGCTGTCCACTTCATTGCCCCACGCATCCCAGCCGGGGATTTTCTGTCTGGCAAACAGTTCTGCGCGGGGCAGGTCGCCCGCAAGGGCTATAATTTTCTCGCGGGTAATGTCCGGTTTCTTGCTGTGTTCCTCCACCGGAGAAATGATAAACTGATGGACGCTTTTGGAGTAACGCTTGGGGTGGCCCCGCTTGGCAAGCAGGCAGATTTCCGCGTTTCCTCTCGTCCAGTAGCCCAGCCCGTAAAACCATGTGGGGCTTTTGCGGTTTAATTTCAGCCAGACAAAGGCCACGGTCTTAAAGGTGAAGCCCCACGCCTTAATCAGACGCAGCGCCTCCGGGAGCTGGGGGAAAGTCGCCCACAAAAACAAGAGGCAGTCTTTTTCCGCCAGCGTTTCCACCGGCAGGGCGCACAGCTCGTCAATGCTCATGGTGGGATAGTGCTTTTCTGCTGCACCCTGTACTGCTTTCTGTTCATATCGCCACGGCGGGTCGGCGTAAAGGATGTTGTAGGTTTTCTTTTGTGTTTCCTCGATAGCTGGTATTCCTCCTGTCTGTCAATGTGCGGTAAATACGGCTTTCGATATGCTGCCGGTCTTGAACAGACAGAAGCAAAGCAAAACGGTATAGCCCATACAGCCCCAGATCGCGCCGGATATGTCGTCGGCTGTGCCGATCTGCTGTATCAGCACCGCATAAATCCCGACAACCACCATGATTAAAAAGGCTTGGAAGCCCAGCGCAAGCAGGGATTTCAAGTAGTTCTGGCCCATGCCGCGCCACTCTGCATTGCCCAGCGTGGCAAGGGGGATCGGCCCCAATGCGGTCACGGCGTAAATTTCAATCATTCTTCCATAGGTCACAAGGAAAATGCAGATGGAAAGAATGTTCATCGTCAGCCCCACAACAAGGGTCTGGAACCACAGGCCCAGCAGCGGCCCGATGTCCATTGCTTCAAGGCGGCTTTCCAGATCAGGGAGCAGCGTGTCAAAATCAATGCTGGTATCTCCGATAATCACCCCGGCGCTCTGGTTGACGACTTGCTGGGTGGCGTCAAATACGCCCATGACGATATTCCATGTGTTCGTCACAATGAGGATGGCAAAGGCGCTTTTGAAAATCCAGCGGAAGAACATGGAGCTGTCGAAGTCGTGCATATTGTTCTTTTCCACGATCATGTCGATCAGCTCATAGCACATCACAAGGGCGAGAATGGCCGCCGCAATGGGGACGATCACCGTTTCGGACAGGTTTTGCAGCATGGAAAAAATGCCGCCGTTCCAGTCCTGCGGGGTACTGCCCACATCCGACGCGATTTCCCCGACTTTGGTATTGACTGTGTTAAACAGGCCGGACAGGTTGCCCATGATACCGTCAATCAGGATTCCTTTGATCCATTCCCCGATTAAATCACCGATCATGTGAGGACACCTCCTTTCCCGCGCCCTCCCAGATCAGAGAGGGCGCGGAGGGTTTTCTAACACACATGGGGGTTATCCCAGCAGCCCGGACAGCAGCGGAACAAGGGTCATGCCGATCAGGGCAACACCACCTCCGGCGACAAGCTGCTTGATTCCCTGTGACTTGCTTGCCGGGTTGTCCGCCCCGTATCCCTCCAAAAGATTGACGCCGCCCCATACGCAAAGCGCGCCGCCGAGGCCCACAACGATGGTCTGCAAAGTATCAACTGCACTATTGAAAAATTCCATAAATTTACCTCCATAAATTCAGATTGTGATGTTGTTTGGGTACAAAAAAGCCGCCGTACACAGCGGCAGCCTCACAATCCGCAGACGGCCCGGAGTTACTGGCCGTCCCGCCATTTCAGCACAGCCAGCGAAAAAATCTCGCCCCATGCTTCACACAATTCACGGTTTACTTCCGCCTCCATCTGTTTCAAACCGGCGTCGTCAGGCAGTTCAAAATCGTGTTCGATCATCCACCGCAATGCAACGGCAGCGGAGATCATGCCACGGAAAACAGCCTGCTCCTGCTTGAAATAATCCGCAAATGTCCATTCGTCCGAGTGTCCCATCGGTCACGCTCCTTTCTCTATGGCCGCTTTATTCTGCGGCAAAATCTTCATCCGACAGCTCAATGTCGTAGAGGTCAAAGGGTTCGTCCTCCGTTACCACGCGCCGCCTTTTCCGGCGCAGGGACGACAGGTAGCTGTCCACATCAAAGGTATTCTTTTTGTCAGCGTCCGAGAGGTATTGATAGCGGGGGTGGCGGGTAATGTCGTATTTCTCACTAAAAAACGGCCTCACGCCGCGCACCTGCAAAATACACTTGCCTCCGTCCATCGTTGCAATTTCGTCTTGGCTCATCAGCTCCTTTCCGAGTTTTTGGTAGTTCAGTCCGTGGGAGGTCTGCGCGCCCCGGTTCTCGCTCTGGTTGTAGCTGTCAATGGTTTCCTTGCCCAGCACCTCCGCGATCTCCTTGGCGTTCTTGCCCCTGCCACTCAGGAACAGCGTACAGTCGCAGTTGTCGGAAATGATTTCCGCCGCGTCCTTGTAAATGGCCTTTAGCTGCGACTGGCTCTGCAAAATAATAGAAGCCGAGATTTCCCGGCTTCGGATGGTGGCGATCAGCTTGTCAAAGTTTGGAATCTGGCCGATGTTGGCGAACTCGTCCAGAATCAGCCGCACATGGACGGGCAGCCGCCCGCCGTATTTGTCATCGGCCCGGTCACACAAAAGGTTGATAAGCTGGCTTTGTACCATTGCCAGAATGAAATTAAAGGTCGTGTCCGTGTCCGACATAATCAGGAACAGGGCCGTTTTTTTATCCCCGATGGTGTCAAGTTCCAGTTCGTCGTCCTCCATCAGCTCCCGCACCTCCCGGATGTCAAAAGGCGCTAATCTGGCCCCACAGCTTATCAAGATGGAGCTGCGGGTCTTGCCCGCCGACAGCAGGAATTTACGGTACTGGCGCACCGCAAAGTGTTCCGGGTCTTTTTCTTCCAGCCGTTCAAACATCTGGTCTACCGGGGATTGAAATTCCGGGTCGTCCTCGCGGGCTTCGCTGGCGTTTATCATTTCAAGAAGCGTGGTGAAATTCATTTCATCGTCCGGCGCTTCGTACCAGATATAGCCAATGAGGGCCGAATACAGCAGCCGTTCCGATTTGATCCAAAAATCCTCGGCGCTCTTTTCGCCCTCGCCCTTGGTGTTGCAGATCAGCGTGTTTACCAGCTTCAAAATGTCCTTTTCCGAATGGATGTAGCGAAACGGGTTGTAGCGCATACTCTTGGAAAAGTTAATGGTATTCAGCACTTTTACCCGGTAGCCGCACCGCACAAGGAGCTGGCCCACCTCGCCGATCAGACTTCCTTTCGGGTCAGTAATCACGAATGAGGTCGGGTAGTCCTTGGACACGCACTGCATGAGGTTGGGCTTCACAAAGAACCGGGTCTTGCCGCTGCCGGAACCGCCGATCACCAGCACATTTTTGTTCCGGGCGGTCTTGGGGTCTTTGGGCCGGTTGTTCATGGTGAGGCGTTCCGTCTGGGTCAGGAGGATGTTGTTGTCAAACACCGGGTCGATGTACGGGGCTATATCTTTGGGGCCTCCCCAACGGGCGCTGCCGTACTCGACGCCCCGGCGGTATTTCTTGGCGTTCTTGCTCTTGCAGTACACCATCAGCCGCAGTGCCACCGCACCGGCCACGCCCACCGCCAGATCGAACAGGTGGAAGCTGGGGGCGGCGCTTTCAAAGGCAAGGGAAAAGCCGTCCGCAAGGTGCAATAGCTTTTCCGACAAGTCCGCCCCAGCCGCCAGCCGGTAGGTCTGTCCCAGCTTGCCGAACAGGTAAACAAACAGCAGGTAGGGCAAGTTGGCGATGATCAGTTTTTTCATTTCCGGCTTCATCGTGACAGCCCCCTTTCCTTGATTTTCTCCTTGGCCTGCTGGCTGCTTCTGGCCGCTGCCTTTTCTTTCAGGACGGCAAGGGTCTTTCGGATGGAGGGGCGTTCCTGCTGTTTGAGCTTCTTGGCCGTAAACTCCTTAAACGCCTGTTCCAGATTGTCCGCCTGCTTGGATTTGAAAATCACGATATACCGGGGCGGATGGGTGGTGCGGTCTTTCCGCAGGGTAAAATCAATGTCGTATTTCTTGGCGCAGGGCTTAAACAGGCCAATGTTGGCGTCGGTGATCTCAATGTTGGACAGGGCGGAACCGTCCTTTTTGAGCTGCCGTAAGCTCTGCTGTCCGTGATGGGCCTTGCCCGTCCCTTTCTGCCGGGCGGCCAGATATTTTCGGATGGCCGCTTGCAGCACTTGGGCGGTGAGCTTGCCCGTCTTAACCGCTAACGCTATGGTTTTCTGGTCTACTTCTTCCTGCAACTGCTATCCCTCCTTTGGAAAGTCAGCAGGCAGGCGGATGGCTTAAATCCGCACCCGCAGGCCGGAGAGGTCGTCGGCATGGATTCCCACCAGATACCAGTTCTCGGCCATTTCAATGCGGGTCGGCCTCCATCTGCCGCCCACCATCACATCAAAAGTTTCTCCGCAGTGCAGGCCGCCGTAATAGTCCGCAAGGTCAAAGCGGATGTCGTAGCGGTCTGTCTGCTCGTCAAAAATCAAAGCACCCTGTTTCATAGGGTCGGCCTCCTTTCTCGTCGTCACAAGCTCCATATCGCTTGTTTCCACGCAAGCGTGAAAAGCTCGCTCATTTCGCTGTTCCTCCTCTCCCCACAAAATCACCGATTTTGCGGGGTTCCCCAACTGCCTGTGTTCATGTCGTGGGCCACCAGCGCCGTGTAATAGCCGTTGATGGTGCTTGGGGCGTTGAACAGAACCGCCAGCAGGTATTTTTTGATGTTCCGTATTTCCGTGGTGTTTTTGCTGATACAGTCAAAGACAAACTCAATGTGAGAGCTGTTCAGCTTCATCAGTTTGGATTTCACCAGCTCGGCGGGGTAATCGTCCCCGGCAATGCGGATGGTCTTTCGGGCGCTGCATACGGTTTCCACCAGCAAGTCCACGATCTCGTCCAGCATATCCCGGTCAATCCCCTTGGCGTACTGGCAAAGGTGTTCATACTCGATGTTGTCCTTGATGATCTCCCGATAAATCTCTACGGCGCTCTGTGATTTCGCTCCCGTTCCTTTCCGTTCCGGCGGCGCAGCCGCTTCTTCCCCCAAAGGAGAGGGAGGGGAAAGGATAGGAATGGAATCGGTATTTGATCCATCCGTAATTGATTTCTCTTTACTTGATCTATCTTTATTTAATTGCGTTGGTTTTTCCTGCGTAGGCTTTTCCTGCGTTGGATTATCCAATGTTGGATTTTCCAATGTAGGCGAATCCGGCACAGGCTGGGGCTGTTCGTAAATGATGTAATCCGCCCCACGCAGGCGGCCTTGGCTGTCACGCTCACGGGAACGCACGATATAGCCCGCCTGTTCCAGCTCCTTAACCGCCGCCCGGATCGCGTCGATCTGCTCCCGGTTGATAAGGGACAAGCCTTTCAGCGTAAAATCCCAATCCTCCGGCAAGGACAGCATTTGCGACAGCAGCCCCTTGGCTTTCAGGGACAAGTCCTTGTTCCGCAGGTGGTGGTTGGACATCACCGTGTAGCCCCGGTTTTTCTCCACTCGAAAAACTGCCATCTCGTCGTCCACTCCTTTCACTTGAAATTTCACCGCGCCGTCAAGGGCGGTGAGCTTGCCCGGCTGGTAGGGACATTCCTCATACACACAAAACTGGTACTTCCAGTGCGGGCGGTAGAAACGGCAGGTATCGCAGTCCTCCGGCGCTCCGGCCTCGCCGCTATCAAAATGATCTGCGCCCGGCCTTGTCTGCATGAGCTGTTCAAAGGCCCGGTCGCTGCCGGAAGTAAAGTACATAGGCGGTCGCCTCCTTTCTGGTTTTGGGCGCAAAAAAAGCGGCGTCCTGATCTCCCCAAAGGGGAAAAGAGAACGCCGCTGTCTGCGGTGTCGTATTTGATTTTCGATGTGTCACTATTTGGGCGGTGGGCTTCACGGGAGGCAGAAGCGTGTCAAAGCTCAATCCGAAAGTAGTAAATCGGTAGTAAATTCAGTTCTTATATCCCGTGAAATGCCCGTATTTCCGGGCTTTTTGGAGATAATCAGAGTTGTTCTGATAATACTCCATCGGCTTGGCAACGGATTCACCCACCGCCTTGAGGCCCGCGAAGTGGATGGCGCAGGAAATCTCATGCTCTGCAAAGATTTTTTCCAGCAGCGCCTCGTCACGCACGTCGCCCTCGATAAACTCCACCGTCTTGCTGGTAATTTCGGCCACGCGGTGCAGGCTTTCAGGGTTGGAATTGCTGAGATTGTCAATTACAATCGGCGTATGGCCCGCCTCGATCAGCTCCACACAGGTGTGGCTACCAATATATCCGGCGCCGCCGGTCACAAGAACATTCATTTTGTTTCCTCCTCCACGATTTTCCGCATTTCGTCCCACTTCTTCTCCATATCCGCCACCAGCTTGAACTGCGTGCGGGCGCGATCCAGATTCTGCCCCTCGCGGTGAACGGCGAAATAATGGTCGCCGTCCAGATAGTCTGTCAGGAAGCGGACGCCGCACTCCATCGTCATGGTCTTTGCGCCCATTGGCAGCAGCTCCAGCTCCTTTGCCGTCAGGCCGGGGCAGGCGCGGACATAGCCGCGCGTAAAGACGCGGAAGCGGTCGAGACTCATCTCCATTTTGGAAATGTCTTTTTCATCCTCTGCCGCCGTAGCCGCACCGAACCGGATGGAATCGCCGAAGTCATACAGGCTGGAGCCGGGCATGACCGTATCCAGATCGATCACACAAAGCGCTTTGCGTGTTTTTGCGTCCAGCAGGACATTATTGAGCTTGGTATCGTTGTGCGTAACGCGCAGCGGCAGCTCGCCCGCAGTCAGCGCGTTCTGAATGGCCGACATTTCTGCCTGCCGGGCCAGCGCAAATTCAATTTCTGGCTGAACCTGCGCTGCCCGGTGCATGGGGTCGCGCTCCAATGTCTCCAGAAGCGCGCGGTAACGGTCCGGTGTATTGTGGAAATTCGGGATGGTCTCGTGCAGCTTCGCCGCCGGGAAATCCGTCAGAAGCTGCTGGAATGTGCCGAAGCCCACGGCGCTCTGATAAAAGTCCTCGTCCGTCTCGGGAAGCTGGAGGCAAATCGAATCTTCCACAAAGGCATACACGCGCCAATAGGCATCCTGCGCATGCAGATAGCTTGCGCCGTCATGCGTTTTTACAAGCGTCAGGACGCCGCGCGGGTCGTCTGTTTTTGTCCGCAGGAACTCCGTGACGGCAGTGATATTTTCCATCAGCCCCGCCACGTCGCGGAACGTGTTGTTGTTGATTTTTTGCAGGATATAGCGCAGGCCGCTTTCCGTCACGGCAAGATAGGTCACATTGATGTGCCCGCAGCCATACGGCTCACAGGAAACAGGCTTTGCGTCCAGCCGGAAGGCGCACAGTACTTCAAACAGGTTTTCGTTCATTTCCAAAGCTCCTCCGTATAAATGCCCTCCGCCTTCATCCTGGCCACGGCTTCCTTGACAGATGCCAGATCCTCGCGGTAGGTCACGCCGTACCATGTTTCCTCGCACGGCAGCACCTGCACGCTTGCGGACTTGTCTGCAAGCTGCTCATTTACCACAAACGGCAGGAAGTATTCACACTTGAGTGGATTTGTCTTCATTGCTTCTGTCAGGAACGCGCCCATGCGCGCCCATAGCTCATCCAGCACACGCGCCGAAAAGCCCCAGAGATTCATCGACACGATGGTGTCGCCCGCCAGTGGGAAGAAGTGCTCGCCGTCCTCGGTGTATTCGGCGTCCGTGCCCTTTTTGAAGATCTTCGTGCGTTCCGTCACACCGGTCAGCATCCCGTCTTCGATCTCGCAGACGCCGCGCGCCACGGAGCCGAACTCCGTTACTGTATTTTTCAGGCGATAGCCGACCATGGCATACTTGCTCTCATCGGTCTGTGCCGCCAGAAAATCATAGATTTCCGAGAACGCCGTGCGGCCATAGAAATCATCCGCGTTGATGACGGCAAACGGACCGTTCACCACGCCCTTGCAGCAGGCCAGCGCATGGCCGGTGCCCCACGGCTTTGTGCGCC
>OLSB01003987.1_pt1 | contig 10112 bp, 5 predicted proteins | sample 1672071 | NCBI WGS metagenome assembly OLSB01 (sample SAMEA3136642, study PRJEB25190) | human gut metagenome | biome: human gut; feature: human-associated habitat; material: faeces | place: Austria | collected 2013
GATGATAAAATAATTGGATATCAAAATTATAAAGAGGGCAACAAATTACAATTTATAGGGTAAAGATAATAGGAGCCGAAAGGCTCTTATTTTTGTGCCTTTAAATCCTATTCACTTACAAAACTTTTCTTATTATATAAGTTATATCGTGTTCACTATAAAAGAGAATTTATCTCTCTTTTTTCTATAATTATAGAAAAAAATTAAATTTTATGATATAATTTGAAAAGTTTTAAGGAGGTTATATATTATAACCGCAAAAACTTAAAAAACTTATGTATGAACACTTACATAAGATTATGAAAAATAAGAAAAACAAGAAAAAATGGCGAATAAAAGCCTCAAAACCCTTGATATTATAACTGTTTTAATGAAGAACGACAGGGTACGCGAATTTGAATGGTTAGATACGAGGAGTTGAGAGGAAGATAGATATAGTAAACAAATAAATGCTATGAAAAAAGATTAAAGTATTATTATTTAAAAGATTTAAAAGAGGTAAAAAATAAATGAAAAAAGGAAAATTAGTATTACTTATTAGTGTAGTTATAATTTTAACTGCTCTAATAATATGTGGATATTACTTTTTAAATAAAAAGAAAACGACAGACAATAAGAGTGGCTCTATAAACAATGAATGGAAAAAAATAAGTATAGAAAATTATAGCTATTGTGAATCTGCAACAATTGAATTAGATCTAGATGGGGACAATATAAAAGAAAAGGTCGGTATAAATAAAGCAGGAAAATACATTTCTATCAATGATATAGACTATATTGTTAATAAGCATTTGAATGAAAATGACACTACAGTTTCAAATGATTATAATGTAAATCAATATTATATTGTAGATTTAAATAGTGACGGAATATTAGAGATTATACATAGAACATTTTCAAATATGATTTCACCAATCACTAGCGAATATACAATATATAATTTTAAAGATAATAATTTAATAGAAATAGGAAATATATCGATAAAAGGAAAGATTCCGAATGAAATTTATGTTAAAGAAAATACTATAAAATTTGAATATTGGCCATATGAATCTCAAAGAGATTATACCGAAGAAGTTGTATATGAATTAGATGTATAAAAATTACATATTAGATTTCGATAAACTAACAATGGAAATTAAGAAAATAGATGATAAAAAATAAGAGGTTATATATTATAGCCACAAAAACGGACAAACTTTTATAGGTTTTATAACAAAAAACAATATTAAGGATAGAAAAAAATTAGGCAATAATTAAAGAAAATTTATAATAAAATATAGAAATCTATATAAAAAATGGAAGTGTAATATTTTGGATTGCAATATTCGTAAGTATATTTATAAATGTTGTAAACATATTATCCAATTTCAAATTAGAGACTTTAAAAACAGAAAAAGGTCATAAATGTACAATAAGAATGCAAGCTCAAAAAATTGCCATGGATATTATTGGGTATTGTAGGAGATGAGATATTTAGAACAATTTTATGTGCATTTATAATTATTCCAGTGATATATTCTATTCCTAGCATATATTAAAAAAATGGTGCAGGAGATTTATCTGTTAAGAGTATTGAATTATATGAACTTTTAACAGATAAGCATATATTATACAAAGAATTAGAGAAAGGAATAAGCTCATTAGAAAAAGGTGAAAATTTTTCTAAAGAAGAGTTAGAGGTACTCAATGAGGAGTGTAATATTACTCTTATTTTTACATCACTGTAATATTTATGCAATAAAAATGTAATGCAAATGTAAAGAAAACACATGGTTTGTATTGTTGTATTTTTAGCAATTTTACGATATAGTATTTTTTGTAGAATTATAGTACAAAGGAGCTTTTTATGGAGAAGTTAGATTTACAAATTTTTAGAAATTTAAAGCAAGAAATTGTAGAATACATTGCTAAATATCAAGAGGCAGAAGAAAGAGAAGAATATCTTTCTGATGAAGAGGTAGAACAATTTTTGGCAAGATATAAAGAAATTATAGAAATATTGTCAAAACATGATTTAAGTGATATAGATTTTGAAGAATGGAGAGGAATGTACCTAATGACAGATGAGGACACTCCACTAGATTTTTCAAAAACTAATGCTAATATAGATTTTTCTATCGTTGAATATGAGCCATATAAAACCTTTCCAAATTTTAAAAGCTGTCAAATTAAAAACTTTGATTTTGAGAAATATGATTATTCTCCTGATATGTTTGATGAAGAATTTAGAAAAGAAAATGAAGGAAGATTTTTAAGTCCAGATATACCTAAAGATGTTGCTGAAAGATTTTTTGAAGGAAAAATAACATTAACAGACATAAAAAATAATCCAGAATTAGCTAACAAAGTTGGGGAAAGAAATATAGACAGGAGATTACGCTATATATATAAATTAATTGGAAGAGAAGAATTTTGTAAATTAGATGCAGAATTTATGGATAAAACAAGCTATAGTTGGAGAGAATTTCTTGAATCAAATTCTAATTTAAAAACAGCAGAAGAAATAATGCCTGTATTATATAGAACTGCAAGAGAAGAAATATTAGGATATAATGATACAGATGAAATGAATCGTTTTTATGGCACACAAGATGAATTAGGAGAAACTTTTAGACAATTAAATCCAGATTTGTTTTTAAGCGATGATGTGCCTGAACATATTAGAGATAGTTATTATCATCATTATCTAACATTAAGAGAATTTAGTAAAAATTTAGATTTTTTTGAAGGAAAGAAAATTGCACATGCTTTTTCTAATAGAGGAGATGAAAAGAAACTAGTAAGCCTTTATGGAGATAATATATATCAATTATTTGTAGATTATAAACCTATAATGGATAAAATAATAAATGATTGGACTACAATGCAAAATTTTGAAGTTCCAAATGGTCCAATAACAGAAGAACAAAGAACAGAAATAATGAGAGCTACTGTATCTTCATATTTTGGAAATATTGATAGAATAGAAGACCTATCAATGCTCAAAATGATAATGGATTTTGTTCCGTTGGAAGATTTGCAATTTCACAATGACAGAGCTACTACAATTTTAGGAAAATATGATATAGATGATTTAATAAATGCTGGATTAGATTTTCAAATATTTCATAGTTCAGAGGGACATATCACTAATCTAGAACAAATAAAAAAATTATCTGATATTATTGAGCCAGAAGATTTACCATTGTTATTAAGTTATGCTGATGCACAGAGAATTGAAAAATATGGTATAGATGCACTTATTGGATATGGAATAAAGGATTTAAGTGAAGTATCACAACCTATAACTAATTTACAACAAATAAAAGAAATGCTAGAAGAAAGACCTTTAGAGTTAATTAATTTAGGTGGATATCCAGGAACAGATACTCAACTTATTGAAAAATATGGAATTGATGCACTTATTGAATATGGAATAAAAGATGTATCTGAATTGACAGAAACAACAACAGATTTACATAGAATTAAAGAAATGCTTAAGAAAAGACCAGCAGAATTAATCAATATGGGTAGAGAATCTGATAAGAAAATTGAATTTATCCAAAAATATGGTATTGACAATATAATTGCTTTAGATGAAGAAACAGGAGGTATTTTTTCTCATGAGATGTGGTCTAATGATATATATCTTACATTAATGACTCATGCAGAGAAAAATGCTCCAAAATTAGATGCAGATAAGAAACTAACTTATGAAGAATTTAAAGATCGAATGTATGAGATATTACTTCATGCAAGAGATGAAAGAGCTCCTTTACAAAGTAGAGATTACCCGGATTATGATTTTATACAGGGGAAATTTAGAGAAGAACATCAAGATATATTTTTAAATGGAGATTTTCCAGAAGATGTAAAAAAAGCTTTTTATACAAGGCACATGAAAGCAGAGATGGTAAGACAAAATCCAGAGCTTATTCAATTATTACAAGGAAAAGATTTAAGTAGAGCATTTCCACAAAATATGATTGATGGACTTGCTTTATTACAAAAAGATAAAGAAGGAAATGTAATTGGAGGAATTCCCAATACTGTGAACATGGCTCAATATCTTTCAGAAAAATTAGGACAAGAGGAATTTTTGAAAATATGTGCTGAATATGGAAAATGTCTAGATGAAATTGGTTTATCAGCTAAAGACGAGATAACTCCTGAAAGCATTAGAGAAACAATAGAACAAGCAATTTATAAAGGTATAAAAGAAAAAGGAAAGGAATATTTTGAATTTTTACCATCAAGCTTTCAAGAAAAGCATCCAGAGTTATTTCTTCCAAAAGAAATTGATGAAAATATAAGAAATAGATTTTATGAAGGAAATTTATCTTTTGAAGATATTAGAAAAAATCCACAAATTAAGGAAATATTACTTAGTAAAGATATTAGCGTTGGATTTGGAAGAACAAAATATGGACAACCAATGCTAGGCAGAAATGGTCAAAGATATGTAAATCCTATGTGGGAAAAATTAACTGAACAAGAAATAATGGATTTAGCAGAAGAGTATGGAAAATATTTAAAAGATGTTAATGCAGAAATTTTCATAGAAGGTCAAAGTGTTGAGGAAAGAGAAATAGCAGTACAAGGAAATATTGAAGAGAATATTTTGACTAGAAAATCATCATATGATGAAACTATACCTGAATTTTTTAAACTAAAACATCCAGAAATGTTTTTAGATGAAAATGCTCCTGAAGAATTAAAAAAGGCTTTTTATGATAATAAAGCAAGTAGGAGAAATTATTTAAACATAAGTGGAGATGTAGTTGATATTAGTTTCCAATTAATAAAAGAACATCCAGAATGGAGAGAATTTTTACAAGGAAAAGATTTAAGTAGAGCATTTTCGAGAGAGTATAGTGAATTATTCAAAAGATTTGATAGTTCAACTTTAATGAAATTAGGAACAAGAACCCCAGAAACCATTGAAAAAATGGTACAAAATCATAAAGAGGATATATTACAAAATTGGTATAGATCTACAGGAGGAAAATTTGTACCACATCATGTTGTAATGTTGAATTTTCCAGAGGGAGAAATTGATAGTTTTCTTGGTAATAGTAAAAGATGGTCACAACTAATGAGAATTGATAACTATAATTTAAATGATGATGGTAAAGCTGCAATTTTGAAGGCAGCTTATGCTATGGGAGTATTTCAAGGCGATGATGATGGATTTAATAAAACAATGAAATTGTTTACAGATGTTCCTCAAGAATTATCACAAGAAGAATACGATAAAGGTACTAGTTTATTTAGCGGAGAGTTTGATCCATCTAGATGGAGTGAAAATCATACTGAGCCACATAAAAAAGATGAAGAAATGAAAGACTTATTTGAGCAAGCATATACTTTGAACGATGATGGTAGATATGTTTTTAGTATGGATAAACAAAAGAATAAAGATAGCGTTAGGATGGTAAGAGAAATACTAGAGAAAGCTCAAATACCAAGAATTCTAACACCAGAAAAAGCACATCAAATGTTTGATTCATTTGCAATGGAATATAATCCTGATTTTGTAAGATTTTTTAATGACAATATGGAAGAAATATTATCTAATCCAGAATATACAAAGGATATTGCAACTATACAAAGACAATTTAAAGACATAGTAAGAACAAATGCTGGAAGAAGATTAACTCTTGATGTAGCACAAGATTATATTAAAAGTATTATATATACAGATATTGAGGTTGGAAATGAGGGAGTTGCAGAACAGGCAAAAATAGCAGGGTATTCTCAAAAAGATTTTGAGGCAATACAAAGCCTATTCAATGAAGGCGAAGCAAGAGATTTTTCGAGTATTCCAAGAATACAAGGAAGTACAAAAGGATACACTTACGAAATGCTTAGATGTGATGATCCATTAACATTAACAATAGGAACACTAACTGATTGTTGCCAAGAAATACATGGAGCTGGACAAACAAGTATGGAACATAGCGTTGTATCTCCAGATGGTAGAGTATTCTGTGTAAGAGATGCAGAAGGAAGATTAGTTGCACAGAGCTGGTTTTGGAGAAATCAATATACAGGTTGCTTTGATAATATTGAAATACCTCATAGAATATTTGAATTATATGAAAAAGAACATCCAAATCTAGGAAGAAAAGGCTTAACTACAGATGTTTTAGAAGTTTATAAAAAAGCAGCCCAAGACTTAATGCAAGAAGATGCAAGAGTATATCAAGAATTATTAGAAAATGGAACTATAACTCAAGAACAATATGATGCATTATTATTAGGAAAAGTAACAATTGGATTAGGTTACAATGATATTGCAGATGCAATCAGAGCTGATAAAACAATACATGAAGAAACAGATAAGGTTGGAGTAAAAGGTACAGATAGATTACCTTATCCTTATACAGACGCAAGTACACAATATACAATTGCAGAAAGAGAAGGTACAGTAAAATCAGAACATGAAAATTTATATGTTCATCAAGATGATATACCTGTATATGATGGAACGAATATGTCTAGTACAGTCCTTTTAACAATGAAGAGAATGGAACAAGCAACAGAAAGAGATAATTTATCATATTTAAGTGAAAGAAGTGATGAAGCAAGTCTTCCAAGATCCCAAAGAATGATAAATAGCATTGCAAGAGAATATGGATTTGATCCAAATGACACACGAGTAATGTCTACAGCAAGAATTGCTCTTATATATAGTAAAGATAAAGATAATAAAGTTAAAATTGGAGAATTATTATCTTCACCATTAAAGGAAGGATTAACTGAAGAACAAAAACAAAAAGCTACAGCACATATAATGTATCAACTAAAGAAAGCATTAAAGCAAATTGGAGTACAAGATTCTGAAGTTAATATATCATCATTAAGTGAAGAACAACAACAGATGTTACAATCTGTTATGCAAGAAATAGAAAAAGAAAATGATGAAAGAGGTGAAAGATAATATGGATAATATAAGAAAAGTGTTAGGAAATGCAACAATGGCTTATACTAATATGGATGTAAATATAGATAGTAAAAAAGTAGTTCAAAATATATTTGAACTATTAAATGAGAGTAAAGAAAGTATAGAAAAAGTAAATAAAATAGATGTAAAAAATAATAATGGATTTAAAATAAACTTTGATATGTTTCAAAAACTAAATAATGAAATAAATGCTACCCAAGATGTTTATAGAAAAGTTATATCTATGAATCAAAATGAAAATAATTATTTAGAGGGAAAACAAACAGATAATTTAGGAACTATATGCCTTGTTTATGCTGGAAACACATATTGTTTACTAGAATTAGTTATAAAAGCAATATTGACACATAATAGCATAATTATAACAAGCGAATCAGATTATATGAAAGCTACAAATGAACTAATTGTAATATTAATTCAAAGAATATTAGAAGCATATAACATAGATAAGAATGTGGTACAAATATTATATACAAGCAGAATAGAAGAATTACTATCAAATAGTACGAGTATAAATAAGGTATTTGCTATTGGAAATAAAAGTTTTCAAGATAGAATAAGAAAAGAATCAAAAGTTGAAGTCATTAGCAAAGGATACAATTATTTTGACTTATATATTGAAGATTTAACCAATTTATCTTTCATAAAAAAAATAGTGAAAGAAGAAGAAAATATAGATATATATGTAAAAAGTGGTTTAAAAGTTCCTTTTGAAGATTATATTGAAGTAGAAGATATAGATGAGGCAATAGGTCAGATTAATTTCAATACATCTGGTTATAGCAGTAGTATATTTACTGATAATAATCAAAATGCATCTATGTTTTTAAGAGGAATTAAAACTGACAATGTATCAGTAAATAGTAGTCCATTAATTGAGGAAAATATTGATATAGATATTAATTTACTTCTATCAAGAAAGAATATGTTTTATCCTAATCCTTTGGCAGAGGAAACAGGAAAGAATAAGTTTGAATTTCCTACAGCAAAGGCTATTCTTGAAAAAAATAAGACTAGAGAAGAACAAGCAATGATAGAAGAAATGCAAAAAGAAAATTCTAAACTGAAAGCAAATAGTGAACAATTACAAAAACAAGCTAAAATGCAATTAGATGAGAAAGAAATGGAAGTAAATGATTTAAAAAGGCAATTATATGAATCTCAAAGTCTAGCTAATAAATATATGAATATTTTTAGAAAATCATTTTTTAGTAGATTATTTAGTGGATTAAGAAAAGAAGATATTGAAAATGATACCAAATTGCTTTCATAAATACATTAAAAAATCATAGGCAAGAAGAACAAAGGATAAAAAATCTTAATAATCTTCTTGTCTTTTTAAGGAAAGTGATATAAATGTTATTAATATTTATTTACCAGAAAAATATATTAATGATATAGAATTAAATTCAAAAATAAAAACATTAAATATATACAATATAGAATTAAAGAAATTAGAATATGATGGAGAGTTAAAATATTTAAATGTTAGAAATTCAAAAGGAAAAATTGTACTAAATACAACAAAATGTGATATAGAAGCAAATTATGATAAGTTGGATGGAACATTAGAAGTAAATACAATAAACTCAACAGCAAGAGTAAAGGTTCCAAAGGGTACAGAATATAAAACAATTTTAAAAGATATAAAAAATGAATTCGTTGATTCTGTTAATACAGAAGATTCTAAAAATGTAATCGAATTGAATGGAATGAATAGCAAATTAATTGTTATTGAATGTTAATTTAAAATATAAATTACAATAAATAGAGCGGATAGTTGGTTGATAATTATCTGCTTTTATGATAATATGATTTAAAATTAAAAACTCAAATGCATACGAAAAATATTATGAAATGCACAAAGTGCTATTACAGAGAAATATAGGAAAGTAGAAAATGCTAATCCAAGCATAGAAATACAAGAAGAAAAAGAAATAGCCGATAGAGAAACAGAAAACAATTTAAGTAAATAGGGGGAAAACAAATGAGTAAAAAGAAAGTAATAATTATAGGAGCTGGACCAGCGGGATTAACTGCTGCATATGAGTTATTAAAAGACAAAAATAACCAATATGAAGTAAAAATATTAGAAGAAACAAACGAAATTGGAGGAATTTCAAGAACTGTTAGATATAATGGAAATAGAATGGATATAGGAGGACACAGATTTTTTTCAAAAGACCAAAAGGTCATGGAGTTTTGGGAAAACTTAATGCCTCTTCAAGGAGAACCTTCATATGATGACAAAAAATTGCGGAAGGGAAAAAAAACTAAAAAAAGGCGGACCAAATCCAGAAGAAAAAGATAGAGTAATGCTCATAAGAAATAGAGTTTCTAGAATTTATTATTTAAAAAAGTTTTTTGATTATCCAGTAAGCATGAAAAAAGAAACATTTGCAAATATGGGATTTATAAGAACTATGAAAGCAGGATTTAGTTATTTAAAAACTATATTTGTCAAAAAGAAAGAAGATTCATTAGAGAACTTTTATATAAATAGATTTGGAAAAGTTTTGTATGGAATGTTCTTTGAGAAATATACAGAAAAGTTGTGGGGAAGACATCCAAAACAAATTTCTGCTGATTGGGGAGCACAAAGAGTAAAAGGTTTATCTATAAAAGCTGTAATAAAAGATATGTTTTCAAAAGTATTTAAAAAGAACAATAAAGAGAAAGAAACATCTCTAATAGAAGAATTTTGGTATCCCAAATATGGACCAGGTCAACTTTGGGAAACTTTAGCAACAGAAGTAGAAAATTTAGGTGGAAAGATAGAAAAAGGATATCTAGTAAAGAATATAAATATAGAGAAAAATGCTGTAAAATCAGTAGAATGTGAAACAAAAAATGGAACAGAAAAAGTAGAAGGAAATATATTTATATCATCAATGCCATTAAAAGATTTGGTAGTAGGACTTAAAGGCGAAGAAGTACCAGATAAAATAGAGAAAATTGCTAAAGGTTTACCATATAGAGATTTTATAACAGTAGGATTACTTGTAAAAAAATTAAATTTAGAAAACAAAACAAAAATAAGAACATTAGGGAATATTGTTCCAGACTGTTGGATCTATGTTCAAGAGCCAGATGTAAAATTAGGAAGAATACAAATATTTAACAACTGGTCACCATATATGGTAGAAAAGCCAGAAGAAACAGT
>OLSB01003990.1_pt1 | contig 10111 bp, 7 predicted proteins | sample 1672071 | NCBI WGS metagenome assembly OLSB01 (sample SAMEA3136642, study PRJEB25190) | human gut metagenome | biome: human gut; feature: human-associated habitat; material: faeces | place: Austria | collected 2013
AATACTTCAAAGTATTCTTCTTAAAGGAATTTATTGTTTATTTTTCAATGTACTTTTGCGTTCTTTGTCAAACGCAAGATTTATTTTAGCACAGGTTTATATTCCATGTCAACACTTTTTTTTAAAAAAATTTAAAAAAATTACAAGAATTTTTTTCTTGTAATTTTTTATGTTGTTTTTAAGCCATTTTTCGGCTTTTTTTACTTAATTTTATTCTTCCACTTTGTAATATTTGTATCTATAAATTTTATTCATTTATTGTTGATATGCATAATGTTATTTCCTCTAATACATCTAGCAATACCCTTACTGTATCTAAAGCTGTAAACATTGCTATATTATTTTCTACTGCACACCTTCTTATTATGCTACCATCTGTTTCTTGGTCTATTGCATCTACATCTCTTGTGCTTATTACGTAATTTACATATCCTTTTCTCATTGAGTCTAGTATCTCTTCGCTACCTTCACTTATTTTTTTCTTTACTCTTGTTCTAATTCCATGTTCTTTTAAGAATATTGCTGTTCCTTTTGTCGCTTCTATATTAAATCCTAGATTATAAAATCTTCTTATTAAAGGTAAAGCTTCTCCTTTGTCTTTATCGGCAATTGTTACAAGTATTGTTCCATAATTTGCTAAATTCATTCCTGATGATTGAAGTGCTTTGTATAATGCTCTTGTAAGTTTTGTATCATATCCTATTGCTTCTCCTGTTGATTTCATTTCTGGTGATAGATATGTATCCATTCCATTTAATTTAGAAAAAGAAAATGCAGGAGCTTTTACATACCATTTTTTCTTTTCTTCTGGATACGTTTTTTCTATTCCTTGTTCTTTTAATGTTTTACCTAGCATTACTAGTGTTCCTATATCTGCTAACGAATATCCTGTTGCTTTTGATATAAAAGGTACTGTTCTAGATGATCTTGGATTTACTTCTATTACATATACATTTTCATCTTTGTCTACTATAAATTGAATATTGTACAATCCCACAATTCCAATTCCTAGCCCTAATTTTATTGTGTAATCTAGTATCTTTTCCTTTGCTTTATCACTTACACTAAATGTTGGATATATACTTATACTATCTCCAGAGTGTATTCCTGTTTTTTCAACATGTTCCATTATACCTGGTACAAATACATCTTTTCCATCGCAAACTGCATCTACTTCTAGTTCTTTTCCTATTATATATTTATCTACTAAAACTGGTTGTTTTGTATTAATTTCAACCGCTGTTTTTAAATATTTTTCTAGTGCCTTTTTATTAGAAACAATTTGCATTGCTCTTCCTCCTAGTACATAACTTGGTCTTACTAATACTGGATATCCAATTTCTTCTGCAACTCTTATTCCATCTTTTATATTAGTTACTGCTTGTCCTTTTGGTTGTAATAGTTTTAATTCTTCCATCACTTTTTCAAAACTGTCACGATTTTCTGCTCTTTCTATTGCATTTACATCTGTTCCTATTATTTTTACTCCTAATTTAGAAAGTGGCATTGCAAGATTTATTGCTGTTTGACCACCTAAAGCTGCAACAACACCTTCTGGTTTTTCTAGTTCAATTATATTCATTACATCTTCTACTGTTAATGGCTCAAAATATAACTTGTCACTTGTTGTATAGTCTGTTGAAACTGTTTCTGGATTATTATTAATTATTATTGCTTCATATCCCGCTTCTTTTATTGTTTTTACTGCGTGAACAGTTGAGTAGTCGAATTCTACACCTTGCCCTATTCTTATTGGTCCTGCTCCTAAAACTATTATTTTCTTTTTATTGCTTACTATTGATTCATTTTCTTCTTCGTATGTCGAGTAAAAATATGGTACATAACTTTCAAATTCACTTGCGCATGTATCTATCATTTTGTATGTTGGATAAATATTTTCTTCTTTTCTTAAAAGATATATTTCTTCTTCTGTTTTATTCCAAATCTCTCCAATGTATTTATCACTAAATCCCATTTTCTTTGCTTTTTTTAATATTTCTATATTTTCAGCATTATCTTTTAATTTATTTTCTATTTTTATAATATGTTTGATTTTTTCTAGAAAGAACATATCAATTTTTGTAGTATTATAAATTAAGCCTAAATCTACATTTCTTCTAATCAATTCAGCTACTGCATATATTCTGTCATCTCTTCCATCTTTTATATATTCCATTAATTCTTCTGTTTCTATGCTGTCAAATTTCTTCATATATATGTGGCATACACCTATTTCTAATGACCTTACCGCTTTAAGTAGACTTTCTTCAAAAGTTCTTCCTACACTCATAACTTCTCCAGTAGCTTTCATTTGTGTACTTAATTTATTTGATGCAAGAACAAATTTATCAAATGGAAATCTTGCAATTTTTGTTACAATATAGTCAAGAGTTGGTTCAAAACTTGCTGGTGTATTTGCAAGTTTTATTTCATCTAGCCTCATTCCAACTGCAATTTTAGCTGATACTCTTGCTATTGGATAGCCACTTGCTTTTGAAGCTAGTGCAGATGAACGTGACACTCTTGGATTTACTTCTATTAGATAGTATTGGAATGAGTGTGGATCTAAAGCAAATTGAACATTACATCCTCCTTCTATTTTTAAGGCTCTTATTATTTTTAAAGCACTATCTCTTAGCATTTGATATTCTTTATTTGTTAATGTTTGACTTGGAGCTACCACTATTGAATCTCCTGTATGTACTCCAACTGGATCTAAATTTTCCATATTACATACCGTTATTGCTGTATCATTACTGTCTCTTATAACTTCATATTCTATTTCTTTATATCCTTTTATACTCTTTTCTACTAGTACTTGTCCTACTGGTGAAAGTTTTAATGCATGTTTTATTATTTCTCTTAATTCGTTATCATCATCTGCAAATCCGCCACCTGTTCCTCCTAGTGTAAATGCTGGTCTTAGAACTACTGGATAACCTATTTTATTTGCTGCTTCTACGCCCTCTTCTATTGTGTGTGCTATTATAGATTCCAATATTGGTTCTCCCAGTTGTTCACATAGCTCTTTAAATTTTTCTCTATCTTCTGCTTTTTCAATACTTTCACTACTTGTTCCAAGTAATTCTACTTGACATTCTTGTAAAACTCCCTTTTTATATAATTGCATTGCTATATTTAAACCTGTTTGTCCTCCTATTCCCGGAAGTATAGCATCTGGTCTTTCATATCTTATTATCTTTGCAACATACTCTAGTGTTAATGGTTCCATGTATACTTTATCTGCTATAGCAGTATCTGTCATTATTGTTGCAGGATTTGAATTTACAAGTATTACTTTATATCCTTCTTCTTTTAGTGCTAAACATGCTTGTGTACCTGCATAATCAAATTCTGCAGCTTGCCCTATTACTATTGGTCCTGACCCTATTACTAATACTGTTTTTATATCTTTTCTTTTTGGCATATTATTCTTCTCCTTTCATTATATTTATAAATTTGTCAAATAAATATCCACTATCTTGTGGCCCTGGTGCACTTTCTGGATGATATTGGACACTAAATATTCTGTCCTTTTTGCATTCAACACCTTCTATTGTGTTATCTAAAATATTTTTATGCGTTGCCTCCAACTTTGTACTTTTTAAGGATCCTTCGTCAACTGCGTAACTATGGTTCTGGCTTGTTATTTCTATTTTATCTGTTTTTAAATTTAGTACAGGATGATTTCCTCCTCTATGCCCAAATTTTAACTTATATGTTTTTGCTCCATATGCTAGGCTTATCATTTGATGTCCTAAGCAAATTCCAAATATAGGGTATTTTCCTTTTAGTTCTTTTACTAAACTTATCACTTCTTTAACATCTTCTGGATCTCCTGGTCCATTTGACAAAAACACTCCATCTGGTTTTAAACTTATTACTTCTTCTGCTGTTGTATTATATGGAACTACTGTTACATTACATTTTCTTTTATTTAAGTTTCTAACTATATTTAGTTTTATTCCGCAGTCTACTGCAACTACATTGTATTTTGCATTTGCTGTTCTCGCATACCATTTTTTCTTACAACTTACTTTTGAAACAGCATCTTTCGGAATCTGATAATTTTTCATTTTTTCTATTGCCTCTTCTTTAGTTGTAGATATATCTGTTATTATAACTTTTCTACTTCCTTCGTCTCTAATACTTCTTGTTATTTTTCTTGTATCTACTCCATATATTCCAGGAATATTATTTTCTTCTAGATATTCTGATAATGTTTTTGTGTATCTAAAATTGCTAGGGTAATCATTATATTCTCTTACTACTAATCCTCCTATTGAAGGTTTACCTGTTTCATAATCATCATCTGTTATCCCATAATTTCCAATTAAAGGATATGTCATAACTACCATTTGGTATGTGTATGACGGATCTGAAACTATTTCTTGATATCCAACCATAGATGTATTAAAAACTATTTCGCAAATACTTTCCACATTTGCTCCAAAGCCATATCCTAAATATTCTTCGCCATCTTCTAGCACAATCTTTTTGTTAAATTCTTTCATTTTTTTCATCCTTTCTTTATTTTATATTGTTCTAAGCAAAAGGGATTGTCCCATTTTGTTTAGTTTTAATGGGCAAAAAAAAATAAGGAATAAATTCCTTATTTAAAATATAAATGAAAATGAAACAATTATTAAGAAAACTGCTGCAATAATTATTAAGTTAGTTTTTCTTAAATAATTCTTCATTTTTTACCTCTTTAATTTTATATTTTGAATATTATACAAAAATAAAATTAATATTGCAATAGTTTTTAAGATTTTTCTTGTATTTTTTTATTCTCTCTTTATAATGCAAACCACTTGTTTTATCTAAACTGGAATTATATATTCTATTGCTTCTTTATTGTTTTTTATTTCTATTTTGTTTTTACGTCCTCCATATTCTCCGGTCTAGTGTCCAAGTTAATTTTTTATCAGATTCAATTTCTATTTTATCTGTTTGGAAATAGTAGAAGTATTTACTTTTGTGTTTTTTTATTGCTAATAGTACTAGAGTGTTTATCCATCCAATTATATTTTTGGGTCTTTTTATAAATAGTACTTCAAATTTTCCGTCATTAATTTTTACACCCTTCCTTTTAAACCACTCAAATCCTCCTATGGATTTAGAATTACTAACTGAGCCATATATTACTCTATCGTTATATTCTTCTCCATTTACTTTTATCTTTACATTATAGCTTCTTATTTTTCCTATATAAATTATTCCAACTATAAAATATGCTATTTTACCAAAAACTTTTTTTAACTTATGTGGGGTTACATAAGGCACTGCTGTAAAAGCCCCAAATGCTGCAACATAATTAAAGTATACATTATTAAATGAGCCTATATCAGATTTTATTAGTCTTGATTCGTTTATGTGCTTTGATAAAAATATTTTATTTGTAGACATTCTAATTGTTCTTGCAAAATCATTCATTGTTCCAAGTGGTATAAAGCTTATTTGTGGTTTATTTTCCATTTTCATTACTGCGTTTATTAGTTCATTTAATGTTCCATCTCCTCCACAGCACACTACTAAATCAAGTTTTACATCTTTATGGTCTTTCAATATATCTTTTGGTTTGTAGTCTTTTCTAGTATAGCAAGTTTCAATAAAGTATCCCTCATCAGAAAAATTCTTAATTATTTTGGGAAGTTTTCTTTTTATTGTGCCTTTACCTGCTTTTGGGTTTACTATTAACAACATATTTTTTTGCATGGTTTACTCCTTTTCTCTAAAAAAATGTCACACTAAACTCACATTCAAGTTCTTCTTTAGGTCTTAAATTTATTATCCCCTCTTTATCTTTAAAGTAAGCTGTTTCTTTTACTCTGTCTGCATAATTAAACCATGGCTCCAAACATATATATGGTGCTCCTGGTAATGACCAAATTGCAAGTATTGGAAAATCTTTAAAATTAAATTCTAATACTTTTTTATTACCTTTCTTTTGTTTTAGAGTAATTTTATTTGATTTTAGTTTCTTCATCATTATTGCATCATTTAAGAAGCTCTCTTTTGTAATTTCAATTATTTTATTTTCTTTTAATATGTTTTTAGCTAGTTTGTTAGATATATAGTTTCCTTCTACCTCCATAAATTCTACTTCTGGTTCTTCTGCTTCTAGTTCAAAATAGTATTCTTCTTGTGGCATTTCTAGTTTGAAACCAGGATGTCCGCCTAGTCCAAATATCATATTTTTGTCATCTTTGTTTATTACTCTTATCTTAGTTGTTAATATATCTTCTGTAAATTCATATTCTATATTTAGTACAAATTTAAATGGATATTTTTTTAACGTTTCTTCATTGCTTTTTAATTCGTATATTTCTTTATTTTTTGTTTTTTCTATTAGCTCAAAATCCATATCTTTTGCAAATCCGTGCTGTGGTATTTTGTATTCTTTTCCTTCTATTACAGTTTTATTATCTCTTAATCTTCCTACCGTTGGAAATAAAATTGGAGCTTGCCTATCCCAAAAAGTTTTCCCATCATGCAATCTTTCTTTTCCATTAAACTTCACACTTGTAAGTTCTGCCCCTGGATTTCTAACCTTAATCTCTAACATAGTTTTCTCCTTTTTGTTTGGATTTTATCATATGATAAGTTCATTTACAATAATTTAGTTCTATTTATAGAGTGCACTTTTTCTTTTTATCTTTCTTTTTGTATATTTTCTATTTTTTCACTGGATTTACATTTTTCTTCTAGATCTCTTATTCTCTCTACAATTTTTCTATCTCCTTTATTTTCTATTTCCTCTAAGTTTTTCCCTTCATATCTTTTTAGTACTGTACATCTTATTGTGCTTAAAGTTCTACCTAATCTTATTTCTTTTTGTTCTTCTGTTTCAGGTTCTCCTTTTCTTGCTACTTTCACACCTAGTATGCTTCCTCTTGGCTTTCTTTCATTTTCTTTACACCACTCTTCTATTTCTGTTATCTTTTCCATTGTTCTTTTAAAAACATCTCCATTTTGTTTTCTTCCCAAACTTTTATAACCTCTTTTTTGGCAATACTCTTCAATAATAGCTATTACATCTTCGTAATTTACTCTGTTTTCTCTGGCAATAACTCTATAAGTTCTTTTAGTATTTAAGCATTCTTCTAGTATGTTATTTTTTTGCTCTTCTGTGATGTTCATATATCTTCTCCTTATTTTTTTATTTCTTTACATATTTTACCATGTTTTTATATTAATTTCAAATAGAAAATATTTAATAGCTCTTTTCGAGTCCCACCTTTCTACTTTATATAATTTGTCGCTTACCGGCATAGCCACTTTGGTTCTCACCCACTTAGCGGGTGGTTTTAACCCCGAGAGGCCCTTGGTTTCTCGCGTAATAAAAAGACTGCCCTTATGTGTCTTGACATAAGGGCAGCCGAAAAGCTTAGTTCTCCTCGCAGATTACAATGCCTCCATGGATTACTACTCGTTTTCCATTAGCATCATCGAAAAATATTTCATTTTCGCTTTCACTAATATCAAACTTTCCAGTCCATGATTTTATTTTTTTGCCATTATAATCATATACCGTAACAGTACGATTTAGTCCCCCATTTATGTCGCTAGAAAGAGACTTTATATCTCTTCTCCAACTTGCACATCCTGTAAGACTAATGGCAAGAATTAAAACCAAGCTTATAACTGCAATAATCCGGATAACCTTTTTCATGTTTTCCTCCTAAAACTATAGAAGTTTCTATAATTAGTACACTTTTTATATTTCGCTGTACTTACGAATATTAATTATATTATACTATAAATTAGTATGAAATGCAAAAAGTAAAAAGTGACAAGAATAAAACTATAATACCAAACTTTTGTATATACTATTGAATTGGATATTAAAAATAAAATATTAACAACCCATCTTCTAAAAAGAAAATAGGTTGTTAATAAAGTTAGCAATTTTTAAGTGCATATTCAGCAGCTTGTTTGATCATCCAATTTTCGTCTTTTGAAAGTTCTTTCAATATTTTAGGTGTTACATTCAAGTTATCTATTATTGCTCTTCTTACATAATCATTGTCATCTCTTAAAAGTTCTTCCAATGTTGTTTCCGATACATTTGGATTGCGCGCTACCATTTTTCTTACCACAGGATTAGTATCTTTGGCAAGATTGCTCAATATTTCAGGTGTCGCAGCTAAATTATCTGCAACTGCTACCCTTACATGCCAGTTAGCATCTTTAGCAAAAAAATTTAGTAGATCCTCCCCAGAATCTACATGGCTTGCCATACATACCCTTCCGACTTCATCTAAACTTTTAAGATATTCATCAGTAATTAAAAATTGCATCTTTGTACTCTCCTTTAAAAATTATTTTTATAAAACTGTCTGACCTTCAGCTGCAAAAATAAGGAATATTGTGTATTTTTGCTTTATCATTATATCATGTCATTATGCTGATTGCAACGTTAACTGTGTACATGATTTTTTGGTACCGATGGTGGCTCCTCTACCCGCGACCTAAAAAACTGTCCACTGGACAGTTTTTTTACGGTCTTTTCGAGTCCTACCATTTCAAATTTCAAAAAGAAACCTCATAACTTTGTTATGAGATTTCTTTTTGGTACCGATGGTGGGACTCGAACCCACATGGTTTCCCGCTAGATTTTGAGTCTAGTGCGTCTGCCAATTCCGCCACATCGGCTTATTCAATTTGCAATTTGTATTATACAATATGTTTTTTAAAATTACAACTGTTTTTTAAGAAATTAGTTGGGTGGACCAATTCGTCCACCCATATCTATATGCTTTTTACATGGATTTTTTTAATTTCTATTTTAGACATTTCATCATCTGGATTTTTATAACATACAAGATTTATTGTTTTTACTTCTTTTATTTTCTCTTCTGCTTTGTCCTTCTCTAACAGTAATCCCTCTTCTACATCCATTCCTAATGGTAAAGTTTTATTATTATTAAAGTAATATATAATATTTGTTAATGCAACTACTTTGTCTTCTTCTTTTAAATTTATTTTATATAAATTTGTTTCTTTTTCTTCAGAATTTTTAAATCTAGCTATTGCATCTTCTGGATTTATATTAAAAATATTGAATTTCTTTAGCTCTTTTGTTTCTTTATATACTGGTATTTGAATTTCTATTTTTATTTTATTTATAGCATTCTTTATATCTTTAATTATATTTTTGATAGTTTCTGTATATTCTTCTATTGTTGTACTTTGGCTTATATCTAGTATTTTAAACAACTCTTTTTTTACTTCTCTATGTTTTTTGTTTGCTAATGTTTTTACATAATTGTTATTAGATTCTATTGCCCCAAATATGTCAAATGGTTCATTTTCAAATAGTATCTTTTCTTTTGATGCTTCTTCTTTTATTTGTTCTAATCTTTCTTCTGTAATTTTTTCTCCATTTGCTACTGTATTTATATCTTTTATAATATCTGTTGTTGCAATGTATACGCTATTTGTTTCTGCTTGTGTAAGTTCTAGCCTTTGTTTTTTGTCTAGTTGTTTTGATAAATCTTCGAAATCTAATTCGTAATTAAATACTTTTTTCAATTTTTTTGTATTTTCTTCTTTTATTTCTCCCTCTGCTAATTCAGCCTTTTTGTCCTTATTGGTGAATTTCCAAAATTCAAAAATACTTTTTTTGTGTTCATTTATTTCCCTTATATATAAATCTGCATTTTCTATTTTTTTATTTAGATTATTTAATCTGTTGTTTAAAGCCTTTTCATCAAGTTTTAAATTTTTGACTTTATTTTCTTTTTCGTTTACTTTTTTATATAAAGCAATTAGTTCTTCTAATGTATAGTATTTTTTAATTTCATCGTACTTTTCTTGTTCTATCTGTGTACTTTGTTTTGCTTCTTGTTTCTTTTCTTCTTGTTTTTGTTTTACTAACTTTTTATTTTTAAAGAAATATTTTACTCTGCCAAAAAACGTTTTTTTACATTCTAAAAACACTGATATTTGCTTCTCTTTTTCCAAATATATTTGTTCTTTTTGTTTAGAGTCTTCTTGCATTTTGCTTAATGCTTTTTCTAATTTTGATTGTTCTTTTTTTAAATTTATATTTTTTTCTTCTGCTTTTAGATATTCTTGTTTTATAACGCTTGATAAAATTTCATAA
>OLSB01003991.1_pt1 | contig 10111 bp, 12 predicted proteins | sample 1672071 | NCBI WGS metagenome assembly OLSB01 (sample SAMEA3136642, study PRJEB25190) | human gut metagenome | biome: human gut; feature: human-associated habitat; material: faeces | place: Austria | collected 2013
TTCTGATTGTTTTCGGACTGACCGTCCTTTTAAGCACAAGTGCATACAACGGGCAGGTGAAGTTCTCCGATCCTGCCAGTTATTTTAAAAAACAGTTTTTTGCTACCATTTTAGGCGATTTCTTATCTATGGCATCAATCGCCCTTGAATAAAAACCATATTTTTGAACTGTTCCCTCTGACACATGATTTTCTTCTGCAATACGAATTGCAGTTTTATGGCTCGAAAATGGCGGAGCTTTTTCAATATCTGCGACCACCTTACCATAAGGCACTTTTTTATCGGCTTTTTTATATTGGTTATATCCCTTTTCGTTTCGGCGAGCATTTATAACTTTTTCGGTTTCATACTGTTTTCCTATCAAAAATTTTCTTGCTTCTTCGCTTATATTCCGTCTGCCAAGCTGATTTGCACATATCCATTGTATAACATCTTCTCGACTGTCAAAATTCATTTTATGTATGTTAAATGGAATATTATGTTTATGACAAATTTCATATCGGTTGTGTCCGTCAATGATAATTCCATTCCATACTGTTATAGGGTCTCTGCAACCATCAGCAACGATATTTGCCTCTAATTGTTTGCGTTCTTCTGATGTTAAAGGTCGTATAAGTTGCTGAAATTCATTGTCAGTATTTAGAGTATATAAATCTTTTTTCATAGTACACCTCACTAAATATCAATTTTCATTCGTTTATCAAGTGGAAAAACTGCAAGATTTTGTGAAGGTATTATTTCGCCATAAATTCTAAAGGTATTGTCCTCATCTGTTTCCTTTATCAAATCGTATATTTGAGTTACAAGGCTTCTGCTATACATTTCAATAGAGTCCGGCGATGCTATATTATAATTTATTTTAAATGATTGGTCTCCCAACATTTCTTTGTCTAAACATACTATGGCGAGTATCATTCTGTCAGAATTTATAAGCAGTTGTATGTACTTGGGATTTCCTAATTTTCTAAGCATAGTTTTATGCAAGCGTATTCTATGTTTTCGCTTATCTATTGCTATGGGATATTTCATTCTGTAACACCTCCGTTTGTGCTTTCAGGCAGATATAACACCTGATTTTCTTCTGCGACATTTTCTTGCGGTTCGTCAGCTTCTTTTTTAGTATTGTCTTTAATGCCATAAACCGCAAATCCGTCAAAAATATCAACTTGCATGGATTGTCTATGCTCGTTATAGGACATACCAAACTGATTTTTCCACGCTTCAGGGAATACGGGTGTGCGTGATGTTCTCGGTTTATTATTTTCATTGAAGGTACGCTCATAAACTTCTGTAGAATTTAAGTCAAAAGCTATTAAATATTCGCCGTTAGCGTGAATGACCTTACCTAGCAGTTTATACCTATGGTCAGGATTCCATTCCATAATTGTAAAAATCCTTGCAAAAAATAGCTTGCAAGTAATCTGCTTTGCCTTTTTCTTACCCTTTGTATCATTACACCACATAATCGCATCTCTGTCATATTCGGTACAAGGTCTTAATGCAAGTATTTTCTTATCCTGATTAACAAGAGCCTGAACATAGTCAACATCAGGAAATTTATTCAGGCAGGCTGCATTAACATAGAATTTGCAGTTAGTAAACGAAACGGAAGGCTCTCTTGTGTGTGCAAAAAATTCTCTACGAACAACCTGAAAACCGTCAAAATCAAAATTATCTCCCAACTCAATAATTTCGTCATTTGCTTGTTGCGACGGAGCAATAGTGTTTGTTTCTTTTTCTTCTGTTGTAAAAATGTTATTATCACTCATATTTGCTTACCTCCTGAATTTCGATACCTTCAAGCTCTTTTTGTATAAATTCTTTCATCACATCAAATTTTGTTATGTTTGGTTTTTCGCCCATTTCAAAAAGCTGACCTTCCATAAGTAATTTCCATTCAGACTCGTCTTGCTTCTCTAATGTAGCAATGTCCCGCTCATTACGATAAAAATATTTACCGAAAGATTGTGTCCACTCTTGCGGAATTGCACGAACTCTTTTACCGCTTTTTGCTAAAGGCTGAACTGCCTTATCTGCATACTCTTTGTCATAGACAATATAGGATTGGAAAAAGGCTTCTGTATCATCAATATCAAACATATAAATAAAATCTTCATCGTCAGCTTGTATAAGAGAACCGACAATTTTGTATTTATTTTCAGGCTTCCATTGAAAAATCGAATACAATGTTGCACCAAATGCACTTGCCGGAATGTTTTTCGGGTAATATTTACCGCCTTTGAGTTGTGAGCAGGTTATTCCACAACGATTATTTTGTGCGGTTGACCTTATTGCAAGTTTTCTTTCAATAGGATTGACAAGAAGCTCAATAAAATTGTTTTTATCAAATTTTCTGATACATTCAGCACTAAACTTAATTTCTTTTTCGCTTAATCTTATCGAAGGTTTATGACAAGAGTCAAAAAACTCTGTCCTTGTGATTTCAAAACCTCTTAAATCGAAATCACCCTCATTAACATTTTCAGGTATGTCATCATATATGACGATTTCTTCAGAGGATAATTCTTCATCTGTGTAAACACTTCTTGATGCAGCATAGTAATCTATATCCTTAAATCCTGCCCATCGGGGATGAACAGTAACAAAACCTTTTAATACACCGCTGTCTATAACACGAAGCTCAGGCAATAAAGATGTGTTTCCGTATTTTGCGTTATCAAGCAATCTCTGAACTGCATTAAAATCTGCTCTTGAAATTATTGCTTCGTGCCTATTTGAATATCTGCTTTGTGGTCGTTCTCCACGATTTTTTCTTGACTTATGTGTTCTGAAATTTGGTGTAAATGTTTTTCTTGTTAAAACATCACCACAATGCCGTTCATTACGCAAAACTTGTCTTATTGTGCTTGAACTCCACTTGATATTACCTAAATATGTTTTTCTTTCAACGGCAGTTAAAGCATCTGCAATTTGTTGAGTAGAATATCCGTATAAATACATATAAAAAATCAGTTTTACTGTTGGAGCTTCTTCAGGATTTACAATCAAATTACCATCTGCATTATGCCTATATCCAAGCAATTTTGGTGTCAGGGGAATGCCGTTATCAAGACGCATACGGAGTGATGCTTCCATACTTCTGCTTTTAGCGTGTGATTCTTCTTCTGCCATAGATGCCAAGAATGATAATGTCATCTGTGAGTCCTCATCAAGTGAAAATATACATTCACTTTCAAAGAATACACCAACGGGTGGCTCCATCTCTGCTAATTTTCTTGTTATCCCCAAACAATCCATTATGTTTCGTGCAAAACGAGATACATTTTTTGTAATAATCATATCTATTTTTCCGGCTTTACAATCAGCTATCATTTTATTAAATTCATCTCTATGTGCAAGAGAAGTGCCTGAAATACCTTCGTCAGCGTATATTTTTGTTAATATCCAATTAGGATGCTTTATAACAAAATCCTCATAGTATTTCTTTTGAAGCTCGTATGATGATGTCTGTTTAACATTGGTAGTCGAAACTCTAACATAAATTGCTACCCTTAATATCTCATCATTATCGTAATAATTTTTTCGTTTCTTTTCAGGGAAAAACTCATAATTGTCGGGGTCAACCGTAACATTATATTTCTTTTTTATTTTTTCTTTTGCTTGTTCGCTTGTTAGTGCTTGGTATCTATCCATTGTTTTCATCACCTATCATCGTAATTTCCTCGTCATCGGGAAGTATTTGCCAATCAGGACTTGGCAAAAAGAAAGTGTCTTTTATATCTTCCTGATAATATGATGCAAGAGTAAAAATGTCCTCTGATATAAAATAAATGCCTATAGGATGGTCTTGACGAGCTAAAAGTCTTGCACAGAAAGCAACCTCATAAGGCTTTCTTGACACATTTGAAATTTTTTGTGTAATTATCAAATCAACATTACCATCAAAGCAATCTGTTAAAAGTCTGCTCCATTCAGGAGCATTTTCCATATTTGGTGCAGTTTGTCCCTCGTCAACATAAAAGCCTACAAATTCCCATTTTTTACACTTTGCCATTGTGTCTGCAAACATTTTTTTATGGTATTCAAGATAATCTTCGTGGGTTGTCTGATTGAAATATCGTATGTAAATTGCCACTTTATATTTGTGTGATGTTCTCGGTCTTTCACGCCTAATATTATTCAACCATACTTTATGTTCTGCTACTTGTTTCGCCTTTTCTGTTTCATCTTCAAAAGCTAATGCCATCTGTTCACTTGTAACAATGTGGTTAAGCTCTTTGTAAATATCAATACTGTTATCCATCGCTACCTCCGCACATATTTAATATATTCCTTTTTATTGTAGCAGTAGTTTTTTGGATTTAACATAATCCCACAGTCATAATATTGACTGTCAGTCAGAATTTGCGACAAATTTTTTTGACAAGAGGTTTTGTAGTGTTGTAAGCTGATAAATAAGGGTGTAGCTATAATATAGTTATATATTATTTTAAGGAGGCTATATTATGTACATCGACTATGTATTAATCGGCGAAAAAATTAAAGAAGCAAGGAGGGAAAAAAGATTGTCGCAACAAGCATTGGCGGAAATGATAAATTGTTCCCCAAGCTATATCAGTTATATCGAAACGGCAGAAAAATGTTTGAGTTTGAATATGCTAATTTTGATAGCAAATGCACTTGATTTATCTGCTGATGATATTCTTCAAGACAGTTTAATAAATGTTGTGAAAATTAAAAAAAGAGATTTTTCAAAGTTGCTCGGAGATTGCAATGAATATGAAATGAAAATATTGCTTGATATTCTTGGTAAAGCTAAAGAGTCGATACGGCAAAATCGTGAATTTTTTAAATAAAACAATTTATGTTTTTTTCAAAAGTGCTTATGTTTTCGCATTTTTTATGACAAATAAAAAATTATCTGCTATAATTTTTTAGTAAAAGAAACGGAGGAATACGAAATGTTTTATATATCAGGAGATATACACGGCTGTGTTGCTGATGTTATTTATTTTTGTGAACGAAATGAGCTTAAAGCAGATGACACAATAATTCTGCTCGGTGATGTAGGACTCAATTACTATGGCAATGATAAGGGCGATAAAAAAAGTAAAATCGCATTAAATAATTGCGGTGTAAAAATCTTTTGCATACACGGCAATCACGAAATGCGACCTGAAACTATATCTACATATAAGGTTGTTGAGCGTTATAACAACCTTGTGTATATTGAAGACGAATATCCCAATATAGCATTTGCTATTGATGGGAATATTTATGATATTGAAGGACATCAAACTATCGTAATCGGTGGAGCATATTCTGTTGACAAGTATTATCGCTTGGCTCGTAATGCGCAATGGTTTGAAGATGAACAACCATCTGCACAAATAAAGCAAAAAGTAGAAACAGTTTTATCTAAACTTAATTGGAAAGTTGATTTAGTATTATCACATACTTGTCCGGCAAAATACATACCTACAGAATGTTTTTTACCTATGGTTGACCAAAGCACAGTAGATAGTAGCACCGAAAAATGGCTTGATACTATTGAGGATAAATTACAATACAAGAAATGGTATTGTGGGCATTGGCACATTGATAAAAGCATAGATAAGATGCGTTTTATGATGCACGATTATGAACAAATTGAAAGGAAATAAAAATGGATAAAGTATATCATATTGAACTTGATGATTATTCAATGCCTGCTTTTGTTAGTTTTGGTAAAAACTATTATGGCACTATGGCAGATATTGAAGAATTTATCAGTAAATTTGAAGATGACGAAGATAATGAGGTAGTTAAGGCTTTTCAAGAATATAAAGGCGGAAATAAAGATGCTGAAATTACTGTTGCTTACAACAAAAGAAAAATGCTTGAAGAAGTTAAAGTATACGGCTATAGGGAAATTATTTCAGGTAGCTATCAATGGGAACATATCAATATTTGGGGTTTCCCATACGATTTAAGATGTGAAGGCTTAAAATCCAAACATTATTGGATAAAAAATAATGATATTTTATGCAGAGTAATAAAGGCAAAATTCACTAAACTCCAATACAAAAATGCAGTTAATAATTGGGTGGATATAAATGCTATATGGGGTTTTCCTCATATTATCGAGTTTGGAATGTATAATACCTTAATGGTAATAGAAAAAAGATTTGATATAGTTAAAGACCTGAAAGAAGATATGAAACAGTTTAATTCTATTGAAGATATGGATTTTACTGCTTTTTGTAACGATATTTTCGGCGATGGTTAATAATAAACGGAAAGGATGATTTTATGATATATGTATTATCAGACATTCACGGAAATGCAGAACGATATAATTCTATAATGCAACAAATAAATCTTCAGGAAAGCGACACTTTGTATGTGCTTGGTGATGTCATAGACCGTTATCCTGACGGAATTAAAATTCTTCGTGAAATAATGAAAAAAGATAATATAAAAATGCTGCTTGGAAATCACGAGTATATGATGTTAAATGCTATTGACTCGGAATACAAGCTTGATGAATATGAATACAACAATTTATTAAGGCTATGGTATAGAAATGGTGGAATGGTTACTCATAATTATATAAAACATATACGAAAAGATTTACGAAGAGAAATTTTTGATTATTTGCGAAAGTTACCTATCAATATCAAAATTGAAGTCAACGGCAAGCATTTTTTACTTGTTCACGGCTCTCCTGAAGAAAATTACAGTTGGATACATAGAGAGTATGAAACAAAGGAAAAATTTGCCGTATGGGAAAGATGGCAACCTACCGATGCTATTCCCGAAGGCTATACCCTTATTTTTGGGCATACTCCAACAATTCATTTTCAGGACAATGACCCATTGGAAATATGGCAAGGGGTAAATGCAATAGGAATAGATTGCGGATGTGGTTTTCCAAAATCTCAATTTGAGTGGGAAACTATAGGCAGACTTGCGTGTATAAGGCTCGACGATATGAAAGTTTTTTATTCAAAGGAGGAAGATTGATAATATGAGTGAAAAATTATATGCACCGCAGATTGATAGCTATATAGAGTGGTATGGTCGCAGAGGATATAACGGAACAAACAATATAACTTATGATGAAGAAAGCTATGCCATTTTAAATACTTTTTTTGAGGAATTACATAAGATTTCTCAAATTTCAGAAAACGGATGCAGAGAAATTTGGGTATGTGCAGAAAGAGGAAACATCGAAGCATACGGCAATTATGATGAGTGGTATGAAAGCGGAGCAGGAGAAAGTTATGAGGAATTTGAAAATGAGTGGAAAGAGTATTATCCTCTCGAAACAAAATGGTACAACATAGAAGCGGTTGATACAGATGAGGGCTTTCAGGCGGTAGTTGTAAACAATATTCTTGTTATAGAGATAAGACCTGACACAGAAAAAGGTTATCCTCACAACATAAAACCTTTTACATCTTGGCTTCTTGAAAGCGTAAAAGATTGTATTAGTGCTTTAAAAAACGGAACTTATTTAGATAATGTGCGAAAAAATCTACCTGATGAACATAAAACGGGAACAATTTTGCAAAGCGAGTTATGGGACATATACCCCGAAGACCGAACTAAATTTTTTGATGGCATATCCGATAAAGATATCGAAGAAATTAAGATTTTTATAGAAAAGCAACCCCAAAATGGATATAAACCTATTGGGCGTATCAAATCGGTTACAGCAAATGATTTCTACAATTTCTGCTCTATCGGATATAAAGCTATGTCATATAAATGGTATGGTATGACTCCCAAAGAGCAGTATTATAGATATGCTGATGGCAGAGATGAGGAATTGTCAAAAATAGACCCTGATTCCGAAAAAGCATTTAGGGAATGGCTGACTTTTGGTGGCAGAGGTTACGGACATCCGTGGGAAGTGTGCAGAGGTGGAAATACAACACACATAAGCTTACAAGTGGATTTTGATGATGACGGATATTATTTACACCTTGCCGGCTCATCATATAGCAGAGCAAACGAAACCCTTAAATTTTTCTTGGCGTTATCAAGAGAAAATTTACCTGTTTTTTTACACGATGCAGATATATTTATTCAACGGCTTCAGGGAACGGAAAAAGTTGGTATTGTACCGATGAATGTTATTCCCAAATATTGCAGCAGCTATTTTCCGAATGAAAGAGTAATATCATATATGAATTTACCAATCGAAAATCCTGAAAAAGTTGCAAGTAAATGTGTTTGGCAAGACATTAAAGAGATACATTTGATAGAAACGGAGGATAAAGAAAATGGAAGAAAATAATTTTATCTACCCGATAGAAAGAGAGCTTGACGGCATATATTATAGAGTCGAAAGAGATGGTAAATGGTGCAATCTCTGTTTTACCGATTTAACAACCGCTGAACAAGAGAAAATGATAAAAAAATACGATGCAGAAGGCTTAAAAAGAATGGTTATGCTTTTAGCAAAAATTTTAAGAGATATTGGAGATACTTTCAATATTGTTGCAAAGGATGAAGATGATGAGTAAAGTGTTTTTTACATCCGACCTCCATTTTGGGCACACAAATGTTATAACATTTGATAAAAGACCTTTTTCCTCTGTAGAGGAAATGGATGAAGAACTAATAAAGCGTTGGAATAAAAAGGTCGGAAAAGGAGACCTTGTATATGTGTTGGGGGATATGATTTGGAAATCAAGCAATAACGACTCTGAAAATCTAATAAGAAGTCTTAATGGGCAAATTATACTTATTAAAGGCAATCACGACAGATTTATCAACAATGCAAAAGCAAAAAAGGCTCTTGCAGGTATTAAAGAATATGACGATATTGTAGTTACGCTTGAAGATGGAACAAAACGCAGATGTATTTTGAGCCATTATTATATGCCGTTTTACAACGGACATCTTTATCAAACTATTCTTCTGCACGGTCATTCACATATATCTAAAGAAGCGGAAATGGAGCAACAAATATCGAAATTACTTACTCAAAGAGGTTTTCCAAATGAAATATACAATGTAGGTTGTATGCATTGGAACTATGAGCCAGTAACACTTGATGAAATTATTGCAAAAAAAACCACAACCGCCGATTTTAACTAATTATGACCGAGTTAGAGCTTTGAGCGTTGAAGATATGGCAAAAGGTATAAAATGCCCATTAGAGGGATTTGATGATATAACTGATATGGGATTTACTTCTGTGGAATGTATTGACCCAAGTGGTTGCAGAGAGTGTTGTGTTGATTGGTTAAAATGCGAAGCGAAAAATATCAATTTAGGAGATTATGCTCAATGAAATGGACAGTAAAACATTATGATTATGATATACCTGCAATATCAGATTATGATTTGTTTCCTTATTTTGAAGAATTTCTTTTAAAGCTCAAAAAGCAGAAATTGACACGAGAAGAATTTGCAAAAGAAATGAATGCAAAAGCTGCAGAAATCGGCTGCAAGAACACCCACTTCATTACGCCGAACGGACTGGATGCGGAAGATGAAGGCGGCGTACATTCTACAACGGCGGAAGACCTGGCGAAGATCATGCGGTACTGTATTATGACATCCGGGGAAAAGGAGACATTTCTTGAAGTGACCCGGACGAAGGAATATCAGTTTCAGGATGCTGACAGGAAGCGTACATTTTCGTGTCATAATCATAATGCATTTCTGGATATGATGGACGGGGCACTGAGCGGCAAGACGGGATTTACGGCAGATGCGGGATACTGTTACGTGGGAAGTTTAAGATGGGATGACCGTACATTTATCGTGGCACTTCTGGCATGCGGATGGCCGAATAATAAAGGATATAAATGGAAAGATACCAGGAAGTTAATGGAGTATGGGCTGGAGCATTATCAATATCGGGATATAGATAAAAAAATGCAGATACCGGAAATAAAAGTTGCCGGTGGCGTGGATGATAAAAAGCCGTATCAGTATTGCTTGAATGTTCCTGTGAAAATTGAGAGACCGGCGGAAGAAAACTCTAAAATTCTTATGAGAGACGGGGAAGAATTGCGGGCAAAGCTGGAACTTGCAAAATACTGGAATGCACCGCTGAAAAAAGGTGAAAAGATTGGAATGTTGACATATTATTTAGATGGATATAAGGTGGCAGAATATGAATTGAAAAACGAAAAGACAGTAGCAAAAC
>OLSB01003993.1_pt1 | contig 10110 bp, 5 predicted proteins | sample 1672071 | NCBI WGS metagenome assembly OLSB01 (sample SAMEA3136642, study PRJEB25190) | human gut metagenome | biome: human gut; feature: human-associated habitat; material: faeces | place: Austria | collected 2013
CACGTCCTCGTTGATGGCAAGGCGCGCATCAAACCGCACCGCCCCGATGGCCGCGCGGCGGAACAGCTTGGGGTAGGGCGCGGCCAGCAGCCCCGTGTCAAACAGCAGGGGGGAGAGCGCACCGCCGAGAGTCTGTAAGTCCGGGCAGAACCCCGCGGGCAGGTAGTCGGTGGGCTTGACCGCACCGCTGCTTTCCCGCGTAAGGCCGAACAAAATCATGTCGGCGTCGGTGGTCAGGGCGTCCAGCGCGGCCCACAGACCGGGTAAAAGCGCATCGTCGGCATCCAAAAACAGCACCCAGTCCCCGTGCGCGGCGTCCAGCCCGGTATTGCGGGCCGCACCCGCGCCGCCGTTTGCACGGTGCAGCGCCCTGACGCGCGAGTCAGCGGCTGCCAATTCGTCACAGAGGGCGCCCGTGTCGTCGGGGCTGCCGTCGTTGACAAGGATGATCTCATGGTCGTACTCGTCCGCGCGGGCGGCGAGCGTGTCGTTCAGCTCCCGCACCACCGCGCCGATGGTGTGCGCGGAGCGGTAGCAGGGAATCACAAAGGAAAGCAGCGGTTTGGCCATAAAGGCACCTCGTTTCGTCAGATGGCGGATATGCGGCGGCTGAGCGTGCGGATGAGGTCGTAGCCGTCCCAGGTAAGGGCGAAGTCCATGGTGTGCCCCACGGGCGCGATGCGGTCCACGCCCCACAGGGCGTTTTCGCGCACGAAGCGGCGAAGCGCCTCCGGCTCCAGCCCCAGATAGCCGAGCGTCTGGTACTTGCGCTTGACCACGGGAATCAGGCCGTCCAGCGTTTCGGCGGCGTACTCCACGAAGAAGCCGCCCGCGCAGCGGTGCTCGTCGACGTCCGGGGTGAGCTCGCTCACCTCAACGCGCGCCACGGTGTTGTCCGGCATGGGCGCGATGGCCGCGCCCGGCAGCGCGGCGGCCGCGCGGTAGGCCGCGGTCAGCTTGTCCACCGCCACCACCGGCTCGATGGGATAGCGCGGCGCGGCATACGCGCGCACGGCCTCCCAGAAGCGCGCCTGCGCCCGCATTACCGCGTCCCGCCCGCCCAGCCAGTACACCAGCCGGGGCGAGGTGCAGGCGTTCTGGTCGGTAAGATACGTGTCGTTGTAAAAGCCGCGCGCCGCGGCGGCCAGCGCCTTGCCGTCCAGGGCCAGCACGCTCTTTGCGTCCACGGCCAGCAGGCTGTAGCGGTCGGGGAAGGTCACCTCCACCGCGCGGGGCGGGAGCGGCGCCATGCGCACCCGGCGCACGGTCTCGTCGCCGCCCCAGATGATGCGCGCGTCGCACTGGGCGCTCAGCATCTCCGTCACGTCCTGGCGGTCGCGCGGGTAGATCACCACGCACACATGGTTTGCCAGCGCCGCGTGCGCGCCGCGAAGCAGCAGGTTCATCACGCGGCAGATGATGCGCGTCTGCGGAAAATCCCGGCTGGAGGCCTTGACCACGCAGGCGTTGCCCGCCAGCAGCCCCGCCGCCAGCGAATAGGCGAAGTTGACCGGCACGTTGCTGGGTGCGATGTGGAACGAAAGCCCGCGCCCCAGCCGGTCCGAAACCGCGCCCTCGTATTCCCGCGCCAGCGCCTCCAGGTTCGCGCGGCGGCAGAAGAAGCCGAAGGCCACCACGTCCGGGTAGGCGCGCGCCTCGCGGCCGGCGATGAGGGCCGCGCCCAGGTCGGAAAGAAAGGCCATCACGCCGCCGTCAAAGGGCGCGAGGGGCCGGGCGCTCTGCCAGTCCCCGCCGCACAGGCGGGGATAGGGCTCATTTCTGCTCATAGGTATCGCTGCACCCCCGCACCTCGGCGCGCTTGACGCGCCCCAGAATTTCAAAGTACTTGCCCTTGCGGCCGCAGGGGCAGTCGTCCTCGCCGAGGATGCGCCCCTCGTCCTCGGTGAGGAGCACATGGCCCGGGTAGCTGCGCGGCAGCACGCTGGACACCTGAATCAGCCCCGTCTCCCCTGCATCGGCCACGGAGAAGTCCCCCGCCCGCCGGATGGTCACGTCCGACCACACGGGCGCGTGCAGGTGGCCGAGCGCCCGGCACGGGAGCGCAAGTGCGATTTCAAGTACGTGGAAGAACCGGTGAGCGCCGAGGAAGCCGCGCAAGAGTGTGGCCGGTGCCTGCGCTGCGACGTGTACGGCATAGGCGCGCTAACCGGAAGGGGGCTGGAAGCATGGTAACTATCACGATAAACGGTCAGGCGGTGGAAGCCCCCGAGGGCACGAGCGTGCTGGACGCGGCCACGGCGGCTGGTGTGACCATCCCCACGCTGTGCTACCTGAAGGACTTGAACTGCATCGGCTCGTGCCGCGTGTGTTTGGTGGACGTGGAAGGCGAGGGGCTTGCGGCCTCCTGCAACACCGCCGTGCGCGAGGGCATGCGGGTGCGCACCGACACCCCGCAGGTAGCGGCGGCCCGACGGGCGAACCTGCAAGCCATCATGGACGATCATCGGGCGCTGTGCGCCACGTGCGTGCGCCAGGACACCTGCGCCCTGCGCTTCCTTTCCAGCACCTTCAACCTGCAGGACGCCCGCGAGGCCCTGCCGGTGCCGGAGCCGTGGGATGCCACCTTCCCGCTGCAGCGTGACAGCAGCAAGTGCATCAAGTGCATGCGCTGCGTGGCCATCTGCGAGAAGGTGCAGCACTGCGCGGTGTGGGACTTCACGGGGGTGGGGCCGTCCACGAAGATCATCGTGCGCGACAACCTGCCCATCGCCGAGGTCGGGTGCGCCCTGTGCGGCCAGTGCATCACCCATTGCCCCACCGGTGCGCTTGCGGCCCGTGACGACGTGAGCCTCATCATGGAGGCCATCCTGGATCCGGCGGTGGAAACCGTGGTGCAGGTGGCGCCGGCCGTGCGCACGGCCTGGGGCGAGGGCCTGGGGCTTTCCCGCGAGGAGGCGACGCCGGGACGCTTGGCCGCGGCCCTGCACGCCGTGGGCTTCGACAAGGTCTTCGACACCGATTTCGCCGCCGACCTCACCATTATGGAGGAGGGCAGCGAGTTCGTGGAATTCCTCGGCTCCGACGCGCCGCGCCCCATGTTCACGAGCTGCTGTCCCGGCTGGGTGCGCTTCGTGAAGCAGCACTACCCGCAGTTCACGGCCCAGCTTTCCAGCGCCAAATCGCCGCACCAGATGATGGGCGCGGTGGTGAAGAACACGCTGGCGGCCGAGGCCGACGAGGCGGGACGCCGTCTGTTCGTTGTGTCCATCATGCCCTGCGTGGCGAAGAAGTACGAGTGCGATGTGCCGGAGCTTTCCACGGTGGTCGGTGCGACCCATGGGGCCGGCACGAGCGATGCGGGCTTGGCGCCCGACGCGCCGGTCGCGCCCGAGCTGGCGGCCGAGGTCGCGCCCGACGTGGACGCCGTGCTCACGGTGCGCGAATTCGGCCGCCTGCTGCGCCTGGTGGGCGTCGACTGCACGGCGCTTTCCGAGGCGCCCTTCGACAACCCGCTGGGGCTTTCCACCGGCGCGGCCACCATTTTCGGACGCACCGGCGGCGTCATGGAGGCGGCCCTACGCTCGGCAGCCTTCCTCATCACCGGCGAGAACCCCGATTTCAGCGCCTGCGATACCACGGCCGCCACGCCGGAGACGCCTTGGATGTCCCGCGAGCTTGCCATTGGCGACGCCACGGTGCGCATCGCTGTGGCCAGCGGCCTGGAGAATACGTCGAAGCTGCTGGACGCGTTGGAATCCGGGGAGGCCGCCTTCGACTTCGTAGAAATCATGGCATGCCCGGGCGGATGCGTGGGCGGTGGCGGCCAGCCCATCCAGTTCAACAGCGAACTGGCCCAGGCGCGGGCCGGCGTGCTGAACCGGCTCGACGCCGCGGACAAGCTGCGCTACTCCCACGAGAACCCCGACATCGCGAAGCTGTACGCCGATTGGATCGGCGAGCCGCTGTCGCATACGGCCCACGAGTGGTTGCACACCGATCAGGAGAGCTGGCAGATTTGATGCTCGAGCTCGTGGATAAGCTCGCGCGCGAGCACGCCCTTTCCCAGGACGAGTACGCCATGCTCATCGACGGCCGCACCCCGGCGCTGGCCGATGAGCTGGCTGGCCGCGCCCGAGAGGCGTGCGAGGCCGTCTACGGAAACGCGGTGTTTGCGCGCGGGCTCATCGAGTTCACGAACGTCTGCAAGAACGACTGCTACTACTGCGGCATCCGGCGCAGCAACCGCGCCTGCGAGCGCTACCGCCTTACTCGCGAGCAAATTCTGGCTTGCGCTGATGCGGGCTGGCGAGCGGGCTTCCGTACCTTCGTGCTGCAAGGCGGGGAGGATCCGGGTGTTACCGACGAGTGGCTTGCCGAGCTTATTGGCGCGCTGAAGGCGGCCCATCCGGGCTGCGCCGTCACGCTGTCGGTGGGAGAGCGCTCGCCGGAAAGCTACCGGCACCTGCGCGCCGCCGGGGCCGACCGCTACCTGCTGCGCCATGAGACGGCCACGGCCGCCCATTACCGGCAGCTGCACCCGGCGGCCATGACGCTTCAGCGCCGCATGGCGTGCCTGTCCGACTTGCGAGAGGCCGGGTTCGCCGTGGGCGCCGGCTTCATGGTGGGCTCCCCCTTCCAGACGACGGAGCACCTGGCGGCCGACCTCGCGTTCATCCAGGAGTTTCGCCCCGAAATGTGCGGCATCGGGCCGTTTGTGCCCCATCGCGACACCCCCTTTGCCGCCGAGGCACCCGGCACGGTGGAGCTTACCTGCTACCTGCTGTCCCTCGTGCGTCTGGCGCATCCGACGGTGCTGCTGCCGGCTACCACGGCCCTGGAAGCGCTGGATCCCCGCAGCCGCGAGAAGGGCATCCTCGCTGGCGCCAACGTCGTGATGCCGAACTTGTCGCCGCCCGAGCGCCAGGGCGATTATGCGCTCTACGACGGCAAGCCCCGCTCGTCGGCCGATGCGGCCCGCAAATGGGCCGACCTGGCGGCGCGGCTTGAGCCCTTGGGGCGCCGCCTTGTGGAAGACCGCGGCGATCCCGCTGCAGCCTGGGCTTCGGTTGTAGGTCCTGCTGCGGCATCGGTTGTCTCGCCCGCTCGGGGCGCTGTGGTACTGGCAGCAGCGTCGCGCCCGGTTTCTGCCGCCGCCGCTACCGCGCCTGGTTCGTCTTCCGCCGCTTCCTTTCCTTCGACCTTCCCCCCTGTCCCTTCAACGAAAGTGAACCCCTCATGAGCAGCTACAACGTGCGCTCGCCCCGGGCCGACGAGTTCATCAACCACGAGGAAATCTTCGACACCCTGGCTTACGCCGAGGCGCACAAGAACGATGCGGCCCTGGCTCGTTCCATTCTGGAGAAGGCCCGGGCGAACCTGACGCCGGCCCACGACCACGGCACGACGCTCACCCATCGCGAGGCCTCGGTGCTTCTGGCCTGCGAGGATCCGGAGGTGAACGCCGAGATCCGCCAGCTGGCCCGCGACATCAAGCAGGCCTACTACGGCAACCGTATCGTGCTGTTTGCTCCGCTGTACCTTTCTAACTACTGCGTGAACGGGTGCCTGTACTGCCCCTACCACGCGAAGAACCGCGACATCCCGCGTCGCAAGCTCACGCAGGAGGAGATCCGCGCCGAGGTCGTCGCCCTGCAGGACATGGGCCACAAGCGCCTGGCCATCGAGGCGGGGGAAGATCCGATCCACAACCCGCTTGACTACATTCTGGAGAGTCTTGAGACCATCTACGGCACCAAGCACAAAAACGGGGCCATCCGCCGCGTGAATGTGAACATCGCCGCCACGACCGAGGACGCCTACCGCCAGCTGAAGGCCGCGGAGATCGGCACCTACATCCTGTTCCAGGAGACCTACCACCGCGCCCGCTACGAGGAGCTGCACCCCTCGGGCCCCAAGGCCGACTACGCCTGGCACACCGAGGCCCACGACCGCGCCATGGCCGCCGGCATCGACGACGTGGGGCTCGGCGTGCTGTTCGGCTTGGAGGGCTACGCCTACGAGTTCGCCGGCCTGCTCATGCACGCGGAGCATTTGGAAGCGGTGTTCGGCGTGGGCCCGCACACCATCTCGGTGCCGCGGGTGAAGCCGGCGAGCGACATCGACCCCGACGCTTTCGACAACGGCATTCCCGACGAGATGTTCGAGAAGATCATCGCACTCATCCGCATCGCCGTGCCCTATACGGGTATGATCATCTCCACCCGCGAGTCGCAGGCGGTGCGCGCGGCGGCGCTTCAGCTGGGCGTCTCGCAGATCTCCGGCGGCAGCCGCACGAGCGTGGGCGGCTACGGGGAAGAGACGCGGCCCCACGACACCGAGCAGTTCGACGTGTCCGATACGCGCACCCTGGACGAGGTCATCGGCTGGCTCATGGACGAGGGCCACCTCCCCAGCTTCTGCACTGCCTGCTACCGCGCCGGCCGCACCGGCGACCGCTTTATGGAGTTCTGCAAGAGCGGCCAGATCCAGGACTTCTGCCAGCCGAACGCCCTGCTCACGCTGGGGGAGTACCTGTGCGACTACGCCAGCCCCGCCGTGGCGGAGAAGGGGTGGAAGATGATCGACACCGAGCTCGCCCGCGTTCCCGACGACCGCCGCCGCGCCCTGGCCGCCGACTACCTCGCCCGCGTCCGCACCGGCGAGCGCGACTTCCGGTTCTAGGAGGAGTCCGCATGTCTCTGAACGATACCCCTTCCGGCGAGCGCGCCCACATCGTCTTTTTCGGCGTGCGCAACGCCGGCAAGTCCAGCCTGGTGAACGCGCTGACGAACCAGACCGTCTCCGTAGTGTCCGATGTGGCCGGCACCACCACCGACCCGGTGCGCAAAGCCATGGAACTGGCGCCGGCCGGTCCCGTGCTCATTGTTGACACTCCAGGTATCGACGACGCCGGCGACGTAGGCGACCTGCGCGTCCAGCGGGCCGAGGCCGCCCTGAACGAGGCCGACGTGGCTGTGCTCGTGGTAGATGCCACACGCAGCCTCACCCCTTTCGACGAGAAACTCCTCGCCGCCTTCCAAACGCGCCGCATTCCCTATGTGATTGCGGAGAATAAGGCCGATTTGCTTGCGGAAAGCGGGCGAGCCGGCGCTGCGGAGTCGTCGCTGCCTTCGCCGCGCCCGGGGACGGACGCTTCGGATAGCGAGCCCCTCTCGGAAGGCGCTGACCACAACGCCACGGCCTCCGCCGAAAACGATGGCGCTTCCGCACGGGCCGCCCGCGTGCGCGTGTCGGCGCTGACGGGGGAGGGGCTGAGCGACCTGAAGCGCGCGCTTGCCACCCTGGCCACTGGTGCAGTGGAGGAGCGGCGGCTCGTGGGCGACCTGCTTACGCCCGGTGACGTGGTGGTGCTCGTCATCCCGCTGGATTCTGCCGCGCCCAAGGGTCGCATCATTCTGCCCCAGCAACAGGTCATGCGCGACGCGCTGGACGCCGGCGCCTTCCCCTGCGCCACCGGCGTGGAAGGCCTGCCCGACCTGCTGGCCGCCCTCGCCCGACCGCCGCGCCTGGTGGTGACCGACTCCCAGGCCTTCGGCGAGGTGGACGCCCTTTTGCCGGCGGATGTGCCGCTCACATCGTTTTCCATCCTCATGGCCCGCTACAAGGGCGACTTGGCCGCTCAACTAGAAGCGGTACGCGCCCTGGAAAGCCTCACCGACGAGGACACCGTGCTCATCGCCGAGGGCTGCACCCACCACCGTACCTGCGAGGACATCGGCACGGTGAAGCTGCCCCGGCTCATCCGCGCCATCAGTGGCACCGACCCCCGGTTCGCCTTCACCTCCGGCCGCGATTTCCCCGACGATCTTTCCCCCTATGCCGCCATCGTCCACTGCGGCGGCTGCACCTTGAACGCCCGCGACATGGCCTCGCGCCTCCAGCGCGCCCGCGCCCAGCAGGCCCCCTTCACCAACTACGGCATGACCATCGCCCGCGCCCACAACATCCTCCCCCGCGCCCTCGCCCCGCTGGAATGAAGCTGCTACGCGAGAGGAAAAGCGGTCAAAAACCGTGTGCAGACTGCACGGGTGCCCCTCGCTAGGTCGTTACTGGCCAAAAACGGCGCGCAAACTGCACAAGCGTCTGCAAACTGCACAAGCGTCTGCAAACTGCACAAGCGTCTCATGATTAAGCCGCTGTTGGCCAAAAACTATGCGTGAACTGTATATAAAGGGGCGTGCCTGACGCTTTTTGGCCAAAAAACCCGCGACAGCTGCAGTATTGGCCCGCGATTTTGAAGGCGTCGCTTCCCGCGTTTCAAGTTTTACCAGGTCAGAATCCCGTTGTAGCGAACGTGCGAGCGCGGAGGAAAGCGAAAGGAGAAAAAGAGCCCCCGAAAAGCAGTCAGCGCGTATTTTTTGGCCATTTGACGAAAGCGCGGCGAGGCTCGTCTCATCTAGCTTGGCGAGCTTAAGACCATCGACAGGTGCCTGTACGCGGCGAGGCGCTAGAGGAACTTCGTCTCGTCCAGCTTGGCGAGCACCCACCGGTTCAGCCGGATGACGGGGCGGCGCAGAACGAGGCCCAAAACGAGGCTCGGCACCAGGATGACCGCGAGCAGGCCCATCTGCACGAGGTACTGGTCGCCGTAGATGCCGGCCATGGCCCCTTCCAGCGCCGGCATGGAATGGGCGAAGGGCAGCCACGGGTAAATCTCCTGGAACAGCGGGGCCGACAGCATCTGCACCGGCATGAGGCCGCCGGCGCCGGCCAGCTGCAGCACGAGCCCGATGATGGCCAGCGCCTTCCCGATGTTGCCGAAGGACACCGTCAGCGTGTACACCAGGTTCGTGAACACCACCGATGCCAAGCAACAGGCTGCCAGATACAGCCAGAAATGCTCGCACTCCACGCCGAGGAAGAACACGTTGCCGAGTCCCACGATGAGCGCTTGGGCGAGGCCTATCAGGCAGAACACCCCGTAGCGACCGAGGTGCAGCTCGGCCGCCCGCGGCGCGCGCCCGAACTTTCGTGTCAGGGCGGCCTGGCGCGCGGGGGAGACGGACACGCTCATGAGAGCCACCATGAAGATGGCGCCGATCCACAGCGCGAGGGAGGTGTAGAAGGGGCTCATGGCGCTGCCGTTGTCGGCCATGGGGTACACCGCGTGGCGCTCAAGGTGCGTCGGAGCGGCGAGGAACTGGGCGATGGCGGCCGGGTTGTCGCCGATGATGCGGCGTACTTCGTCGATGTCGCCGGTGTCCAGGGCGTGCTGCAAGTCGTCGCGGGCCTGGGCGAGCTGGCTTTCCGCCGTGCGCAGCGTTTCGGCGGTCTTGCGCAGCGACGCCTCGGCGGTGGCGAGGTTTGCGGCCAGAGAATCGGTGCTGTCGCCCAGGCTTTCCGCCGTGTCCTTCAGCGAGTTGGCCAGGGTTTCGGTGTCGGCACCCACCTTCTGCAAGCTGTCGGCCAGCGAGGCCAGCTCGCCCTTCAGCTGATCGTTGTAGGTGCTCATCGAATCACGCAGAGCTGCCCGCGCTTGGTTGATGCTGTCGGTCACCTTGGCGTGCTTCTCGTCGATGGATGCCGCGTCCGCGCCAATGGCGTTCTCGGCGGTGTCGAGGTTCGCCTCCAGGGTATCCAGCTGGGCGATGATGCGGTCAAGGGCGCCAATGGCGGGGCTTGACGGATCGGCGCCGGCCAGGGCGTCGCGCATGGTCTGGTAGGCCTGCGCAAGGCCCTGCACGTCCGAACGGCAAGCGGCTAGCACGCCCTGGGCCGCCGCCGGATCGTCCTTCATGGTGGTGAAGGCCTCATCAGCGGCGCGGGCCACAGCATCGTAGCTGGCGTCGGCGGCTGCGAGCGTCTTCTCGGCTGCGGTGCTTGCGGCGGAAAGGCCGTCTTGGGCGCTCGTCAGCCCGTCGCGCGCTTCGCTCACCAGAGGTGCCGTGGCATCCGGCGCCTTCCCTGCCTCCTTTAGAATGTTTGCCGTCGCATCCACGAGTGAGGTGGTTGAGCCCATGAGGTCGGCGTAGGCTTGGGCCTGGTCGGCCGCCGCGCCCAGGGCGGCATAGTCGTGGCCCTCGTAGAGCGTTCCGGCCTGCTCGCGCGACGTCTTCGGGGCCAGCGCCGCGAGCAGCGGCCAGCCGCTGGCGTTGACCGCCGCGCGGAGCTTCCCCAGAAACGCGGCAT
>OLSB01003997.1_pt1 | contig 10104 bp, 7 predicted proteins | sample 1672071 | NCBI WGS metagenome assembly OLSB01 (sample SAMEA3136642, study PRJEB25190) | human gut metagenome | biome: human gut; feature: human-associated habitat; material: faeces | place: Austria | collected 2013
GTCCGGCCCCCTGTTGCTTTTGCATCACTTGTCAATTTTCTTCTTGACATTCACCCCCCTTTTTTCGCCGCCCCTCGCAAAGCCCGCATTTCCCCGATCCCTCCGCCGAAAAAATACCCCGGAAAAGACTTTTTTCAAACCGATAAGAAAGACGTTGTAGCAGAGGAAAAACTATGCTATAATAATGTAATTCAAAATGGCGGAACAGCGCACTCCGCCAAAACAGGGAGGGATGCGCCTTGAATAAACGGATCGCCCGACTCCTCCGGACGAATATCACGATCTTCTCGCTGTGCCTGGTGCTGTTTGCCCTGGCAGCGATCCCCTTTGACGTGCGCCTCGCCATTGGCGAGGGCGTGGCCGCCGTGGCCTTCTTCCTGCTGGGCCGCCGCCGCAGCAAGGCTACCCAGCAGAGTCTGCGCCAGTATATCCAGCGGTTTTACGGCGGCATGGACTCCGCCCGCTCCAGCAATATGCTCTTCACCCCCCTGCCCATGATGGTCTTTGATCTGGCCACGGAGGATATCCTCTGGAGCAGCGAGAGCTTCCTCCAGCTGACGGAGCAGCGGGAGGGCATCTTCGATGCCCATCTGGAGACGGTGTTCCCCAATATCTCCTTCCACTGGCTGCTGGAGGGCAAGACCGAGGCCCCGGAGACCGTGGTGTGGAACCACCGCACCTATCGAGTGTTCGGCGGCGTCAGCCACCCGGAGGGCGGCCGGAGCGCACTGGCCACCACCTACTGGATGGACGTCACCGACACCGAGGAGATGCGCCGGACGCTGGAACTGACCCGGCCGGTGGTGGCCATCCTCATGGTGGATAACTACGAGGACCTGATGAAGGCCACCCCGGAGGGCAAGCGCTCTGCGGTGCGGGCCATGCTGGAGGAAAAGCTGAGCCAGTGGTCCGCCGGCAGCGAGGGGATGATGCTGAGATACGACCGGGATCGCTACCTCTTTGTGTTTGAGGAGAAGAGCTTCTCCGACTTTGCCGCCAAGCGCTTCGACGTGCTGGATGCCGTCCGTGAGGTGGTGGCCGGGGAGGGCGTGGCAGCCACCCTGTCCATCGGCGTGGGCCGGGATGCCGACAGCTTCGAGGCCCTGTTCAAAAACGCCTCCGTGGCGCTGGAAATGGCCCTGAGCCGTGGCGGCGATCAGGCAGTGGTGAAGGACAAGCTGAATTTCGAGTTCTACGGCGGCCGCTCCAAGGCTACGGAGAAGCGCACCAAGGTGAAGTCACGGGTCATGGCCAATGCGCTGGCGGAGCTCATCGACGAGGCCAAGCAGGTCTACGTCATGGGTCACAGCTATGCGGATATGGACGCACTGGGCGCCGCCGCAGGCGTGTGCGCCATCGCCCGCAAACGTGGCAAGAAATGCCACATCGTCATCGATACGGAGAATAACGCCGCCCATCCGATGCTGCGCCGCCTGCAGGCCCTGCCGGAGTATCAGGGGGCCTTCCTCAGCGGCGATGATGCCTTCCTGCGGGTCCAGCCGGAGACGCTGCTGGTGGTGGTGGATACCAACCGCCCCGGCAGCGTGGAGTCCGAACCTCTGCTGGACGCCTGCAACCGGATGGCGGTCATCGACCACCACCGCCGGGGCAGCAGCTACATCGACAAGATGGCCCTGAACTACCACGAACCCTACGCCTCCTCAGCGTCGGAGCTGGTGACGGAGCTGCTCCAGTACCTCATCGAGCCGGGCGACCTGTTGAAAGCGGAGTCCGAGGCGCTGCTGGCCGGCATCGTGCTGGACACCAAGAATTTCACCAACCGCACCGGCGGCCGCACCTTCGAGGCGGCAGCGTACCTGCGCCGGGCCGGGGCGGATACGGCGGACGTACAGCGGATGTTCCAGAGCGACCTCCAGTCCATGATCTCCCGCTACGATATCATCCGCCGGGCGGAGCTCTACCACGGCGACATCGCCATTGCGGCGCTGGATCAGGAGTGCGACCGGGTCATTGCCGCCAAGGCCGCCGATGAGATGCTGACCCTGCAGGGGGTCCGTGCTTCCTTCGTGCTGTACCGCAAGGACGACGGCATTTACATCTCCGCCCGCTCTCTGGGCGAGATCAACGTACAGGTGCTGGTAGAGACGCTGGGGGGCGGAGGCAACTCCACCACCGCCGGCGGCCAGTGCTCCGGCATGACGGTGGCGGAGGCGAAGACCACGCTGCTGCGTGCCATTGATAAGTATTTTGAAGAATAAGGAGGAATAATTCCATGAAAGTGATTTTGCAGCAGGATGTCCGGGGTAAGGGCAAGAAGGGCCAGATGATCGAGGTAGCCGAGGGCTACGCCCGCAACTTTCTGCTTCCCAAGAATCTGGCGGTGCTGGCTACCGCCGATGCCATGAACACCATGAAGCTGCAGGCCAAGGCCAAGGCCAAGGCCGACGCAGAGGCCAAGGCCGCCGCACAGGAGCTTGCCGGGAAGCTGAAGGGCTGCCAGGTGAAGATCGCCGCCAAGGGCGGCGCCGGCGGCAAGCTCTTCGGTGCTGTCACCGCCAAGGAGATCTCCGAGCAGCTGAAGGCCCAGCACGATATGGAGCTGGACAGCAAGAAGCTGGTGCTGGCGGAGCCCATCAAGACCTTCGGCAGCTTCGAGGTCAAGGCCAAGCTGGGCTTCGAGATCACCGGAACCGTCTATGTGCTGGTCTGCGAGGAGAAGTAACTTCCCTTTGGTCTTGCCGGCGCTTTTGGGGCTTGACAGTCCCTTCTGTTTGTCTCCGACGGGTGACTTTCTGCCTTTTTGTCTCCGACGGCGCTGCGGCAGTTTCCTCGGAATGACATGAAAAAGAAGTGTCATTGCGAAGCCAGTGCGCACACTGGCTGTGGCAATCCGTCCTCCACGGCGGCAGACCCACACGCCCCTTCCTCTGAGTGGGAGCGGCAGCGGGTCTGTTGCTGAGTCGATTCCCTTTACGTCCCATAACAAGCAAGGCTCTTGAGAGTAAAGGAGGCTTTGAAACCATCGGTTTCAAACGACGTTTTTGCATACTTTTTGTCGCTGTTGACAAAAAGCCCCCGCCGGAGGCAATAGAAGTGAAGAGTATCATGGACCGCTGAAGGCTATCTTTATAAATATAGCCTGTCATTCCGAGAAAACCGCCGAAGCGCCGCCCCTCCTGTCATTGCGAGGGTGCGAAGCACCCGTGGCAATCCGCTCCCCACATTAGAACAGTAATCTTCTTCAACCACCCAATAAAGCGGTAGCGTGAGTAGAAGTAGACCAATTCCCTGCTTCGGCAGGATTTAGGAAGCAGCTCTTACACACCACAAAGGAAGTGCAGAAACCATGGGTTTCTGCTGGCGTTCTTTGGGTACTTTCTGCCGCTATTGGCAGAAAGTTACCCGCCGGAGGCAAACAAAAAGCCCCGCCGGAGGCAAAAAGAAAAGCACACCCCACCCCCTTCAGAAAAATCCCCGAAAGGAGTTCCCTCATGGATGAATTGCTTCTGCGGCAAATGCCGCACTCCACAGAGGCAGAGCAGGCCGTGCTGGGCTCCATGCTCATTGACGCCGCCTGCGTCAAGGACGTGATGGACCAGCTTCAGCCGGACGATTTCTACCTCCGCCAGAACCGGGAGATCTTCGAAACCATCTACACCATGTTCGTCTACTCCCGCCCCATCGACGGACTTACCGTGGCCGGGGAGCTGGAGAAGGCGGGCCTTGCCAACGATGGCACACGGGCGTATCTGGCCCAGCTGATGGAGGTGACGCCCACTTCCGCCAATGTGCTGGAGTATGTGCGTCTGGTGCGTGAGAAGGCCCTGCTGCGGTCGGTGGCCGCAGCGGCGGCGGAGATCACCGCCATGGTGCAGGAGGGGACCGGCGCCCCCGGCGACGTGCTGGAGGCGGCGGAGCAGAAGATCTACGCCATCCGCCGGGGCCGCAGCGCCCAGAGCATGGCCACCATTCAGGTGGTGCTGCAGGAGGTCATGGAGCATCTGGCGGAGCTCAGCGCTCAGGGGGGCAAGACCCTGCCGGGTCTGTCCACCGGCTTTTCGGCGGTGGACGGTAAGATCAACGGCTTGAACAAGTCGGATCTGCTGCTGCTGGCCGCCCGTCCCGGCATGGGCAAGACCAGTATGGCTCTGAACGTGGCCCTGAACGCCGCCAAGGAGTCCGGCCAGACGGTGGCCGTCTTCTCGCTGGAGATGTCCCGTGACCAGTTGGTGACCCGCCTGCTGGCCAGCGAGGGCCTTATCGAAAATACCCGCCTCATCAGCGGCGACCTCCGGGAGAGCGACTGGGTGAAGATCGCTGAGGGCGCCTCCTCCCTGAGCCGTCTGGATATCCGCATCGACGATAATCCCCTGCTGACGGTGGCGGACATGAACGCCAAGTGCCGCCGCATCGACAACTTGGGGCTGGTGGTCATTGACTACCTCCAGCTGATGACCTCCGCCGGCGGAAAGGGGTATAGCGGCGAGAACCGCCAACAGGCGGTGTCGGACATCAGCCGTATGCTGAAGATCATGGCCAAGGAGCTGCAGGTGCCGGTGCTGTGCCTGTCCCAGCTGTCCCGTGCCAACGAAAAGCGTGAGGACAAGCGCCCCATGCTGTCGGACCTGCGTGAGTCCGGCGCCATTGAGCAGGATGCCGATATCGTCATGTTCCTGTATCGTGACGATTACTATAAAGAGGATTCGGAAAAGCGCAACATCGCCGAGTGCATCGTGGCCAAGAACCGCCACGGCGAGACCGGCAAGGTGGAGCTGCGCTGGATGCCGGAGTATACCACCTTCGGCACCTTGGAAAACCGCTACGACGAGGAGTAACGAGTCATGGATCTGATGCCGTGGATGCAGCAGCAGGGGATGCTGCCCGCCGCCGGGGAGACGGTGCTGTGCGCCGTGTCCGGGGGCCGGGACTCCGTGTGCCTGCTGCACTATCTGGCGTCGCTGGGTCGCCGCCGGGGCTTTGCCGTGGCCGCCGCCCACTATAACCATCTGATGCGCCCCACGGCGGGACGGGACGAGGCTTTCGTGGCCGGGCTCTGCCGGGAGCTGAGTGTGCCGCTCTATGTGGAGCGGGGCGACGTCCGGGCCATCGCCCGGCAGGAGGGCTGGGGCGTGGAGGAGGCAGGCCGCCGCCTGCGCTACGACTTTCTGGAGCGCACGGCCGACGCCATCGGAGCCTCCCGCATCGCCACCGCCCACCACCTATCGGATCAGGCGGAGACGGTGGTGCTGAACCTGCTGCGCGGCACCGGCCCGGAGGGGCTGGCGGGCATTCCCCCGGTGCGGGGACGGCTGATCCGCCCCCTGCTCCAGACCCCTCGGCAGGAGATCGAGGCATATCTCAAGGCCCACGGTCTGGGCCATGTGGAGGACGAGACTAACGACAGCATGGACTTCACCCGCAACCGCCTGCGGCAGGAGGTGTGGCCTCTGCTGGTGATGCTCCACCCTGCCCCGGAGCGGAGCATCGCACGGGCTGCCGCCATCCTGCGGCGGGAGAATGTTTTTCTGGATCGGCTGGCCCGCTCCTATCTGGAGACAGCCGTATCCGATTGCCCGTCAGCCGGTGAGCCCGATGCTCCGGAGATCTTTGGCTGTCGGGACCCCGCTGCACCCAGCCCTGCACCGCCGCCCGGCACGTTGCCGGCGGAGCCGCCAAAGCCGGATAAGCCCTCAGAATGTACACGCACGGGCGATATTTCGCCTGATCTCACATCGGCACCCACCGCCGTATCGGTGTCTGAAGCCGTGCTGCGATCGGCACCGGAGGAGCTGCGGCCCCGGATGCTCCGGCTGCTGCTGGAGCGGCTCCCCGTGGGGAAGAAGGATGTATCCGCCGCCCACATAGAGGCCCTGCTGTCCCTCCGGGAGGGCGGGATGCTGGATATGCCGGAGGGCGTCACGGCATGGCGGGAGAAGGATGTGCTGCATCTGGAGATGACCCCACCCTCGCCCCCGATCCTGACCCTGTCGGAGGGGGAGCAGGTCTGGGGAGACTATCTCGTCCGGGTGTGGAGAAGCGAAAAAAATACCCCGCCCCCTGACGGAGAAGGACTGTCCAAAACGGGCCGGTTTTCGGACCATATCCTGACGCTTTCGGACGGTGGGAAAATGTCCGAATGGACACTCCGCTGTCCGCAAAGGGGAGACGGTCTGACCCTGCCGGGGGCCAGAGGCCGCCGCAGCATCAAACGTCTGCTGACGGAGCGGGGGATGCCGCCCCGGCGACGGCGAACCACCCCGGTGGTGTGTATAAACGGAGAACCCGCCGCCGTATACGGCGTGGGAACGGATCAGAGATTTTTGCCGGGAAAAGACGGCAGCAATATAAATATTTTGATGATCGAGAAAGATCAGGAGGAAGAAAGTAATGGCTAAGAACAATATGGATCAGGATATCCTGAAGGTCCTGTTCAGTGAGCAGGAGATCCATGACCGCATTCAGGAGATGGGCGATCAGCTCTACGATAAGTTCCACGACAGGAATCCGCTGTTTGTGGGGGTTCTGAACGGGTGCTTCCTGTTTATGGCGGATCTGGTGCGGGCCACCCAGTGCAAGAGCGAGGTGGAGTTCATCGGCCTGTCCTCCTATCAGAACGCCACCAAGTCCTCCGGCGTGGTGCAGATCACCCGTGATCTGCAGCGGGATATCTCCGGCCGGGACATCATCGTGGTGGAGGATATTCTGGACTCCGGCAATACCCTGTACTTTTTGAAGGACTATATGCTGGCCAAGGGAGCCAATAGCATCACCATCGTCACCCTGCTGGACAAGCCCTCCCGCCGGGAAAAGCCCATTTACCCCGATCTGGCGGGCTTTGAGGTGCCGGACGAGTTCGTGGTGGGCTTCGGGCTGGACTACTGCCAGAAGTATCGCAATATGCCCTACATCGGCGTGCTGAAGCCGGAGGTATACAGTAAGTAAGCGACAGCGCAGGAGAAGCGGCGCTGTGCCGGCAGAGGGCCGGCGGTCGGAAGGAGGAATGGTCTGTGGAGGAACGGAAGCGGGGTTATCAGGGCCGGCGGCTGGCCGGTGCGACCCCCAGGCAGGAGCCGGAACGCCGGGGCAGCCGTACCCGGCAGGCGGAGGATAAGGCCCGCCGGGGGCGGGACCCGTGGGAGATGACCCCGGAGGAGACTGCTCCGATAACGCCGGGAGACGGCGAGTCCGTCTCGGCCGGCCGGAGAGCCGCTTCGGTGGCCGGAGGTAAAGCGGCACCGGCGGCGGACTTTGACAGCATGAGCGGTTCTGCCCATGGGGCGAGCGCCGGCTCTGCAGCCGGTGCGGTGGACTCCGATGCTATGGCCGGGCCCGGTGAGGGAAGCGGCTCCGGCGGGGCGGCGGTCAAGAAGAAAAAGAGCGGCTTTGCCGCCTTTTGGTCGGATTTCGGCTATCTCATCGTCACGGCGGTGGTGGTGGTGCTGGTGTTCCGGGTAATTTTGCAGCTGAGTTGGGTACCCTCCGGCTCCATGGAGACCACCATCCCCAAAAAGACGCTGCTGATCTCGTGGCAGCTGCCCTATGTGGTGGGCGACCCGGTGCCGGAGCGGGGGAACATCGTCACTTTCTGGAGCGACGAGCTGGATAAGCTGCTGGTAAAGCGGGTCATCGGCCTGCCGGGGGACACGGTGTCCTTCTCTGGCGGCTATGTCTACATCAACGGCCAGCGGCTGGAGGAGGAGTATCTGGATCAGCAGGGCGGTACCATCAGCCCCGACCAGTCCTCCTTCACCGTGCCGGAGGGGTGCCTGTTCTTTCTGGGCGATAACCGCTCCGGCTCGAATGATGCCCGGTACTGGGAGGAGAGCTATATCCCGGTGGGCAATGTGAAGGCCCGTGTGCTGCTGGCCATTTCCCTGACCGGGGGCAGCAGCTGGCAGGGCGTGCGGGCCATCGGCTGAGAGGAGGAAAGCATTTGGCAGAACGAAAAAAGATCGGCTTCGGCACCATTTTGATGGTGATTTTGGCGGTATGCGCGGTGGCCTATGTGGTGTCCACCATGCGGACCGCCGGGGACATCCCCTACTCTGAGCTGCGGCAATACTTTTTAGAGGAGAAGGTGCAGGAGTTCTCCATCAGCGACACCCGGATCACGGCCAAGCTGAAGGGAGGCAGCACCGTTACCTCCGACCTGTACGACTTCGACCTGTTCTATCAGGATCTCAACGAGCTGGTGCAGAAGCAGTATGACAGTGGTATTATCACCGCCTATAACTATCACGCAGACCACTCCACCAACTGGCTGCAGCTGCTGCTGCCGTATGTGCTGGCGTTTTTGGGCTTCATTTTGCTGATGAATCTCATGAACCGCATGGCCGGCGGCGGAGCCGGGGCGCAGGACAAGCTGTCCCGGTTTGGAGAGGCCAAGGTCAGTACGCCGGGAGAGAAAAAGGTCACGTTTCAGGATGTGGCCGGGGCCGACGAGGAGAAGGAGGAGCTGCGGGAGATCGTGGAGTTTCTCCGGGAGCCCCAGAAGTATCTGGACCTGGGGGCGCATATCCCCAAGGGCGTGCTGCTGGTAGGCCCTCCGGGTACCGGTAAGACGCTGCTGGCCAAGGCGGTGGCCGGTGAGGCGGGAGTACAGTTTCTGTCCATCTCCGGCTCGGACTTTGTGGAGATGTATGTGGGCGTAGGCGCCTCCCGTGTGCGGGATCTGTTCCAGCAGGCCAAGAAGAGCGCCCCGGCCATCATCTTCATCGACGAGATCGACGCCGTGGGCCGCCAGCGTGGCAGCGGCCTGGGCGGCGGACACGACGAGCGGGAGCAGACCCTGAACCAGCTGCTGGTGGAAATGGACGGCTTCGGCTCCAACGAGGGCGTGGTGGTGCTGGCTGCCACCAACCGTGTGGATATTCTGGACCCGGCGCTGCTGCGTCCGGGACGGTTCGACCGGCAGGTCTATGTGGGGCTGCCGGACATCAAGGGCCGGGAGGAGATCTTGCAGGTACACGCCAAGAACAAGCCTCTGGCGGAGGACGTGGATCTGAAGCAGATCGCCCGTGGCACCGCAGGCTTTACCGGCGCCGATCTGGAGAACCTCCTCAACGAGGCGGCCCTGCTGGCGGGACGGCGCAGCGAGTCCTTCATCACCATGAAGGATCTGCAGGAGTCCATCATCAAGGTCATCGCCGGGCCGGAGAAGCACAGCCGGGTCATCCCGGAGAGGGAGCGGCGGCTGACAGCCTATCACGAGGCGGGACACGCCGTGGTGATGCACGCACTGCCCGATCTGGACCCGGTGCATCAGATCACCATCGTTCCCCGGGGCGAGGCGGGCGGCATGACCATCTATCTGCCGGACGAGGATCGGTCGTACCTCTCCCGCAGCTATATGCTGGACCGCATCGCCGGGCTGCTGGGCGGCCGGGCGGCGGAGCAGCTGGTGCTGGGGGATATCTCCACCGGGGCCTCCAACGACATCAGCCGTGCCACGCAGCTGGCCCGGAAGATGGTGGGCACCTACGGAATGTCGGAGCAGCTGGGCAACGTGGCCTTCGACGCCGGACACGACGAGGTGTTCATCGGCAAGTCCATGGCCCAGACCCGGCCCTACTCCGAGAAAACGGCGGCGGAGATGGACGGCGAGATCCGCCGCATCATGGACGACGCCTACGCCCGCTGCACCGCCATTCTGGAGCAGTACCGGCCCCAGCTGGTGGAGGTGGCGGAGTATCTGCTGGCCAACGAGACCATGACGGCAGAGGAGTTCCAGAAGGTATTCCGGACGGAGTGAGGCATTGACAGCGCCTTGCTTATGGGGTAAAATAACGGGGTATCCGCCTCCGTAGCTCAGCTGTATAGAGCGACCGCCTCCTAAGCGGTAGGCCGCCAGTTAGAATCTGGCCGGGGGTGCCATATAAAACACCGCAGGACGGGGAATTTCCCCACCCTGCGGTGTTTTTTGCTGTCTGGGGCGCTTTTTTGAAGAAAATGACGAAAATCTGTGAAAAAACGTCTTGTGCTTTTTCGGCTGCGGTGCTATGATACGCACATCCATGTGTACGCCGAACCGCCCATGGGCGGTTATCGTTTCAGATGAAACGATAAGGGGGGCTCCAAAGGGAGTGGCGTTCTGAGGAGGGGCGCAGCCCCGACGTGAGGATCCGTACTCCCCGCATCCCCCAC
>OLSB01003998.1_pt1 | contig 10099 bp, 9 predicted proteins | sample 1672071 | NCBI WGS metagenome assembly OLSB01 (sample SAMEA3136642, study PRJEB25190) | human gut metagenome | biome: human gut; feature: human-associated habitat; material: faeces | place: Austria | collected 2013
TTTCGGTGACTACCACCTCATCCGGATGCTCCACAAGAGATTTTGCAATTACTTCAACTAATTCTTTCATTACATACCTCCCTGTACTGTCTATGACAGGACTTTAGAAATACCTTCCGTAAAGTATTTCTTATTTCTCGATTCCGGCCTCTTTGAAGATTCTTGCAACAACGTCTGTTGGCTGAGCACCAGCAGCAAGCCATTTTTTAGCTTCTTCTTCGTTTACTTTGTATGCGCTTGGCTCGATGTTCGGATCATATGTTCCGATCTCAGCGATGCATTTTCCGTCACGTTTGCTGCGGGAATCTGCAACTACGATTCTATAAAAAGGTGCTTTCTTCTGTCCCATTCTTCTTAATCTGATTTTTACTGCCATTTTTGTTTTCCTCCATTATAATATCTTTGTTTGTATTTACATTTATTAAAAAGGAAGCTTGAAGCCGCCTCTTTTACCCATTTTACCGCCCATCATACCGGGCATCTGCTTCATAAGCTTTCGACTCTGTTCGAACTGCTTGACCAGACGGTTTACTTCTGTAATATCCACGCCTGCGCCTCTGGCAATTCTGTTTTTGCGGGAAGGATTCAGGATTCCCGGATTACTTCTTTCTTTAGGTGTCATGGAAAGAATGATCGCTTTCGTTCTGTCGAGTGCTTTTTCATCAATCATGCCTTCCAGATCTTTCATCTTACTGCCTACACCCGGAAGCATATTTAAAACACTGCCGATACCTCCCATTTTATTCATCTGTTCCATACTGGTGAGGTAATCGTTGAAGTCAAACTCCATCTTTTTAAGCTTTTTCTGCATCTCAGCTGCCCGATCCTGATCAAGAGCTGCCTCAGCCTTCTCAATAAGGCTCATTACATCTCCCATGCCGAGGATTCGGGATGCCATTCGTTCCGGATAGAACTGTTCGAGATCGGAAAGCTTCTCTCCCATACCGACATAAAGAATCGGTTTTCCTGTAACTGCTTTAATGGAAAGTGCCGCACCACCACGGGTATCACCATCCATCTTGGTAAGGATGACTCCGTCAATGCCAACCTTTTCAGCAAAAGTCTTTGCAACATTTACTGCATCCTGACCTGTCATTGCATCCACTGTCAGAAGTGTACAGTCTACATTGACATTTGCCTTGATATCTGCAAGTTCCTGCATCATGTTTTCATCCACATGAAGACGTCCTGCGGTATCAATAAGTACTACATTCTGCTGATTTGCTTTTGCGTGCTCGATGGCTGCTTTCGCAATATCAACCGGGTTTTGTTTATCACCCATGGAAAAGACTTCTACTCCCTGCTTTTCTCCATTGACCTGAAGCTGTGTGATCGCAGCCGGACGATAAACGTCACAGGCAACCAGAAGCGGTCTTTTGCCTTTGGATTTTAATTTACCTGCAAGTTTGGCAACGGTCGTTGTCTTACCGGCGCCCTGCAGACCAGCCATCATAATAACAGTGATTTCGTTTCCCTGCTTCAGCGGAAGCTCGGTTGTCTCACTTCCCATCAGACTTACAAGTTCTTCGTTTACAATCTTGATTACCATCTGACCGGGATTCAGACCGTTCATAACGTCCTGTCCTACCGCACGTTCCTGAACCGCCTTCGTAAACTGCTTAACAACCTTGAAGTTAACATCCGCTTCCAGAAGAGCCATCTTTACTTCTTTTAAAGCAACTTTAACATCCTCTTCTGTAAGACGTCCCTTACCGCGGAGCTTTTTGAAAACATTTTGTAATTTATCTGTCAAGCTTTCAAATGCCATACTTTATAACTCCTCTAATATCTCACTGGAGATTTCTGAAATATCACTGGCACCGTACCCTGAGGCAAGCTTTTGAATTTTCTGTACCTGCCTGCGGATATTTACAAATTTCTCAACCAGATGAAGTCTTGCTTCATAATCTTCCAGCGTATGATTACATCGTTTGATCATATCATGTACGCCCTGCCGACTGATTCCGAGATCTTCAGCCACTTCGCTTAAGGAGTAATCTTCCAGAACTACGCTTTCATATACCTGCTGCTGCCGTTCTGTAAGCAGTTCTCCATAAAAATCGTATAACAATGTCTGTTCAACAAACTTTTCCATTTGTAACCACCTTGGCTATCATACATGATTTATATTGGTGTGTCAAGTATTTTTTCTTGACATCGAAGTTTTTTATTTTTTATAAAGTGTCTGCCGGATTTTCCGCTTCAAACTCAAATACACAGCGGTCATATGCATTGATCACATGTGTATCCATATATTTGTCATATCGTTTGTGCTGTCTTCCGTAAGACATATGCACATGTCCATGAAGGAAGTATTTCGGATGATACTTTTCGATCAGGCTACGAAAGATTTTAAAGCCCTGATGAGGAAGATCTCTGGCATCATTCAGCTGATAAGCCGGCGCATGCGTGACAAGAATATCAAATCCCCTTCTCCAGAGTATCTTCGGAAGAAGTTTGAAGACTCTGTGCCGCATCTGCCGCTCCGTATACTGATATTGCCCGGGCTTATATCTCATGGAACCGCCGAGTCCCATGATGCGGACACCCTCATGAACATAAATTTTATCGTCAATGCAGATGCATCCGTCCGGTGGGATCCGTTCATATTTGTCATCATGATTTCCATGTACATACAGAACGGGAGCCGAAGTAAACGTTGCAAGAAAGGAAAGATACCTCGGATCCAGATCCCCGCAGGAAATGATCAGGTCAATTCCCTCAAGCTTGCTCTTTTCGAAATAATCCCACAGATATTTTGATTCTTCATCTGCTATGGCAAGTATTTTCATAAAACTGCTTATCCCTTCTGTTTCTCCACACCGGATTGTTCCGTAACCGGTTTTGCCTGCTCAGTCAGTTCCCATGATGCCGGAATCGCACCGACAACATTATCTGCCAGCCAGTTCATGGTAATGATCTCTTCCGGTGAAAGAATTTTGTTCGGATCTGACTGTATCATACCATCCTGTGAATACAGAATCCCCGAAAACGGATGATATTCTCCAGTCGCAATCGCATGTTTTAACATAGAAAGCAGTTTCTGTGTACCAATCGGAAGTTTCTGTGAATAGATCACATCAATTACTTCTGCAGAAAGTCCCCACCAGTAATTGATTGCTTTCGTCTCATCTTTGTTGTCATCATATTTCCATGTACCATCCATGATCGTGCGGATCAGCTGCTCATAAAATTTGCCCCAGTGCCAGAGCGGCATTGCCAGATTGTGCGGTCCCTCTTCTGTCAGATGATACAACCCGAAATAGCGGGATGCATCTTCCGGAATAACCATATCTTTACCAGAAACAACGGTAACACCCTTTTTCTGAACATTTTCCATGGCAAGCCTGATATCTACATCTTTTAATGTAGACCATTCCAGATAAACCCTTGCACGGGGATTTATCATCTTTGCCCCCAGTGCGAATGCATTGATATTCGCAATGGTACCGAAAATCGGATAATCTGCAATGTATGCAAGCTGTCCGTTTTCGGACATTGCTCCGGCAACAGCTCCCATAAGAAACTTGGCTTCATACATACGTGCATAATAAGTACGGATATAACGGTGTGATGTATTCAGCGAACAGTTCAGGATTTTTACATTTGGATGGTCGATAGCCGCCTGCACACTTGCTTTTACAAACTCCGGTGTAGTTGTAAAAATAATGTTGCAGTCCTTTCGGATGGCTTCGTAAATTGCTTTTTCTGCAAGATCCCGTGTAAGATTTTCATAGCATTCTGTTGTGACTTCTTCCGGGAAAGTCTGTTCCAGATGCAGTCTTCCAAGTTCATGCGCGTAGGTCCACGCAGAAGTAGCCGGTGTCTTTGCATACAAAAATGCAATCTTCAGCTTCGGCGTACTTGCCGGAAGCAACCGATCCAGCAGAGATTTCTTTTCGATTCTGGACGGATCCATCTTGAGATCAATTTCCTGATTGTGTTCCAGAAGTTTGAATTCTTCCCAGGTTTTTGCAACCAGTTCTTTCATTTCATTGGTAGTTTTCTGATCAATCACTTCATAATTATAAATTGTCAGGAATGCAAGAAATGCATCTCCGGTCGTGATAGACAGTTTCTTTCCGCCAAGTGCTTCATATTCTATTGAAAAACGCGAATAAACAGAGCTGAACAGCAATCGGTCATCATCTGTCCAGACATCTTTTGGCCCCTTGCCGAATGCAGCCTGAAGTCTGACAAAACTTCCAGGTTTCGTAAACCAGATATAATTGATCTGGGTAACTGCATAGAAATCCACAAACTCATAGTAAAGTTTATTTTCTTTCTGGTCTGTCCGCGGAGGAAGGATTCTGGTCACATATCCGGGCACAGATACCGCATCAAAATATTTCAGGACGCTGACACGTTTGTTGCCTTCCTGTACATAAAATTTATTCATGTATTCGTAAGCTTTGATCGGTTCACGGATTCCTTTATCAATATGACTCTGGCTTAAGGTTGCCCATTTGTATGCAAATTCTGTGTTTTCTCTTAAGATCGGCATAAAATTGCCGGCAAAAGCATTGCTCCTGCCATCACTTTTTGTTCCGACTATCTGATCGATTGGTATCTGTACAAGTCCGAGTGGAACTTCAGAATAAGATCCCTTCGGAGGCAGGATATCATCAAGAACCTGAAGTGTCGGTAATTCCCCCCGCATCATTCTTGCCTGATAATCCTTTTTGCCGAGTTTATAAGCTTTCTGATAATCTTCCATTGTAAATGATGCCATACTCATTCACCTCTGTCTGAATTCTGAATAACGGGATACTTACAGGCTTGCGCGGATTACTTTCGGTCTGCATCCTGCATCTTCTAATGCCTGTACAATTTTTTTCTTATGTTCTGTACCGTATGCTTCCATCGTTACTTTCAGCTCCACAGCCGCATAACGGTTAGTACTGATAAACTGGTTGTGATCAAGTTTGATGACATTACCCTGATTTTCCGCAATAATAGATGCCACACGCACCAGTTCACCCGGTTTGTCCGGAATCAATACGGAAACGGTAAATATACGGTCTCTCTGAATCAGTCCATGCTGTACCACTGAGGACATTGTGATCACATCCATGTTACCGCCACTTAAGATAGATACCACCTTTTTACCGGTGAAGTTCAGATGACGGAGTGCTGCAACTGTCAGAAGACCGGAGTTTTCTACGATCATCTTATGATTTTCTACCATATCAAGGAATGCAACAATCAGTTCATCATCATCAATTGTGATCACATCATCCAGATTTTCCTGCAGATACGGGAAGATATGCTCTCCCGGTGTCTGTACAGCGGTACCATCTGCAATCGTATTTACATGTGGAAGTGTTACGACCTCACCCTTTTCAAGCGATGCTTTCATACATGCAGCTCCGGATGGCTCCACACCGATAACTTTGATATGTGGATTGAGGAGTTTTGCAAGTGTGGAAACACCTGTTGCAAGACCGCCTCCGCCGATCGGAACAAGAATGTAATCTACAAGAGGAAGCTCCTGTACAATTTCCATTGCAATTGTACCCTGGCCTGTTGCAACGGCAGGATCATCAAACGGATGGATAAAGGTATATCCCTCTTTTTCTGCAAGCTCCAGTGCATAGGCACAAGCTTCATCATAAACGTCACCTTTCAGAATAACTTCAGCACCGTAACTCTTTGTACGTTCTACTTTGATAAGTGGTGTGGTGGTCGGCATAACGATCACGGCTTTTGCTCCGAATTTGTGTGCCGCATAAGCCACACCCTGTGCATGGTTTCCTGCTGATGCTGCGATCAGACCTTTTGCACGCTCTTCATCGGTCAGGGTACTGATCTTGTAATATGCCCCACGTACTTTGTATGCACCGGTACGCTGCATGTTTTCTGGTTTCAGATATACTTTGTTTCCGGTGAGATCTGAAAAATAGCTGCTTTTTATCAGCTTGGTTTCCTGAGTTACTTTTTTTACAATTTCTGATGCCTCTTCAAAGCTCTCTAATGTAAGCATTTTTGCTCCTCCTGTAATTTCTTCGGTCTACTCTTCTGTGTGTAATTCGTTCTGGTCAATATCAAACAGTGCATTTACGAATGCATCAGCATCAAATTTCTGCAGATCGTCGATCGTTTCTCCAACTCCAATATATTTTACCGGAATATCGAGCTCGGACTGGATTGCAACTGCAATTCCGCCTTTGGCTGTTCCGTCCAGTTTTGTAAGGATAATACCATTTACATTTGCAACTTCTGCAAACTGTTTTGCCTGAGCAAGTGCATTCTGTCCTGTCGTTCCATCCAGAACAACAAGTGTTTCAAGATAAGCTTCCGGATATTCTCTCTCAAGAATGCGATAGATTTTGCGAAGTTCCTCCATCAGATTTTTCTTGTTGTGGAGACGTCCTGCTGTATCGCAGATCAGTACATCCGCATTACGTGCTTTGGCTGCCGCCACTGCGTCATAGACGATGGATGCCGGATCAGCACCTTCCTGACCGCCGATCAGGTCTACTCCTGCACGCGATGCCCACTGTGCAAGCTGTTCTCCTGCTGCTGCACGGAATGTATCTGCTGCTGCAAGGATAACTTTCTTACCCTGGTCTTTGAGTTTGCCGGCGAGTTTACCGACGGAGGTGGTTTTTCCGACTCCGTTTACGCCGATCACAAGAATTACGGATTTGCGGTTTTCAAACTCATATTCTGTACTGTCAACCCGCATCTGCTCTTTGATACTGTTGATCAGAAGCTGCTTGCATTCCATCGGGTTTTTGATATGCTGGGCGGACACCTGTTCTTTCAGATGCTCAATGATGGATGAAGTGGCATTGATTCCGATATCACCCATGATGAGGATTTCTTCCAGTTCTTCGTAAAAATCCTCATCAATGCTGGAATATCCGCTGAAAATGGAATCAAAGCCAGCCACGATATTGTCACGCGTTTTGGTCAGTCCACTGACCAGCCGCTTAAAAAAGCCTTTCTTTTCTTCTGACATACTCATGCCTCCTTATTTATAAATTTATTTTGTAAGCTGGTTTTCTACCAGATCTACTGATACCAGCGTAGAAACACCTTTTTCCTGCATGGTGATACCATACAGACGGTCCGCAGCATTCATCGTACCACGTCTGTGTGTAATAATAATAAACTGCGTATTTTTTGTTAATTTCTGAAGATAAGATGCAAAACGTCCGACGTTGGAATCATCCAGCGCTGCCTCAATCTCGTCAAGAAGACAGAACGGTGATGGTTTCAGGTTCTGGATTGCAAAAAGAAGGGCAATTGCCGTCAGTGCTTTTTCTCCACCGGAAAGCTGCATCATATTCTGAAGTTTCTTTCCGGGAGGCTGTGAAATGATCCGGATTCCTGCTTCAAGAATATCCTCATCCTCTGCAAGCTCCAGTGTTCCCTTTCCGCCACCGAACAATTCTTTAAAGGCCTTGTCAAATTCCCTCTGAATATCACGGAATTTTTCAGTAAACTGTTTGCGCATTCCCTCGTCCAGCTCCTGAATGATTCCTTCCAGTGTTTCTTCTGCTTTGACAATATCTTCGTACTGCGCGGATAAAAATGTATGACGTTCAAGAAGATTTTTGTAATCTTCGATTGCGTTGACATTAACGGAACCCAGCTTACGGATTTCATCCTTGATACGAAGAACATCTTTTTTGATCGTCTGCCGGTCTGTCAGCTCCTCTTTTCGGTACTGAAGGGCATTATTCGGTGTGATTTCATATTCTTCCCACATATAGGAAATCTGGGATTCCCGCTGCTCTTCGATTTTTTCTGCCTGACTGCGCAGACGGAAACACTCTTTATCAAGCAACGATGTCTTTTCAGAGAGATGATCCCTCTTTTCGAAAAAAGACTTGTGGCTGGTACTGCGTTTTTCCTTTTCTTCCTGCCATTCCAGTTCTGTCACCCTTAACGGTGCCTTACAGATATGAGAATGTTTCTCTGTAATTATTTCCGTTTCCAGTTTTAATATTCCACATACTCTTGTATTCCTGCTGGAATTACCGACTCGCACGACATATTCGCCCGGTTCCAGAACAGTGGCAGCATCTTTTTCCCTGTAACTTGTAAGATCACGCAGATCAAATTGTAATACAGTCCGTTCTTCCTCTCCCGGTTTCAGGTTCTTTGTCTTGGCAAATGAAGTTAATCGCTGTGCTTCTTTTTTCAGTTCACCATCCGGACAGCTTACATAGATCTGTACCACTTCTTTTCCGTTGTATACTTCGCCTTTATTCTTTACATCTACGGATATCTCGACGGTAGTTCTTTCCAGCCTCATACCTGCAAGATGCATTTCGAACTCTGTATACGATAGTCCATATCCAAACGGATATCTTGGTGCTACATGAAATGTATCAAAATACCGATATCCGACATAGATCCCTTCCCGGTAATACTCTTCATCGAGATTCCCATTCAGATAACTGTAATCATCTGACGCCGGATAGTCCCGGTAATGCTTTGCCCATGTATCTGTAAGTTTCCCGGACGGTGTATGCTTTCCGCAGACTATATCCGCAACTGCCTGCCCGCCCATCGTTCCAAGCTGTCCCATGAAGATCACCGCATTGATGTTCGGAATCTCATGCAGAAAATTCAGGTCAAACTGCCCTCCTACATTGATCACTACGATCATATGCTCATATTGTTCCGCACAAAATGTCAGATTTACTCGTTCTATCTCTGCCAGACCGTATTCATTCTCACTGAGTTTACGGTCAGCACCTTCTCCTGCCTGTCTCGAAATGACGTAAATGCAGGTATCGGTCTCTGATTTTTCTACATCTTCCTGCAGCACTGCTCTTCCATATGGATAGCGGTATGGACTGCTCATCAGATTCATAAAATCCGACAGATTCTTCGGACTTAGTTTCTTTCGGAATTCTTCTGCGTATGCATGCTCTCCTTCTTGAAAACTCTGATCATAATCATCAATCCAGTTCATCGTTGTAATCTTGAATCCCGCATCTTCCATTCCTTCCAGGATCGATACTGTATGCCGCTCATTGACCTCTCCTGAACCGGTTCCTCCTTTGATCGTCATTTTGGCACCGGCTCCGTATAGTGCAATTTTTCCCGGATTTAACGGAAGACATCCGTCATTCTCCAGAAGCACGATCCCTTCCACTGCTGCCTGATATGCAATTTCCTTTCCGGCTTCCTCCAACGGTGTGACTGCATCTGTTAGTGCGGCTTTATGAATGTTTCTTGTTCTCATTGTAATTATGCATCCTTTCTATTTTCCAGATGATGGCATATATGGGCGCAATGCTCCTGCCACATTACTGATCGGCATTGTCTGAAGCCACACTTTTCCAGGTCCGTGAATTATTGTATTAAAGATTCCTTCTCCGCCAAATAACATATTCTTCACACCCGGTACGCTCTTAATCTCTATCTGGCATGAAGCATCCATTGCAGCCAGATGTCCAGTATCTACGACAATTTCCTGTCCGGCGTTCAATTCATACTCCACTACATGTCCGTCAAACTCAGCAAATACAGTTCCCTGACCAGATACCTTCTGCATGATAAATCCCTCTCCGCCAAATAATCCAGAGCTGAACTTCTTATTAAAGAACACAGACAATTCTACCCCTGCTTCGCTTGCAAGGAATGCGCTTTTCTGGAATACCATCTCGCGCCCCGGTCCGATTTCAAATGCTTTGATGGATCCAGGAAAGCACGATGCAAATGCAATCATCCCCTTGCCAGCTTGTGCGGTATAAATATTCTGGAATATATGCTCACCGGAAAACATTCTTCCAAATGCCTTGCCGATTCCTCCATTCGTAGTCGTCTCCATCTTCATATTCGGTGACATCCAAGACATTCCGCCTCCTTCTGTGATCATCTTCTCTCCGCCCTCCAGATAGCAGATAACTACCGGTAATGTGTCTCCTTTGATTTCATATCTCATATAAGTTTCCTCCTGAAATTTTATTTTTCTTTTAATATACTTTTTCCCGAAAAACTATATTTATATTATAGCATCTACTATCTCTATTCACAATCAGCACTTTATATTTACGTAAAATTTTGTTATATTTTCATCATAACAACTCAAACATGACAAAACGCCAAAAATCTTCCGGGCTTTTCATCCCTTCTG
>OLSB01004001.1_pt1 | contig 10096 bp, 12 predicted proteins | sample 1672071 | NCBI WGS metagenome assembly OLSB01 (sample SAMEA3136642, study PRJEB25190) | human gut metagenome | biome: human gut; feature: human-associated habitat; material: faeces | place: Austria | collected 2013
GCGAACCGCATTCACGCGGCGAAGGCCGCCGGGCAGCCGCATCGTCTTTAATCTGATCGGCAATCGTTACACAGCCCTCGTACTTACTGTCAACGGCAACATGTACGACGGTTCCCACTGCCTCGGAATCTTCATATTGGATGCCTTCCTGTTTCATAAGTTTTGCGTTGCCGGCAAGAACCGTGTGACCGCCTACAATCGCACGAACACCGTGGCCTGCAATCTCTGTAACATCGCCTATTTGCGATTTGTCGATCAGCCCGGACGCATTGCCCGCAGCCGCAGTCATGCGTGCTGCATATTCTTCTCTGAGCGATACCGAAATCGGGTGGCTCGAGTTTGCTTCCGCATATGCCGCATAGCGGAGAATTTCATCCTCCGGCATATCGCCCGCCGTTTTTACGCTTTCAACCTTGAAAACACCCTTTGTGAGCGTGCCGGTTTTGTCCATGACAACAAACTCTGTATGAGCTGCAGCTTCCAGATAGTTGCTGCCTTTTACGAGCAGGCCGATTTTGGATGCACCGCCGATTCCGCCGAAGAAACTCAGAGGAACCGAAATTACCAAAGCGCACGGACAGGATACTACGAGGAAGTTCAGAGCTCTGTAAACCCAGTCCTTAAACAAAGCACCCGTGAAGCCCGGCGCACTGCCTACCACGCCGCTTCCGATGAGAATCGGAGGAAGAAGTGCAAGAACAACTGCCGCACCTACAACCGCCGGAGTGTATACCGCTGCAAAACGCGTGATGAAGTTTTCCATGCGCGCCTTCTGGCTGCTCGCGTTTTCGACCAGTTCGAGGATTTTGCTGACCGTTGATTCACCGAATGCCTTGGTTACCTTCACTTCAAGCAAGCCGCTCTGATTGATGCAGCCGCTCAGAATCTCCTCACCCTCGCGCACGCTGCGCGGAACGGATTCTCCTGTCAGCGCTGCGGTGTCAAGCATTGATGAGCCGCTGAGAACGATACCGTCAAGCGGGACCTTTTCGCCCGGTCTTACGACGATGACATCGCCGATTTTGACTTCATCCGGATCGACTTTCTTCGTGTCACCGCTTTCCAGCTTCAAATTCGCATAATCCGGACGGATGTTCATAAGTTCCGTAATGGATTTTCTGGATTTGCCGACCGCATAATCCTCAAAAAGTTCCCCAATCTGATAGAAAAGCATAACCGCAACCGCTTCCGGAAGTTCCCCTGTTGCGAAGGCTCCGACCGAAGCAACCGCCATCAGAAAGTTCTCGTCGAACACTTTGCCTCGGCTGATGTTGCGAATCGCCTTCCACAGTACTTTATATCCGATTTCCAGATAAGCTGCGAGATAAACCGCAAGCTTCAAAAGATACGGCTCCGCCGGAACCATAATCGCAATCGCGAATAAAACCGCTCCGACCGCAAGTCTGATTATCGTCTTCTTCATCTCAAGCCTCTCCCTTCTAAAAAATTTAGAGCTCCTTGATTTCTACGTCAGGTTCTGTCTTCTTTACTGTCTTTGCAATCTTCTTATATGTTTCGTCAAAATTTTCTTCCTCAACATCCAAAACCATCTTCAAAGTAAGAAAGTTTACGGAAGCGCTGTTTACGCCGTCGAGCTTTGCTACGTTTCTTTCAACCTCTGCTGCACAGTTTGCACAATCAAGCCCTTCAAGTAAATATGTCTTTTTCATTTTCGTGTTCTCCCATTCTATATGATATTTATCATTTCCATAAAGTTGAGCACTTATTCAACTGTTGTCTATATTATAGTTGAATGGCTATTCAATTGTCAATACCTTTTTTGAAAATTTTTTTACTTTTTTCCTGCCCTATGATATAATTCTCGTAGAAAGAAAGGAACGCTTATGAAATATGAAATTTTAACCGTCGGCCGTTTTGAGGCGGCATACCCGGAAATATACAAAAGATGTTTTTCGTACAACAGCATCCGTCATCCGTTCTGCAAGGCGGAGGTCGTCGGCGATGCCCTTGCCGGCACTTTTGCCGTTCCGAAAAAGCCCGAAGTTTCCCTTGAAAAGCAGATTTTCGGTTACTGCATCGCAAAGGGACAGCTTGTCTTTATCGACGATACGGACTATGTTTCAACACTCCTTGCTGCGCTGGAAACCGCAGAACCGCATGCCGGTGATTCGCCGATTTCGCTTCTCTACGATCTCATGGAGTACCTGATTAAGGACGATATGCTTTTTCTTCAGAGTTACGAGGACGATCTGGAAGACCTTGAAGACATCATAACGGGAGAGAAGGATGACGACGATGTGGATTTTGAGAAAACAATCCTTGCAATGCGAAAGGATCTCTCTGCGCTCGGCATGTACTACGACCAGCTCTCCGACGCAAGCGACACGATTCAGCAGTGGGCGGCGGAGCAGCACACGAAGGCCAAGCCGCTCCCAGAAATTTACGACAACAAGATAAAGAGGCTCGGCGCACTGGTTGCAAGCCTCAAAGAATATTCGATCCAGCTGCGCGAATTGCGGCAGTCCCGCATTGACATCCGGCAGAATCAGATCATGCAGCTTCTCACGATTATCACGACGATTTTCATGCCGCTGACGCTGATTACCGGCTGGTACGGAATGAACTTCCGCAATATGCCTGAACTTTCGCACCCGTATGCCTACGGCTGCGTGGCGGTTTTTTCCGCCGTTGTGGTGCTCATCGAAATCCTGCTCTTCAAGAAGAAAAAATGGTTCAAATAATGCACGACGCACAAAAACGCCCCGGGGCTTTTCGCTTCAGGGCGTTTTTCATGAAAAATATTATCTGGCCTTTATGTATTCGGTGATGATACGGATACATTCATCCTGCGTAAGACGGGACATGTCAAGCGACAAATCGTAGTTTCTTACATCGCGCCACTCGGTGCCGGTGTAATGTTTATGATACGCTTCACGGTTTTTGTCCGTTTTCTCGCGGAGCGCCGCTGCCTCCGCGCGTTCGATGCCGTATCTTGCCATCAGTTTGTCAACGCAGTAATCCTTATCGGCGTGAATGAACACTCTCACAAGGTCAGGTCTGTCCTTCAAAATATACTGTCCGCATCTTCCGATGATGATGCAGGACTCGTCCTTTTCTGCCAGTCTTTTGATGATTTCAGACTGGAAACGGAAAAGTTCCTCTTTCGTCAGGCGGTCCGGCTGCGGCTGTGCTACCAGAGTGCCTTTCGAAATTCCGTGCTTGCGGAGGAATTTGTCTTCAAGCTTTTCGTCGGTGAGGTTGAACAGGGCCTCGCTGATTCCGCTGTCTTGCGAATCAGCTCCTTGTCATAATATCGAATGCCCAGCGTTTCGGCAAGCCTGTGCGCTATGCCTCTGCCGCCGCTTCCGTATTCACGCGCAATTGTGATAATAAATTTTTCCATACCATTCTCCTAATCCGCTACTCTCCCAAGTAGGCTTTCTTAACTGCTTCGTTGTTCATCAAATCCTTTGCATCCCCGCTGAGAACGATTTTGCCTGTTTCAAGTACATAAGCCCTGTCGGCAACTTCGAGAGCCTTTTTCGCATTCTGCTCTACAAGCAGAACCGTCGTACCCGTCTTCTTGATTTCTTCGATAATCTTAAAAACTTCTCCGACAAACAAAGGCGAAAGCCCCATTGACGGTTCGTCCATAAGAATGATCTTCGGGCTTGACATAAGTGCCCTGCCCATTGCAAGCATCTGCTGCTCGCCGCCCGACAAAGTACCCGCAATCTGGTTTTTTCTTTCCTTCAGGCGCGGGAATTTCTCGTATACCATTTCCAAATTTTCGGCATATTCCTTGCGGTCGCTGCGGCTGTATGCACCCAAATCCAGGTTTTTGTATACCGAAAGCTGCTGAAAGATTCGTCTGCCTTCCGGAACGTGTGCCATGCCCATCTTGACGATTTTGTGCGGCGGCATTTTGGTGAGTTCCCTGCCTTCGAATTTCACGCTGCCCGATTTTGCCTTCAAAAGGCCCGTAATCGTGTGCAGAGTCGTGGTTTTCCCTGCTCCGTTGGCACCTATGAGTGCGATAACTTCGCCCTCGTTTACGTCAAAGGAAATCTTTTTGATGGCGTTGATGGCGCCATAATTAACTTCCAAGTCTCTGATTTCTAACATTGCCATATGCGCGCCCTCCTTACTCGCCCAAATATGCCTTAATAACTTCAGGATTGCTGAGAACATCTTTGGTCTTGCCTTGTGCAAGCACGGTTCCGAAGTTGAGAACCGTAAGTTCTTCGCAAATACCCGCTACCAGCCTCATGTCATGCTCGATGAGCAGAACCGTCATGTCGAAGTTGGCTCTTACGAATTCAATCGTATCCATAAGTTCCTGCGTCTCGTTCGGGTTCATGCCCGCTGCCGGTTCGTCCAAAAGCAGAAGCTTCGGCGATGTTGCAAGCGCTCTGGCGATTTCCAGCTTTCTCTGCTTGCCGTAAGGCAGATTCGAAGCAAGAAAATCTTTCGCGTCCGCAAGACCGAATACTTCAAGAAGTTCTTCGGCTTTTTCGTTCATAGCCTTTTCGGTTTTGAATTACGCAGGCAGACGGAAGATGCCCGCCGCTGCAGAGTACTTATAATCATTGTGAAGCCCAAGCTTAACATTGTCAAGTACCGAAAGTTGTCGGAACAGCCTTATATTTTGGAAAGTTCTTGCGATTCCCTTCTTATTTATCTCGATCGTGTTCTTTCCGGTGAGTTTTTCTCCGTCAAGGAAAAAATTTCCCTCCGTCGGTTTGTATACACCCGTGAGCAGGTTGAAGGCCGTGGTCTTGCCCGCTCCGTTCGGCCCGATGAGACCGTAAAGCTGTCCTTTTTCTATGGTCATGGTGAGCTCATCAACTGCTTTCAGCCCGCCGAAAGAGATTCCGAGATTCTTTGTTTCAAGCATAGCCGTCATGCGCTCACCCCCTTATCTGCATTTTCCGTGCTGCCGCTCTTTGCTTTTTTCGGAGTCGGAAGCCAGGATTTGAATTTTTCTTTATACATAGCCATGTTTTCGTTGTTGTTTACAAGCATCATTACGATCAAGAGGATTGCGTAGATGAGCATACGGTAGTCGCTGAACGAGCCTCTGAGAAGTTCCGGAAGTGCAGTCAGGATTACCGCTGCGATGATGGAGCCTCTCATGCTTCCGATGCCGCCCAGTACTACGAATACCAGTACCAAAATCGACAAGTTATAGTCGAATTTAACCGCTACAAGGCTGGAAAGGTTGTGTCCGTAAAGAACGCCCGCCATACCTGCAAACATCGCGGAAATCGAGAACGCAATGATTTTGTACTTCGTTATGTTGATACCGATGGACTCTGCTGCAATGCGGTTGTCTCTGATTGCCATGATAGCTCTGCCGGCTCTTGACTGAACCAGATTCAGGATTACAACCAATGTTATGGCAACGAGTATAAATCCAACGATATAGTTTGAATCCCGTGGTGCACCGGTGATTCCCATGGCACCGTTTATGATGTTTTCGGACGTGAGGTCATCGATTTCCATGTTGTTGAAAGCATCAACGCCGATTGCAAAATGAACTCCCGCCGCATCTTTTACAAGGTAAACATTGTTTACGATGTTTTTGATGATCTCTCCGAATGCCAGCGTAACGATTGCAAGGTAGTCGCCTCTGAGTCTGAGAACCGGGATACCGATTAAAACTCCGGCAACGGCCGCAACCAGTCCGCCCAGCAAAATCGCAAGCGGAAACCTGATCCATACGGACGTCAGGCTTTCCTGCGTCAGCATGCTGAATGTGCTTCCGACGAAAGCTCCCAGGCACATGAAACCTGCATGTCCCAAGCTGAGTTCGCCGAGGATTCCAACGGTAAGGTTCAGGGAAACTGCCATGATTACATAGGCGCAAATCGGAACGAAAAGTCCTTTAATCAGGCTGGAGCCTCCCGGCAGTCCGCTGTATATAACGCAAAATACAAAGAACGCAAGGACGATGCCATAGGTTATCATATTCTGCTTGCTTGTGTTGTTCAAATTCGTAGTAAATTTCTTCATGCCGCCTCACCTACACTTTCTCACGCATCGGTTTGCCCAGAATGCCTGTCGGTTTAACCAGCAGAACGACAATCAGAACTCCGAAAACGATTGCGTCCGAAAGCTGTGTGGAAATATATGCTTTGCTGAGATTTTCGATTACTCCCAAAAGGATGCCGCCGATCATAGCCCCCGGAATCGAACCGATTCCGCCGAAAACGGCTGCTACGAACGCTTTGATGCCCGGCATTGCTCCCGTGTACGGTCCGATAAGCGGATACGAGGAGCACAGAAGCAGACTTGCAACTGCCGCGAGCGCAGAGCCGATTGCAAATGTAATGCTGATCGTGCTGTTTACGTTAACGCCCATAAGCTGTGCCGCTCCTCTGTCTTCGGAAACCGCCTGCATTGCCGCACCGATTCTCGTGTGATTGATGAATGCGGTCAGCAATATCATAATGATAACCGTAGCAACAATTGTAATAATCGTTTCGCCTGTGATTGTAAGCCCTTGTGCAACATGCCAGTCATTTACCTTGAGTACATCCGGGAAATTTCTCGCTGCGGAGCCGAAAATCAAAAGTGCCACATTCTGCAGAAAATAGCTTACACCGATGGCTGTAATAAGAACAGCCAGCGGTGAAGCGTTTCTAAGCGGTTTATATGCAATTTTTTCTATGGCAACCCCGAGCACCGTACATACGATGACTGCGGCAAGTATTGCGACTGCCGGTGAGGTTGATGCCGAGGATACCGCCGTGAAGATGACGAATCCTCCGATCATGATGACATCACCATGTGCAAAGTTTAACATTTTTGCAATTCCGTATACCATTGTATACCCCAGTGCGATCAGTGCGTATACGCTTCCAAGGCTGATGCCGCTGATCAGATATGATAAAAAATTCATAAAACTACCCTCTTAAAAGTTTCCGGTCATATTCCGGTAATTAATTGTATATGATTGTATTTTACAGTGATTTGTATTCGCCGTTTTTGATTACCATAGCCATCGGCGTCTTGGTAGGTTCACCGTCTGCAGACCATGTCATTGTGCCGGTTGCACCTGTGAATTCGATTTCTGTCATAGCTTTCTTCATTGCGTCGCAGATGTCGGAAACGCTCATATCAGGAGTTACGCCTGCTGTTTCTGCTGCTTTCTTGATGATGTACATTGCATCGTAAGCGTCTGCTGCGAACTGTGTCGGAACTTCGCCGTCATATTTTGCTTCATAAGCTTCTGTGAACTTCTTGGATGCTTCATTATCGGAGTCAGCTGCATATGGAGTTAACAGCATTACGCCTTCTGCAAGCTGTGCGTTGCTTCCAAGCTGTTTGATTAATCCGTCAAGACCGTCGCATCCGAAGAACTGTGCGTCAAGACCTGCTTTGTCTGCCTGTGTTAAGAACAAGGATGCTTCCTGTGCGTAGAACGGAAGGAATACTAAGTCAGCGCCGGATTCTTTCATCTTCTGGATCTGTACTGTGAAGTCCTGTGCGGAATCCTTTGTGAATGCTTCTGTTGCAACAACGTTTACACCCTTGGCTGCAGCTTCTTTCTTGAATGTCTTGAAGATGCCGTTGGAATATACGTCGGATGAGTTGTAAACTACGCCAACCTTAGCATTCGGGAAGTTTTCTGCGAAGTAGTCTGCAGAACCTACACCTTGGTTCGGGTCGGAGAAGCAAACTCTGAATGCGTTGTCGCCTTTGATGGATTCAACAGCCGAACCTGACGGTGTAAGCTGGAACATATTGTCTTCTTCTGTAAGAGCAACGACTGCTGTGCATGGTGCGGAAGTAACCGTACCCATTAACATCTGCATGCCTTGGTCTTTTAATGAGTTGTATGCGTTTACGGCTTTTTCTGTGTCATCCTGCCAAAGGAACTCAACCTGATATCCGTTGATTCCGCCGTTAGCGTTGATTTCTTCCACTGCCATTTCGGCTGCGTTCTTAACGCCCTGTCCGTATACTGCTGCGTCGCCGGTTGTCGGTCCGATGCCGCCGATTACGAATTTTGCTGCGCCGTCTCCGGTATTTGTTCCGGAATCATTTCCGCATCCTGCAAAAGCCACTGTCATTACGACTGCCATCGATACAGCCGCGAATTTCTTCATAAATTTTTTCATGTTCATTTCAATTCCTCCTTTGAAAATAAAAAACCTGCCGACCAATGCCTGCAGGTTAAAGTTATGTTTCAACTTAAGTTTCGGATTCATGCCTGAGCTAAATATCCGCTCCGGCAAATTCGATTGAACTTGCTTCATTACCCGCAATGCAAATATCACTATTCATTCTGATGCTCATAATGACGAGGACCAGTAAAATAATGCTGATAAGTATAATGCTGATAATGAGTGCCATGTAGTTCATCGTTTTTCTCCTTTCCTTAACTGATATACGCAGTTTAGCACAGAAAAAAAAGGATGTCAACCCCTTTTTTGTGTTTTTTCATTATTTTTTTTTATTTTTTTGTTATTTGCCACAATTACTTATTTCCGTAAAGTTCTGCATATTCGGATGCCAGCATTGACATGAGGTGCACGTCGTAGAGTTTGCCGTTCTTGCGGCAGTTGTCTCTCAGCACGCCTTCATACTTGAACCCGAGGCTTTGATACAAGAACGAAGCCGGATTTCCCGTGTAGTGGTCGAGGTAAAGTCTCTTCAGTTTGAGATCTTCGAAGCAGTATTTCATCATGGCAAGCATGGCTTCCCTGCCAAGACCCCTGCCTCTGAGTGCCGTGTCCGCAATGTAAATTCTCCAGATTTCGGCCTTCCACTCGTCCTCGATGTCCGCAAGCACGATTCTGCCAATCATCTTCTCGCTGGATTCCGGCGTGCTCGGCGCGCCCTGTGTGCCCTGTGCGCCCGGCATGTCTGCTGCCTCTGCCCCGGCCTTGAGGCAGACGGTAAACTGCCGTGCCTTCGGATCATCGCTGTCCGCCACATATTTGCGGATGACATCTTCCTTGCTCTGGTTGTCACGAATACTGAAAAACTTCGTAACCTCAGGCAAAAGCTCCCACTCATAAAAGGTATCGAGGTCTTCCCATCTCGACGGTCTGATTATTAAGCGTTCTGTTTCTATCGTCTTGTTGTTGACGTTGTTCTTATTGTCCATGTCGTTCCTCCCCGCGGCCGCTCTTCTGCGCGCTTTTGCTTCCGCTCACGTTTCCTACATTATATCATCCCCGCGCTGCATTTTCAATTTGACTTTTGCGTTGACTTTGCGTTGACTTTGCGTCGTTTCGGCGGTACAATTCACATAACGACAAAAAATGACAAAGGTGGATATATGGATATTTTCATTTTAGTATTGGAGCTTATCGGAGCCGCCGCGTTTGCGGTTTCCGGCGCAATGACAGGAATCAGAAAAAACATGGATATTTTCGGCGCATTCGTACTTGCGCTTACCGTGGCGGTCGGCGGCGGTATCATCCGAGACATCATCCTCGGTGCGTTCCCGCCGGCAATGTTTCAAAATCCGATTTACGCACTGACGGCATTTCTCACATGTCTCATCGTGTTCATCCCACAGGTTCGCGACCTTCTCGAACGCAGCAGCCGTGTTATGCTGCTTGCCGACTCAATCGGCCTTGGTATTTTCACCGTTTCCGGTGCTATGCGCGCCTTTGAGGTTTCCGAGAATCCGACCGTATTTCTCGCCGTCTTTGTCGGTGTCATCACAGGGGTCGGCGGCGGTCTTCTCCGCGATGTGATGGCAGGCGACATGCCATATATATTCGTACGCCACATCTACGCGACCGCCTCTATCGCAGGCGCCCTGCTGTTTTGCATCCTCATGCCTTACACCAACGGCTATGTCGCGATGCTTTCGGGCGCGGTTCTCATCGTTCTGATCCGCCTGCTCGCTTCGCATTACAGGTGGAGCCTGCCAAAACCCGGCAGCCGCGGCGGCGGCCGCTAGCGTGCGCCGGTGTGCTGTTTGGGCCGCGCGTGTGTCGGCTGCCCGTGCATAAAATGTCGGTTTTTTCTATCTTTTTGCCGTTTGAGCCGAAAAGATAGACACCCCCCTTGCGGTTTTGACTCGCAAAAGGAATTTGGGTCAAATTACAAAAGAAATTGTACAATTGTAAAACGTTGGAATTTCAACGTTTTGGTTTTTGAGTGGTTTTTA
>OLSB01004002.1_pt1 | contig 10093 bp, 7 predicted proteins | sample 1672071 | NCBI WGS metagenome assembly OLSB01 (sample SAMEA3136642, study PRJEB25190) | human gut metagenome | biome: human gut; feature: human-associated habitat; material: faeces | place: Austria | collected 2013
GTCCACGATATGCGGCTCTTTTGCGGCGTTTTCGATGACGGTCTGCCCCTCGGCAAGCGCCGCTGCGAGCATGATATTGATCGTCGCGCCAACGGAAACGACATCGAGATAGATGTTTGTGCCGACAAGCCCATCCGGCGCATCGCCTACCACAAACCCGCCGCGGATGTCGATATCCGCACCGAGAAGCTTAAAGCCCTTGATATGCTGGTCGATTGGCCGCACGCCGAAATTGCAGCCGCCCGGCATGGACACCTCCGCCCTGTGATAACGCCCAAGCAGCGTGCCGATGAGATAGTAGGACGCGCGGATCTTACGCAGCAGCTCATCCGGCGGCTTGACGCTGTGGATATGCGTACAGTCAATATCAATGGTGGTATCGTTAATCATACGGATCTGCGCGCCCATTTCGCGCAGAATCTGAAGGAGCATGGTCACGTCGTTGATTTTCGGAACATTTTCAATCCGGCAGACGCCATCAACAAGTACGGCGGCCGGGATGTGTTTCTTCTGAAGATAGAAACAGATGAAGAAATCTATGGCATAGGAGAAGGTTTTGCGCTCGGATGTCTGGATTCGGTCGCGGCGTATACCTTGGAGTGTCTTGCGCCTCTTCTTATAGGCAGTAACCCGCTGGAAATCACGCGTTTGTGGAACCGTATTTATCAGCAGACGTTCCGTTTTGGAAAACGAGGCATTGGGATCGCAGCTTTGAGTGCGGTGGATATTGCATTGTGGGATATCCTTGGGAAGAAAGCCGGGCTTCCCGTATGCTCTCTTTTGGGAAAAGCCCATGACTGTATTTATCCCTATGCAAGTGCGGGATACTATGCGCCGGGAAAAACAATAGAGGATCTCAGGAAAGAAGCGGCGGGATACAAAGCCCAGGGATTCCGGATGATGAAAATGAAGGTGGGAGGAGCGCAGCCGGGCGAAGACATGGAGAGAGTCGCAGCAGTTAGAGAAGTTCTTGGAACGGATGTTAAGCTTGCTGTTGATGCAAATAATTCATGGGATTATGAGACAGCTCTGAAAATGGCGCGTTTTTTTGAAACTCAGGACGTATATTTTCTGGAGGAACCTCTTTCGTCCGATTTTTGGGAAGAGAGCGCAAAGTTAGCAGCGGAAGTAGATATCCAGATTGCAGGATACGAGACAGAACTTACTCTGCATGGGCTCAAACCGTTTATCGTACATAATGGCGTAGATATCGTGCAGACAGATGTGATATGGACGGGAGGGATAAGTGAAGCGAGAAGGATCGCTATGCTGGCAGAGGCCTGGGGAAAGATGACAGTTATGCATTTTTCTGCTTCCATGGTATCTCTCGCGGCAAATCTTCAGTTGGCGCTGAGCATGAACAGTTCGAAATATATCGAGTATACTCTGGATGAAAATCCCCTGAGAGACCGATTATCAAAAGCGCCAGTATTAATGAAAGATGGAGTTGTAAAAGTGCCGGATCTTCCAGGTATAGGAGTAGATCTGGACTGGGATGTTGTTAAAGAGTTTCAGGTTCAATAAGGAGGTTGCGCTGAATGAAAATGTTGTTGAATGGGAAAAAAGTCGGGACAGAGGGAAGAGAAGAAATCATTGTCATAAATCCGTACACTCATGAAGAAATCGACCGTGTGCCGTGCGCAGACCTGAACGATATCGATACAGCTCTGGAATGCGCCCGGGAAGGCGCGGAGAAGTGGGGAAGAGTGCCTGTGCTGGAACGGGTCAGGATCCTGGAGAAAGTTTCTTCTAAGATTGCGGAGAAAAAAAAGGATATTGCGCTTCTCCTTTCAAAAGAGGCAGGGAAAATCTATACGCAGGCCGAGGAGGAAGTTGATCATGCGATCGGATTGTTTAAAGAGTACGCAAACAGACTGAGATATGATTATGATTCTGTGCTGCCGTCAAATGAAGATATGATCCTCGTTACCCGGGAACCGCTGGGGGTTGTGGCATGTATTTTGCCGTTCAATTTTCCTGTTGAACTCTATGCCCAGAAAGTTGCCCCTGCTTTGGCGGCAGGGAATGCCATTATAATAAAACCATCTGTCGAGACACCGCTTTCATCAATCTATCTCTCGGAATTGATAATAGAGTGTGGGGTAGAGCCAAAAGCGCTCCAGGTAATTACAGGACACGGTTCTGTAGTCGGCAGCGCGCTTGCATCATCAGATAAAATAGACGCAGTGAGCATGACAGGAAGTACAGAGGCTGGGATTTCCATATATGTTTCGGCGGCAAAGAATCTGTCGCGGTGTTTTCTTGAGCTCGGGGGGAATGACCCTTTGATCATTTTTGACGATGTGGATCTGGATACGGCAGTAACGGAGGCAATAAATGGAAGGATTGTCCATGCCGGACAGGCGTGCTGTTCTTCGAAAAGGTTTATCGTACAGGAAAATATTTATGATGAATTTGCCGGACGTCTTGCGGAACGCCTGAAAGGGATGAAGATTGGGGATCCTCTGGATCAGGGCAGCAGGATCGGACCGCTGATCGATGAAAGGGCGGCGCAAAGAGTTGAGGAGATCGTGGATCGAACAGTAAAAGCCGGGGCGTACTGCCTGTGCGGAGGCAGAAGATTTGACGGAAACTTTTTCGAACCGACAGTGCTTACAGGGGTTACCCCGGCTATGGATATCGCTCAGAATCTTGAAGTGTTCGGACCGGTATTTCCTTTGATTAAATTTAAAACAGAGGAACAGGCGGTTGCCATTGCCGACAACTGCACGTATGGGCTTTCAAGCGGTGTTATTTCAGGAGAGATACAGCGGGCGATTCGGGTTGCGCGGCAGTTAGATGCAGGAAACTGTACGATCAATGGAACAGGTCTGTATCGCACACATGATATGCCGTTTGGCGGACACAGAAAAAGTGGGCTCGGTACAGAGGGACTGTATGCTACGCTGGATGAATTTACGAAGACAAAGACGTATGTGTGGAAAGGGGCTGCGATCAGATGATGGGGGTGAAGGGACGAAAGCGCAAACAAAGGGAAATAATGTATGACTGTGTGTTTGTCGGACCTGCTCTTATAATATTTCTTATTTTTGTGCTTCTGCCCTTCTTGATGAGCGTAATTCTTTCATTTACGTCATGGAATGGGCAGACGGCGCCGGAATGGACGGGCCTTTCGAATTATAAGCTGATATTCAGCGGGACGGACTCGTTTGGCCGGAACTTGTGGTTTACTGCGAAATATGCATTTATGTATGTGGCTGCTGTGAACATTCTTGGGCTTGTATTTGCAGTGCTTCTGACAAATAAATTTGTAAAATTCAGAAATCTTTCCAGAACGATGATAATCCTTCCGTATATGGTAAGCGGACTTGTGCTGGGGTTTATCTGGCAATTCATATTTAATAAGGTCTTTCCTCAGATAGGGACGGCAATGAACAGTAATCTGCTGGAGACGTCCTGGCTGGCTACGCCGAAAATGGCGTTTTATGCACTGGTCATGGTGAGCGTCTGGCAGATGGCAGGGTATGTAATGTTTATTTATATCGCCGCTTTGCTGAATATACCGTCTGAACTGGTCGAATCAGCGCAGCTTGACGGGGCAGGGGGATTTCAGATATTCAGAAAAGTGAAATTCCCACTGATCATGCCGGCAGTTACGATTGGATTATTTTATGCGGCAAATACAGCATTTAAAGTTTTTGATGTCAATTTTGCGCTGACAAACGGGGGACCTGCAAATTCTACGGTTTCAGTAGCGATGGATATTTATAATGAGGCGTTTGCAAGATCAAACCATGGTCTTGGCTGTGCGAAATCGACGATATTTTTCCTCGTTGTTGCAGCTCTTACATTTGTCCAGCTTAAATTTACACAGAGCAGGGAGGTGCAGATGTGAGAAGGAAACATAAAAAACATATAATAAAAACCTGGATTCTGAGTATCGCAGCTTTAGCTGTTGGCATAGTGTTTGTATCTCCTCTGTACCTGGTTTTTGTCAATTCTGTTAAAACGGTAAGAGAGATATATCTGTCCCCGCTGGGGCTCCCTGTTGAGATTAGCTGGAATAATTTCGGGCGTGTGATGGAGAAGATCGATTTCGGACAGGCATTAAAGAACTCTCTGTTTTTTGTTGTGTTTGGTGTTGCGGGGCTGCTGGTCATATGTTCAATGGCTGCATACAGACTTGCCAGACACAGGACCAGGGTGAATAAATTCGTTTATCTTTTGCTTGTTTCATCGATCCTTGTTCCTTTTCAGACCGTCATGATACCGCTTATAAAGATAATAGCTTCAATAGGGCTGTATAATACGAGGATTGGAGTTCTACTTGCATATTACGGATATGGGATCCCGTTTGCGGTCTTTCTCTTTTATGGGTTCCTGAGCAGTATTCCCAGGGAGATAGAGGAGGCTGCGCTGATAGACGGTGGCTCGCTGTTTCAGGTGTACCGCTGTATTATCCTTCCGCTGCTGAAACCTATCTGCGTGACGGTTGCCGTACTTGATGTGCTGTGGATATATAATGATTTTCTGCTTCCATTTGTGCTGATATCAGATAATGAACTGCGAACGCTGCCTTTGGTCATGTATACGTTTTTTACTGCGTATGAAAGACCCTGGGACCTTGCAATGGCGTCGCTTACGATGGTTCTTACACCGGCAATTATCATGTTTGTAATTTTACAAAAACAGATCACAGGAGGAATTGTATCCGGCGCTGTCAAGGGATAGTGCCCATGTAACGGGAGTAGGCACAGGACCATAAGTGTCTGACGTAAAGCAGCTGCACGTCAGGCGCCCGGGAACCTGATGCTACAAATAAGATTCAGGAGGTATTAATGACATGAAAAAAGACATGAAAAAACTGGTTTCAATTGTGCTTACAGGTATAATGTGTATTTCTCTGGCAGGATGTGCGGGAAATCAGGAAGCAAAAAATCCGAATCCTGGCGGAGACAGTACAGAGGTTACAATTAAAATTATGAGCTGGCTTGCGGATCCGGTACAGAGCGGGATCGAAAAGATGAATCAGGAATTTATGGAAGAGCACCCGGGCGTGACGATTGAATATGAAGCTGTAACGGGTGATGATTACAGAACAGTGCTCCAGACCCGCTTTGCGTCCGGCGACGGTCCGGATATCTTTATGAATGCCGGTTATAGCTGGCTTGACACATTTCAGCAGTATATGTCCCCAATCACGGATGAAGAGTGGGCGCAATATCTTCCGGAGGCCTCAAAACAGCGATGGGGGGCGGACGGGGAGTATTATGGATTTCCGATAAACCTTCAAAGTATCAGTTACGTCTATAATAAGGATATGTTTGAAAAGGCGGGGATCAGTGAACTGCCGGACACCTTTGAGGAACTGCAGGATGCATGCGAAAAGCTTGAAGCAATCGGTGTTACTCCGTTTGGTATACCGGGGGGGCTTACAGCCCGGCTTGCGCATTCGTTTAATGTCGCGCTGGGACATCATGACGATCCGACCGCTTTTATTCAGCAGTTGAGGTCCGGCGAAGCCACCTGTGCTGATGACGAGGCATTTAATCAATGGGCGGATTTCTTTGAATATACGATCCAGCACAGTACAGATGATGTCCTGACATGTGATGATGATGCGATTTATACATTATTTGCAACTGAACAGGTGGCTATGATCCAGGCAGGGAGCTGGTGTGAAAGCGCACTGAAAGAGATAAATCCGGATTTGAATATCGGTATTATACCTATGTCTATCAATAATAATGAGGATGAAAATTTTATAGCCGGAGATGCGGCAGACGGATTTTCAATCGCGGAAAATGAGAATACCGAGCTGTCTAAGGAACTCGTGGCTTACTGGGCGCTGTCTGATACCGGGGTGAATATTTTTAAAGAATATCAGATGATACCTGCTATGTCAAACTGTAAATATGACGCTTCTGAACTTGGACAGATACTTGAGGAAGCTGACCAGTATTTCAAAAACGGAGAATATTTTGGATGGTATTGGTACGCGTTCCCAGACCTGACAGCAGATCTGCAGTTCGGTGCTATCATGCAGTCTTATATTTCAGGCTCGATAGATAAACAGGAAATGCTCGATCAGTTTGACTTAAAAATAGCGGAGTTGGAGGCGAAGTCGCAGCAGTAACGCCGATGGGAATAACAGGATCGTGAAAAGGGGCAGCTGGGATCGGCTGCCCCGATAACTGAAAGGAGAATATACGAAATGAATACGAGAAAAATGACGCCACTACGCCCGGTTTTTCACTTCACTGCCCCGTATGGCTGGATAAATGACCCGAATGGCTTTTGCTATTTTAAGGGAATGTATCATCTGTTTTATCAGTACAATCCGCATGGATGTGAATGGAGCAAAATGTATTGGGGGCATGCAGTCAGCAAAGATCTTACTCACTGGGAAGATCTGCCGATTGCTTTGTATCCGGATCAGGAATATGATACGGATGAAGTTGGGGGATGTTTTTCCGGCAGTGCGATCGTGCGCGGCGATCGGTTGTATGTTTTTTATACCGGGACATCAAGACATGGAAACATGTTGGTACAGTCGCAGTGTATGGCGTATTCAGATGACGGGATTAAATTTGAAAAATACAGCGGAAATCCGGTCGTGCGCCATCCGCCGGCTCATGAAGGGGAGGTCTCTAACTTTCGGGATCCGAAAGTGATACAGGCAGGAGATAAATATTATATGGTAGTAGGCTCTACAACAGGAGGGCTAAAGGTAGGGGACGGTAGGATTTTTCTGTATGTATCAGATGATCTGATGCAATGGCAGTACAAAGGAATTCTCCTGAAATGCAACGGGGAGTGGACGTCCATGTGTGAATGCCCGGATCTTTTTCCTCTTGGGAATAAGTGGGTTCTCCTCTTTTCGCTGATGCATGCGGTAAATGCGGAAAAGACGGTTTATGCGGTAGGACATATGGATTTTGAAAATTGCAGATTTACGATTGAAACAACTGGAGAACTTGACTATGGTATGGACTATTATGCAGCACAGACAATGCTCGATCCAAAGGGAAGGCGTCTTGTAATTGCATGGCAAAACAGCTGGGAATGGTTGCCGTGGTTTAATGACTTTGGAAGGACTGAGCAGGAAAACTGGCGCGGCTCCCTGAGCTATCCGCGGGAAATCAGCCTGGGAGATGATGGGAAGCTTCGGGTATATCCTGTAGAAGAGCTTCAGACGATTTTGTACCCAGAGCATACATATAGAGATTTGAAGATAACGTCTGAAAGGACTGAGATCGCCTCACCGGCATCCGGAGCGTACTGTCTGAAAATCCATATTGATCTGTCTGAAAACCGGGCTGACGTATTGAAGATCGGAACAAAAGCATATGGAGATAAAGCCACAATTATCAGTATAGATTTTGAAAAGTGCTCGGTATCGCTTGACAGGAGAAATGGGGATGAGGTGTTTATCCCGAAAGGAAAAACGACCTGTTTGTTTAACGGACTGAAAGAAACCTTTGAGATCATGGTTTTGGTCGATAAATGTACAGTGGAATTTTTTGTAAATAAAGGAGAAACCGGAATGACGTGCACTGTATTTCCTGCGTTAGAAGAACAGAAATTATGGCTTCAGACAGGAAAAGGTGATATCAGCATAGAAAAGCTGGATATTTCTGAAATCCATCTGTAAGACTGACTTGCACAGATATAAAATAAAGTAAAGAAGAGAAAACCAGTGGCTGGGTGGACAGCGGGCAGGGAGGATTTCTGCCCGCTGTTTTGCTGAGCGGCGGAAAAATACCTTGTGGCAGGCTATAAAGCATGGCAGAAGAACTTTGAGCGTCATGTGAATAAAGGGGAGAAAGCAATCCGTATTCTTGCACCCGCACCCTATAAAATCAAAGAGGAGCGTGACAAGATTGATCCAGTCACGCAAGAAATCATGCTTGACCGTGACGGCAATCCACAGAAAGAGGAAGTCGAGATTACGATTCCGGCATTTCGTGCGGTGTCGGTATTTGATGTGTCACAGACGGATGAAAAGCCGATCCCGGAATTGGAAGCGAAGGAGCTACTGTCAGATGTGGAAGGATACCAGGATATGATCCATGCGGTGGAAGCTGTTTCTCCGGTTCCGATTGAGATGGAAGAAATCGCGGGCGAATCGAAAGGATATTTTGACCGGGAAGCAAGGCGTATAGCGGTGCAAGAGAATATGAGCGAGAGCCAGACATTAAAGACCATATACCGGGTTATAACAAAAAAGTGCTACATACACCAACCATGCGGATTCCGCAACCGATTTTAGATCCACGAATTATATATACAGCAACTCGCAGTACACTTGTAGAAGCGATAAAAAACAGATTTCTACAATCACATTGCCTGCGTTTGGACATCTAACGGGCAAGGTGAAATCGGAAATTGTAGCAAAGTACATGAGAATGGCTTACGATGATATAAAAAAGACGCTTGAATGCCAGTCTTATGCAAATAAATGGGGGGATATATACAAAAACAAAAATATAGATGATGTTATGTTTAGAGATTATTTTGATAGAAAAAGTGAATGAAAAACCTGCCTTGGAAAGTGTGTGTAAATATCTTTGTATAGAGTACACTTTTTATTGGCTCAATATATGGAATTGCACCTTATGGCTTTTTCGGTGGCTATAAGGTGCTTTTTGCAGTGAAATTTTGATTTATAAGTTGTTATTTTGGGGATGTTAATGGTATCTAAAAAACAAGTTGAAAAAATGTCACGAAAATTATATAATAATCGTGACAAAAAGGAGCTGTATTTTATGACAAATAGTATCTATACTGAAATAAAGAAGCGAATAAAGTTGGCTGAGTCTGGAACGGTTTTTTTGACATCAGATTTTACAGATTTGGCTACAACAACAACGGTAAGGAAGTATCTTGGAAGGCAGGTTGAAGAGAAAAATATACGAAGAATTATATTACTCATCAGGATATTATGAATGGCGGAACGTTGGAGTTTGTAATGACTGCCTCACCGGGAAAATGATAACAAATGGTGAAGTATTGGAATTTGTGCCGGGAAAGATTTCTAAATGTTGAATAACTCCCTTTTATAGGTTACGATTGAAGCAAAAGAGTCTAAAAATGGCGAGTTTTTCTCTACCTAATGGGAGAGGTATATCTACTTTTGTTTCAGAAGAAACTATTAATCATGAAAAATATGAAACATTTTAAGACTTATTTAGCAGCAATGGCTTTGGCCCTTTCCGGATGCCAGAGTGCAACAGATTCCTGTGGAACTACAGAATTGTGGTATGCCCAACCGGCAAAAGTTTGGATGGAATCTTTACCTATCGGTAATGGGCGTTTGGGAGCTATGACTTATGGTGGAATAGAGGAAGAGAAACTGGCATTGAATGAATCGACAATGTGGTCCGGCCAGTACAATGAGAACCAGAACAAACCTTTCGGACGAGAGAAAATGAACCAGCTCAGAAAGTTGTTTTTTGAGGGAAAACTATCGGAAGGAAACCGTATAGCCGGAGATAATCTTCATGGCAACCAGACTTCTTTCGGAACTCATCTTCCCATTGGAGATTTGAAGATGCAATTCATTTACCCCGAAGGTAAAGTGACCGGCTACCGTCGTTCGTTAAGCTTGGATGAGGCTGTCAGCAGCGTTTCTTTCAACTCCGGCGGTGTGAACTATAAACGTGAGTATTTTGCTACAAACCCGGATAATGTTCTCGTACTCCGCTTGACCGCTGATAAGCAAAAGTCCATTACTATGAACATGGGATTGGATTTGATGCGTCAAGCTGATCTTTCTGTAGAAAATAACCAATTGGTGTTTACCGGAAAAGTAGATTTTCCTTTGCATGGTCCGGGCGGAGTCTGTTTTGAAGGAAGAATAGCCGTTCTGGCTGATAATGGAGAGGTAAAGATGGAACAGTCTGGAGTAGGTATAAAAGAAGCTGATGCCGTGACTTTGATTGTCGATGTGCGTACCGATTATAAAAGTCCTGATTACAAGACTCTTTGTGCTGACGGTGTGGAGAAGGCTGCAGCTAAATCTTATGATGAATTGAAGCAGGCGCATATAAAGGATTATAATACGTTGTACAATCGTGTTTCTATCCATTTCGTGGTCAAGCGCCTTGCCGATATCGTGCAAAAGACCTGC
>OLSB01004006.1_pt1 | contig 10076 bp, 11 predicted proteins | sample 1672071 | NCBI WGS metagenome assembly OLSB01 (sample SAMEA3136642, study PRJEB25190) | human gut metagenome | biome: human gut; feature: human-associated habitat; material: faeces | place: Austria | collected 2013
ACCCCTCCGCACACCCTTGGTAAACAGTAGTTGTTACCGGCTTTGATTGTACCGGACATGCAGGGCGGAGCCACCCCAAAGCAGCTTATTTAGCCAACCAAGTTTGGTGGAAAACGGGATCTTTGTTGCTTCTTCAGCGGAGCCATCGGAAAGGGAAATCTTGACAGACTCTTCCTTTTCCTTAGATTTCATTACCTTTGCAGCAACCGTAGTGATGACTGCTTCAGCAGCTGGAACAAGAAAACATGCCATAATTATGTACCTCCTAATAGTTTAGGTGACGGTATGCAAAAAAAGAAAGCTTTGGGCCCGTCCGCACTGGCACCGGAACAATTTTTGTGTTAGAATGAAAAAAATGGCGTCCGCCGGCGCCCATGCGTTCCGATTAGGCAAAAACGGGGGAGAAAATACCATGCAGCATCGTTCAGTCAGCACCATCCGCAACCAGGTATACCAGATTCTCAAGGAGGATATCTGCAGCGGGAAATACCGGCCCGGCCAGTGGCTGCAGGAAAACGAGGTGGCCGCACAGCTGTCTGTCAGCCGCAGCCCGGTGCGCGAGGCGCTGCGCCAGCTGGCAGCGGACGGCCTTGTGGTGGAGATTCCCAACAAGGGCGTATTTGTAAAGGAGTTCACCTCCCGGGATATCGAGGAGGTGTTCGATCTGCGGGTGCTACTTGAAAACTACGCCATCGGCCGCCTGCGGGACAACCTGTCTACCGCGGGCATGGAACAGCTGATGGCCTGTCTGGCCGAGCTGGAGCGCGCCCACGCCCAAAACGACCTGCGACACTACATCGACGAGGACGCCCGGCTGCACAGCCTGCTGGTGGAGCTCAGCGGCAACAGCCTGCTGCGCTCCATGTACGATAGGGTGCATTCCATGAACCAGCAGTTCCGCATCTATTCTCTCACCAGCAAGAAGCGCTTTGACGAATCCGTCGATGAGCACCGCGGCATGATCCACTGCCTGCTCACAGGCAGCACGCAGGAGGCGCAGGCCATTAACCGGCAGCATCTGCAACTGGCGCGCGAAAAGATCATCGAGCATCTGGCGCAGCTTTCCGCGCAGGGGCCGGACGCCCCTCTGCCCGAGCCGCCCACCGAACCGCGCTGAAACGCGCCAGGCCCCCGGTGAAAACCGGGGGCCTTTTTTGTGGAGCGGCTACACATTCCCTGCCGCCGCACATTGCAGACAGCGGACAGTTTAATGGATGAAGATGCTCAGGATGCAGATGATGACCGAGCCGAACACCGGCACCAGGATGGAACCGATCGTCCAGGTTTTCAGGCTGGTCCTGATATCCATACCGCTGAAGTTCGTCACCACATGGAAGTAGCTGTCGTTGAGGAACGAGGGGCACATGGACGTGAGGCACACGCCCAGACCCGCCAGATAGGGGTTGATGCCCAGCGTGGCCAGCATCGGGGCGATGATGGCGGAGCCGGTGATCATGGCCGTTGTGCCGGAGCCCTGCGGGAAGCGCATGATGGTGCCAATCAGCAGCGGGACCACGATGCCCGGGATGCCCACGGCGACGATGGCGCCCGCCATAATGCCGGCGGCGCCGGTGGCCTTGACGACAGCGCCCAGCGCGCCACCCGCGGCGGTGATCATCACAATGGGGCCGGCGTCTTTCAGCGCGTCGTTCATCATGTCCACGACCGTCTTGTTGTCCAGCTCTTTTGCCAGCAGGAAGGCGCCCAGGCACAGCGAGATGAAGAGCGCGATGACGGGGGTGCCCAGGAAGGTGATGATCTGGCCAACCAAAACGCCCTTGAGAGCCGTCTGGCTGATGAGCGTGTTGGCGAGGATCAGAAGCACGGGCAGGAGCAGGATCGTGAAGGACAGGCCGGCGCTGGGCAGCTTTTCGGTGCTGAGTAGCTCGGTGAAATCTGCATTTTCCAGTTCCTTACCGGCTTTGATCTTGGCGTCGATCCTATCCAGCACCGCAAGCTGTGCGTCGGTGTATTTGTTGCGGTCGATCTCGTACGGAACCACCAGGTTGGGGTATTTTTTGCCGAACCAGCGGAACAGGAACACCGAGAAGATGAACAGGGGGATGGAGATCAGCAGGCCCGCGATGATGAACAGGCCCAGATCGATGGCGATGCCCTCGTTCTGGAACGTGCTGACCACGGCCAGAGGGCCGGGCGTGGGGGGGATCATGAAGTGCGTGATGTACAGGCCCATGCCCAGGATGCCGCCCAGGCAGACCATGGATTTTTTGGTCAGGCGGGAGAACTCTTTGGCCAGAGAGGACAGAATGACAAAGCCGGAATCGCAGAAAACGGGGATGGACACCACAAAACCGGTGAGGCCCAGAACCACGTCGGCCTGCTTGACGCCCACCAGCTTCAGGATGGTGATGGCCATGCGCTTGGCGGCGCCGCTCTTCTCCAGGAATATGCCCATGATGCAGCCAAAGCCGATCACGATGCCAATGCTGGCCATGGTGCTGCCGAAGCCAGATGTGACGGTGCTGATGGCGACGCTCAGCAGATTGCCGCCTTCATTTCCGGTGCCGGCCAGCAGATAATTGCCCGATAAGACCGCGATCAGGATCGCAGAGATGATCAGGGAGGGGAACGCGTGCATTCTCGTGCAGATGATCAGAACCATCATCACGACAACGCCGATCAGCATTGCTAATACTGGATTCATAAGATTTTCTCCTTCACAAATCAAGATGGGACAGGCGGAATGTGTAGGATATCTCGCTCAAAGCCCCTGCACGGCGAGGCTGAAACGACGCATGGGGGTCAGATCACCGGGCCCAGACAATGGATGTCGATCGCGCTGAAGTACTGGATGGCCTCGTTTTTAGTCATCTCGCCGCTGAGCACGCGCAGCATCTTGGCAAAGGCCTCCTCACCAACATGCTCGATGGTCTTTTCGCCGGTGATGATTAGGCCGGCGTTGAGATCCATATCGTTCTCCATGTGCTTATAGGTGTTGGGGTTGCCGCAGATCTTGACGACCGGCATGCTGGGAAAGCCCTGCGGCGCGCCCCGCCCGGTGGAGAACATCATGAACTGGGCTCCCGTGGCAGCCATGCCGGTGAGAATCTCGGGTTCGCGGCCCGGGGTGTCCTTGATCCACAGGCCTTTCTGCGTGGTGACGTGCTCGGGATATTCCAGCACGCCCTGGATGGGGCGGGTGCCGCTTTTGACGATGGCGCCCAGGCTTTTTTCCTCGATGCTGGACAGGCCCCCGGCGATATTGCCCGGCGTAGGCTGTCCCTTGCGCATGTCGCAGCCGATGCTCTTGGCGCGGGCCTCCATGGCGTTGACGATGGCGAAGATCTTGTCGCCCACTTCCTTATTTACAGCGCGGCGCGCCAGAAGATGCTCGCCGCCCAAAAATTCGGTGGTCTCGCCGAAGATCACGGTTGCGCCCAGATCCACCAGCTTGTCGGCCACATAGCCGATCACACAGTTGGACGCCATGCCGCTCGTCGTATCGGACGCGCCGCACTTGATGGCCATCACGATGTTGGACACATCCACGCTCTGGCGCTGCAGGCCGGAAACCTCGATCACCAGCCGACGGGCGATATCGGTGCCCAGCTGGATGGCCTTGCTCACGCCGCCCAGCTCCTGGATGTGGATGATCTCCACATGCTTGCCAGTGGCACTCAGCTCCTTGTACATCCGCTCGTGGTCGGTGCCCTCGCAGCCCAGGCTGACGATAAGGATGGCCGCCACGTTGGGGCTGTGGCCCAGGCTGATGAGCGTGTCGGTCACGCGCTCAAGGTCGGGCGGCATCTGGCAGCAGCCCTGATGATGCAGATACGTGATTGTGCCCTGCACCTGGCGGCAGATGGCCTGGGCCACGTCGTTGGCACAGGTGACGCTGGGAATCACCGCGACATAATTGCGTGCACCGACTTTTCCGTCGGGCCTCACATATCCCATAAACTCCATTGTGTTTTATCCCCCTTATCCTTCCAAATCACCGCGGCCGCGCATGCTGTCGAGGTTGTGCACATGCACGTATTCGCCCTTGGCGATATCCTTGGTTGCGATGCCGATCTCCTCGCCGTACTTAGTGATCTGCTCGCCTTTTTTGATGCTGCGTACCGCGATCTTGTGCCCATAGGGCACATCGCCCTTGACCGTGACGGTCTCGGCGCCGCCCTTTTTGTCGCGGATCTCCACCTCCATGCCGTCGGTGATGCCGTTGGCAAAAATGGTGGCCACATTATCTCTGTCGTGTACTTTCAGGGCCAGTTTCAGTTCCATAAGGTTCCACTCCTTTTCCTTGCGGCGGATATTTACTCTTTTACGGCCAGCACGCTCACGCCGTCGGGGATGACCACCACGCTGGCGTCGCGCCCCTTCATGCCGTAGGCGATCTGCAGTGCCTCGTCGGGCGTGGAGGCCGGGATCATGTTGGCCCTGCGCACCTCATCGTGGTCGAGATACGTGGTGACCAGGATTACCGGATGCTTTTTCAAGATGCGGGCGTAGATCTGCGGGCACCACTGCTCGGGGATCGTCTCCTTGGGAGGAATTTTGGCCAGATAGCTGTCGATCTCGTCCACGCTGCCCAGCGTGATGAGCTTTTCAAAATGCGTGCCGCCCATGCCGTCGGCGCAGCTGCAGCACATGATGATTACGCCGTCCTCCCCGGCGCAGGCCTCGGCGGTGGCCACGGCCTTGGGGCTCTGGTAGAGGTTCTGATCCAGCGGATATCCGCCGTTGCTGGTGACCACGATGTCGCCGGTGACGCTAGGGCACTGCGACCATTTGCGGATAAACGCCACGCCCTCGGCGTGGGCCTGCTCCAGATCACCCGCCCAGGCGGCGACAATCTTTTTTGCGCCGTCCAGCGCCACATTGAAGATGAACTGCACGTTTACCTTGCGCGCAGCGTACAGCATATCCTCGTGGATGGGGTTGTGCTCCAGGATGCCCGTGTTGGAATACGGGCTGGCAATGGCCTTGTAGCTGTGGTTCTCGTTTACCGTCTCCTGGGAACAGATGCCCGGCAGGATGCTTTTGCGCCCGCCCGAAAAGCCCGCGAAGAAGTGCGGCTCGATAAAGCCCTCCGTCACCAGCAGATCGCATTCAACCGCCAGTCGGTTGACATTGAAATCCGCCCCCGAGGGCAGCGTGCACATATGTACGAACTGGCTGGGATCGAACGCGTTGTTGATGGCGATCTTTTCATTGTCTACGATGGCGTCGCCGAACATGTGACGCTGCTCCTCCTCTGTGGTGGCCCTGTGCAGGCCAGTCGCGATCAGGATCGTGATGTCCGCATCCGGGCTGCCCGCGCGGATCTCGGCCAGCAGGATGGGCAGCGTGATCTTGCTGGGCACGGCGCGGGTGTGGTCGCTGGTTACCAGCACCACCTTCTTTTTCCCCTTCGCCAGCTCGCGTAGACGCGGCGTGCCGATGGGGTGCTCCAAAGCGTCCAGCACCAGCTGCTCCTCGCTTTTGTCCGCCTTGTACTCGTGCATCTTGGCGGTCACCACGGCTTTAAGGTTTGCCTCGTCCACATGCAGATCCAGTGTGGAGGTATAATAGGGAATGGGAATGGTCTTCATCGTGCTCCTCCTTTGGGTGGTGATGCCGCGCCGCGGCATCTCTTTGTACTATGTATACATAATACGTTCGACATGTTTAAAATATTCCGTTCTCCGTGCAGAGTCAATACATTTTTCCCTATTTTTACATTAAAACTGTATTTTCGTCGGTTCTCACAAGATTTTTATAAATAAAATATTAAAATTCACAACAGTCTTCCGCGATTTTCGGCCGATGCAGAGCTGGCTTTTGACGTGCGCCGGCCGTGCAGGGCGGGATGTGTGCTCATTTTGCCCCGGGCCGTGGCCCCGCAGACCCTTCCGGGCGCAAAAAAGCCGTCCTGCCGGGCGCTTGTGCCCTGCGGGACGACTTTTTTCCTGATTGCGGCGCTCGGGCTGCGGGCCTCAGCGGCGCAGCAGCAACACGGCTACATCGTTCACATTGGTGCCCGTGGGGCCCGTGACGATCAGCCCGCCGCATTGCTGCAGCGCGTGGTAGGTGTCGTTTTCCGCCAGTACGTCGAATATCGAGAGCCCTTTATCCGCCAACGCCGCCTGCGTCGTGCCGTCCACATAGCCTCCGGCGGCGTCAGTGGGGCCGTCTGTTCCATCCGAGCCCACCGAGAACACCGCGGCGCCGCGGATGCCGGCGATGAAGGGGGCCGCCGCCAGGGCCAGTTCCTGATTGCGGCCGCCCTTGCCCTTGCCGGTGAGATGCACCACCGTTTCGCCGCCGGCAATGAAAGCCACCGCGTGATCGGCGTCGGCATGGTAGCGCGCGATGCTGCCCAAAAAGGCGCCCGCCTCCCGCGCTTCGCAGGCCAGGCAGTCCGTGAGCACCACCGGCTCATAACCGAGCTTACGGCAGGCGGCGCTGGCCGCTGCGCACAGCTGGCGCACACTGCCCGTGACCTGTGTCTCCACATTGTTGAGGGCCTTGGGCGTCTCCTCCTCCAGCCGCTGCTCCATAATGGGCGTGAGGCGCAGGCCGTATTTCTTCACGATCGTCCGCGCCTGGGCGCAAGTGGAACTGTCCGGGTAAGCGGGGCCCGACGCGATCATGTCGAGCGGATCGCCCAGTATGTCCGACAGCACGATGGACACGACATGGGCCGGGGCGCAGATCTGCGCGAAGCGCCCGCCCTTGACGGCCGAAAGGCGCTTGCGCAGCGTGTTAATCTCCACGATGTCCGCGCCGCAGGCCAGCAGCTGCCGGGTGAGATCCTCCAGATCCGCAGCAGGGACGAGAGGCTTTTCAAACAGGGCCGACCCGCCGCCCGACAGCAAAAACAGCACGGTGTCGTCGGCGGTGAGATCCCGCACGAGGGCCAGGGCGGCCTCGGTGGCGTCAAAGCTGTTCTGATCCGGCACGGGATGGCCGGCCTCGTAAATGTCAAAATTGGAAATGGCCCCCTTGCTGTGGCCGTATTTCGTCACCACCACGCCCGCCTCGATACGGTCTTTCAGGATATTGCTGGCCGTGGCGGCCATTTGCCAGGCGCCCTTGCCCGCGGCTACGAGCCGCACCTTGCCGGGCCCAAACACGCGGCCCTCCAGGGCTTTTTTCACCGCTGCATCCGGCAGCGCCGCCGCGATGGCGGCTGCGACGATGGCATCCGCATCCCTGCGCAGTTCCGTCATATCATTACCCCTTTTCCCCCTGCACGGCAGGGCTTTATTCCATTATTAGCACATATGTATACATGATACAACTGGCAAAATCTACAATTTTTTGCCGGAAAATTGGCAGTACGCGCACGGGCGCCGCTGCGGGGCGCCTGTTTTTTCAGTCGGCGCGCACCAGCGGCTAAAAATGGGAAGAGCGCCCGGAGGTGCTCTTCCCACGCATCGGCTCTGTGCGGCATCCCGTTTTGTCGCACGGCCCGTAGCGCCCTGGCGCTTACTCTCCCAAGACCCGCAGCAGCGGGACCCGCAACGGCGGCGGCCCTGGTGGACAAGCCCCCGGACGCCCTCGTGACGGCGGCGGACGCGGCCCTGCTGCTGACCCACCCCCTGGGGGGGCGCAAGGGAGTCCCGGTCGGTGCGGCCTTCCGGTGCGTGCTCAACAAGGCGGACACGCCGGCCCGCCAGGCCGCCGGGGAGGCATGCGCGGCCCAGATTCGGGCCATGGGCCTTCAAGCCGTGCTGACGGCATTTCGGGAAGAGGAGCGTGACGGAAAATGCTGGTTTTGATCAAAGGGGCCGGGGACTTGGCCACCGGCACGGCGGTGCGGCTGCACCGGGCGGGGTTCCGGGTGGTGATGACCGACATCGCCCGGCCCACGGCGGTGCGGCGGACCGTGGCCTTCTGCCAGTGCATGTATGACGGGACGGCCCAGGTGGAAGGCATCGCCGCCCGCCGGGTGGAGACGGCGGAGGAGGCCGCGGTCTGCCTGACGGCGGGAGAGGTCCCCGTGCTGGCCGACCCGGAGGCGCGCATTCGGAGCGAACTGCCCTTCGATGCCCTGGTGGACGCCATCCTGGCCAAGCGGAACCTGGGCACGGCCCTCACCGACGCCCCCATCGTCCTGGCCCTGGGGCCGGGTTTTACGGCGGGGGTGGACTGCCATGGGGTGGTGGAGACCAAGCGGGGCCACTACCTGGGGCGGCTCATCCTGGCCGGGAGCGCCATCCCCAACACCGGCGTGCCCGGCGACATCGGCGGCTATTCCGCCCAGCGGATCATCCGGGCCACGGCAGACGGGATCTTTGAGCCGGAGGTGGAGATCGGCCAGAGGGTGGAGACCGGAGCGCTGGTGGCCCGGGTGGATGGCACGCCGGTGTACGCCGCCATGCCGGGCATGGTGCGGGGAATGCTCCCCGCGGGCCTGCGGGTCACCCAGGGCATGAAGGCGGGGGACATCGACCCCCGGTGTGAATACGAGCACTGCTTCACCGTCTCGGACAAGGCCCGGGCAGTGGGCGGCGGCGTGCTGGAGGGGTTGCTGTACTTCCAGAGCCGCCGGGGCTGATACCCTTTGTAACCCAATGTAGCCGGAAACGGGGGATTTTTGGAGGAAGACCTGATAGGATAGGGGAGAAAAACGCTCCTGGAGGTCAAAACCATGAAAAGGCTGTCCCTTATGTTGATGCTCCTCGCGCTGCTGGGCGCCTGCGCTCCGGCGGGCGGGAAGGCGGACCCCGCGCCGGAGCCCGAGCCTGAACACGCCGCCCTGTACCGCCAACTGGCCCTGTATATCCGCCAGGGGCTGGCGGACTACCGGCTGCCGGGGAAATACACCCTGTCCTTCGGGCCCCTGGAGGAGGAACGAGACTACTTCCGAGCGCTGGAGGGGGAGAGTCTGTGCGCCGTGGTGGTGGAGGGGGGCGACGGTCTCCGCGGCGGGGGCTACTACAGCGTGGGCTGGGACGAGGAGGCCGACTGGTATGGCTTTCACAGCCTGTCGGAACCCTTTTTGTCCGGAGACGAGGGGTACTGCCCCGAGGTGGACCCGGTCTGGACCCTGGAGATCGACACCGAGGCCCCGGCGGCGGAGGTCCCCCGATTCGATACTCCGCCGGTGCCGGTGGAGACGGTGACGGACCATAAGGACCCCTTCCGCACCGGAGGGGACTTCCACCGGGAGACCTACCACTACGTGGACCAGCGGCGAGGGCTGGACGTGATGGCGGACTACCCCCAGATCGGCTGGGTGCGGGGCTGGGACACCGAGGGCGTGGAAAAGACGGTGGACGACCTGCTGCGGCAGGCGGCGGTGGAGGTGCCCTTCGACTTCGGCGGGGATTACGACGTCCGGAAGGACGAAAACGGCGCGACGGAGGGAACCTATCAGATCACCCGGGAGGATGAGAAGTACCTCTCCGTGCGGTTTTACAGCTACTACGACTTCCGCTGGGCCGCCCACCCGAGCTGGGGGGAGCGGGGGGTCACCGTGGACCGGGAGACCGGGCGGCGGCTGGCCCTCACCGACGTGGTGGATTTCGACGGGGACGGCGGGGCCCTGATCCGCCGGTACGACTGGACGCCCCGGTGGACCTGGGAGGGGAACAGCGCCGGGGACGAGGTGGAGTTCCTGGCCGGGGCGTTTGTGGACTGGGGCGAGAACGGCTATCTGGAGGACTTCTATCTGACGGAGGACAAGCTGGGGCTGATCGTACGCTTTGGCCGGTATTACACCTGCATCGAAGCCAGCCTGGACAGCCTGCCCCTCAAGCTGGAGCTGTGAATGGAAAGCAGGGCGGAGGGGCAAGCTGGGAGATACAAAGATACAAAGGAGAATCCATACTATGAAAGAAATTTTGCTGTTTGTGCTCAAGGACTGCCCCCACTGCCGGCTGGCCCTGCAATGCCAGGAGGAGCTGCTCCAGGCGCACCCGGAGTGGCGGGACATCCCCCTGCGCGTGATCGACGAGCGGGAGGAGGCCGACCTGGCTGACTCCTACGATTATTTCTATGTGCCCACCTATTACGTCGGCGGGGAGAAGGTCCACGAGGGCCACGCCGAGCGGGAGGACGTGGAAAAGGTGCTCCGGCTGGCGGCGGAGGAATAAAAAAGAGGCCCGGACTGTCCGGGCCTCTTT
>OLSB01004011.1_pt1 | contig 10058 bp, 8 predicted proteins | sample 1672071 | NCBI WGS metagenome assembly OLSB01 (sample SAMEA3136642, study PRJEB25190) | human gut metagenome | biome: human gut; feature: human-associated habitat; material: faeces | place: Austria | collected 2013
ACTGTGGACGATAGTTGTTGAAGAATGGAGTATGACGTCCACCTTCATCTTTTGTCAGAACGTAAACCTGAGCTGTGAATTTTGTATGGCATGTAAGTGTTCCTGGTTTAGCAAGAACCTGTCCACGCTCGATTTCGTTTCTCTGAACACCACGAAGAAGAGCACCGATGTTATCACCAGCCTGAGCTTCGTCAAGAAGTTTACGGAACATTTCGATTCCTGTAACAACAACTTTACGTGTTTCTTCTTTGATACCAACGATTTCAACTTCTTCAGATACGTGAAGAACACCAGCTTCTACTCTACCAGTAGCAACTGTTCCACGTCCTGTGATAGAGAATACATCCTCTACAGGCATAACGAACGGTTTGTCTGTGTCACGCTGTGGGTCCGGAATGTACTCATCAACTGCGTTCATGAGTTCCATGATCTTGTCTCCCCATGGGCCAGCCGGATCTTCAAGAGCTTTAAGAGCAGATCCCTGGATAACCGGAATGTCATCTCCTGGGAAGTCATACTCGGAAAGAAGTTCACGAATTTCCATCTCAACCAGTTCAAGAAGTTCGTCATCATCTACCATATCACATTTGTTCATGAATACAACGATGTACGGAACACCAACCTGACGAGCAAGAAGAACGTGCTCTTTTGTCTGAGCCATAACACCATCTGTAGCAGCAACTACGAGGATAGCACCATCCATCTGAGCTGCACCTGTGATCATGTTCTTAACGTAGTCAGCATGTCCTGGGCAGTCAACGTGTGCATAATGTCTATGCTCTGTCTGATACTCAACATGTGCTGTAGAAATTGTGATACCACGCTCTCTTTCTTCTGGAGCTTTATCGATATCTTCGAAGTTTTCAACTGTGTTTCCTGGAACTCTTTCAGCCAGAACTTTTGTGATAGCTGCTGTTAAAGTTGTTTTACCATGGTCAACGTGTCCGATGGTACCAATGTTACAATGCGGTTTTGTTCTCTCAAACTTAGCCTTTGCCATTTTAAAATGTCCTCCTTAAAAAACTATGCTCTCTCTTTCAGAGCATTTTATCAGTTTTTGACTTGCTATCCTTGATTATATTGCAAATCAAGGATATTTGCAAGCTTTTTTACATTTATCAGTCTTTCTTAGAAAGAATCTTTTCCTGAACGGACTTCGGAACCTGTTCGTATTTCTCGAAGAACATGGAGTAGTTACCACGTCCCTGAGTTCTGGAACGAAGGTCTGTTGCATATCCGAACATTTCAGAAAGCGGAACGAATCCACGGATCATCTTACCACCGCCGATATCATCCATACCTTCGATACGACCACGACGGGAGTTGATATCACCGATAACATCACCCATGTAATCTTCCGGAGTAGTAACTTCGACTCTCATGATAGGCTCAAGAAGAATCGGAGATGCTTTCTGCATAGCATCCTTGAATGCAAGAGAACCTGCAATGTGGAATGCCATTTCAGAGGAATCGACTTCATGATAAGAACCGTCATATACGTTTGCATGAACGCCGACTACCGGGAATCCACCCAGAATACCAGCTTTCATAGCTTCCTCGATACCTTCGCCAACAGCCGGGATGTATTCCTTCGGAATAGCACCACCAACAACTGTGGATTCGAACTTGTACAGTTCTTCACCGTTGGCATCCATAGGCTCGAATTTAACTTTACAGTGACCATACTGTCCACGACCACCAGACTGTTTAGCATATTTGCTGTCGATGTCTACGGCCTTAGTAATAGTCTCTTTGTATGCAACCTGAGGAGCACCTACGTTAGCCTCTACTTTGAATTCACGAAGCAGACGGTCAACGATGATTTCCAGATGCAGCTCACCCATACCAGCGATGATTGTCTGACCTGTTTCCTGATTTGTATGTGCACGGAATGTCGGGTCTTCTTCTGCCAGTTTTGCAAGAGCTTCACCAAGTTTACCCTGGCCAGCTTTTGTCTTAGGCTCGATTGCAAGCTCGATAACCGGTTCCGGGAATTCCATAGACTCAAGGATTACCGGATGCTGGTCATCACAGATTGTATCACCAGTTGTGGTGAATTTGAAACCGATTGCTGCAGCGATATCTCCAGAATATACTTTATCCAGTTCCATACGTTTGTTAGCGTGCATCTGAAGGATACGGCCAACACGTTCTTTCTTGTCCTTAGTAGCGTTGAGTACGTAAGAACCAGAATTCATAGTACCGGAGTATACACGGAAGTATGCCAGTTTACCAACAAATGGGTCTGTCATAATCTTGAATGCCAGAGCGGAGAATGGTTCTTCATCAGAAGAATGTCTCACGATCGGGTTGCCTTCCAGGTCAACACCCTCGATTGGAGGAATGTCTGTTGGAGCAGGCATGAATTCAATGATTGCATCCAGAAGCTTCTGAACACCCTTGTTTCTGTATGCAGTACCGCAGCATACCGGTACAGCTGTACATTCGCAAGTAGCTTTACGAAGAACTGCTTTTAATTTATCATTAGACGGTTCTTCACCTTCCAGATATTCCATCATTAAATCGTCATCCAGTTCGCAGATTTTCTCTACGAGTTCTGTATGATAAAGTTCTGCTTCTTCCTGCATATCTTCCGGAATATCTGTGATGGAAATGTCTTCACCTTTCTCATCATTGTAGATATAAGCCTGCATTTCGAAAAGGTCGATGATTCCCTTGAATTCATCTTCTTTTCCGATTGGAAGCTGTAAGCAGATAGCGTTTTTACCAAGACGAGTCTTGATCTGATCTACAGCATTGTAGAAGTTTGCACCGAGGATATCCATCTTGTTGATGAATGCCATACGCGGTACATTGTAAGTGTCAGCCTGACGCCATACGTTTTCTGACTGAGGTTCTACACCACCCTTTGCACAGAAGACGCCGACAGCGCCGTCAAGTACACGGAGTGAACGCTCAACCTCTACGGTGAAGTCTACGTGTCCTGGAGTATCAATGATGTTGATACGATGTTCCAGAGCACCTGGTTTCTTCTTGCAGTGATCCTGCAGAGTCCAGTGACATGTTGTAGCAGCGGAAGTAATTGTGATACCTCTCTCCTGCTCCTGCTCCATCCAGTCCATTGTTGCGGTACCTTCATGAGTATCACCGATTTTGTAGTTGACACCTGTATAATAAAGGATACGTTCTGTAAGAGTTGTCTTACCTGCATCGATATGAGCCATGATACCAATGTTTCTGGTACGCTCAAGCGGGTATTCTCTACCTTCTTTTCCAGCCAATTGGATTTTCCTCCTTGATTAGAAACGATAGTGAGCAAATGCTTTATTTGCTTCAGCCATCTTGTGCATATCTTCTTTCTTCTTAACAGATGCGCCTGTGTTGTTCATTGCATCCAGAAGCTCGTTTGCAAGTCTCTCCTCCATAGTCTTCTCGCCTCTTTTACGAGAATATGTGGTGAGCCAGCGAAGAGCCAGTGCCTGACGTCTGTCTGCTCTTACCTCGATCGGAACCTGATAAGTAGCACCACCGATACGTCTTGCTTTTACTTCGAGAAGTGGCATGATGTTGTTCATAGCCTCTTCAAAAACTTCGATAGCTGGTTTGCCAGCTTTTTCTTCAATTCTAGCGAAAGCGCCGTATACAATCTTCTGAGCGACACCTTTCTTACCATCTAACATGATGTTGTTGATAAGTTTGGTAACCACTTTGTTGTTGTACATCGGGTCTGCCAGAACGTCTCTTTTCTGAGTATGTCCTTTACGTGGCACGTTACTTCCCTCCTTAATCAAAATGATTAAATCATCGGTACTCACTATTAAAACTAAGGTGTTCGCACTGGTAAAGTCCTATATTTAACCCGCAACCGACAGGGTATATGGAATACCGTACAATATTTATAGTTATAAGTGAATCTTCGATTGATTACTTTTTTCTACTTTATTTCTTTTTAGGTCTCTTAGCACCATATTTGGAGCGGGCCTGTTTTCTGTTTGCTACACCTGCGGTATCCAGTGTACCTCTGATGATGTGGTATCTGGTACCAGGTAAGTCCTTAACACGACCACCACGGATAAGAACAACGCTATGCTCCTGAAGGTTGTGACCTTCTCCTGGGATATAGCTTGTTACTTCGATTCCGTTGGAAAGACGAACTCTGGCGATCTTTCTAAGAGCTGAGTTAGGTTTCTTAGGTGTTGCAGTTTTAACTGCTGTACAAACTCCACGTTTCTGTGGTGCAGACTGTTCAACAGCTTTCTTTCTTAAAGAGTTGAATGTTCTCTGCAGAGCCGGTGCTGTAGATTTCTTTACAGCTGTCTGACGTCCTTTTCTTACTAACTGGTTGAATGTTGGCATTCCATTTCACCTCCCGATAGATTTCTCCATGGTTTACCATGGGGTTGCGCGGTTGCTATTGTCAAATGAATAAATAATGCGACCGTCAGAACCTGCCACTGGCAACTTCCTACGGATGCACGGGCAACAAAAAAACAGCGTTCTTATTGCACGCTTGCTCATTATATCCCGTAAAAATACGACTGTCAAGCCATTTTACAGGATTTTTTCTATATTTTACGATTTTATGATTATTGCTTTTTGTGACTACTCTTATTATAATAAAAAAAACAAATTTTCACTTTATCATTTTACTTCTATATTATAGGAAAGGATTTTTTATGAAAAGTAAATTCATCTTGCCGACGATCCTGCTTCTTATTACCGGAATCCTGCTTATAGCCGGTATATTTTTCATCGGCATCCAGACCGGACAGCAAATTCAGGATACGAAAGAACAGCTTGAAACTTTCAGCTCTCAGGTCGATGAAGAACAAAAAACTCTGAGTGAAGCACAGTCTTCTTTCGCCGCTACCATTCAGAGTAAAAAAGATCTCTTCAACTATTATGAAAAGAAAGCTTCAGCCAAACAGACCATCGTTCAGGAACACATAGATTCCGACGAATCTTCTGCAGATGCCCCGGCTTCTGTATTCAGTCAGGTAAATTAAAGAAAGGATTATTCCCATGAAAAAGAACAGACAAAAACGCCCGTCATTTCTTTATGCAGTCATTATTTTTCTTGCACTTGTCATTCTCGCACTCGGTGCACTGACTCTTTATTCCCTGCAGGATCTGATTGATCTGCGTTCAAAAGTTTCCGGGCTCCAAACCACCGTACAGGAACTTTCTGATGCCTCTGCTGACCTTGTAAAGCAGGCACAGGAGCTTGCAGGCCTGAATGATCAGCTCAGTAATGCAACTTCCGACACTGATACTGCCGGTGCCTCTGGTGACACACAGGGGGAAGGCACACTTTCACCATCACATGATGCATCTTCTTTCACTGATTCTGCGGATGAAAGTCTGGATAACCTGCTTTCTCAGCTTGAACCACTGCTTCCACAGAATGACGGCACATGGTCTGTATATGTATGTAATCTTATGAAAAATACAGAAGGCACCATTGACGATCAGCAGATGCAGGCCGCAAGCCTGATCAAGCTTTTCATCATGGGTGCCGTCTATGAAAATTTTGATTCACTTTGTGATACATACGGAGCTGATTCTGTAAACAATTATCTGAATCCAATGATTACTGTAAGTGATAATGATGCCGCCAACACTCTTGTCAACATGCTCGGATACGGTGACGATTCCGCAGGTATGGATGCCGTGAACAGTTTCTGTCAGGCGCACGGATATACCAGTACTTCCATGGGCAGACTCCTTCTTCAGGACAATACCTACGGTGATAACTATACTTCTGTCAGCGACTGTGGCCATTTTCTGAAAGAAATCTATCAGAGCAATGCAGGTACCACCGATACCACACTTTCTCATACCGATGCTATGTACTCGCTTCTCAAGATGCAGGAAAGACGAAATAAAATCCCTGCAAATCTTCCGGAAGGTGTAAAAGTTGCCAACAAAACCGGCGAGCTCACTGGCGTCGAAAACGATGCCGGAATCATATACAGCACTGCAAAAGGCATTGATCTGGTCGTTTGCTTTATGTCACAGGATCTTACTGATTCCGGTGCAGCCCAGGCATCTATTGCACAAGATGCAAGGCTTATCTATGGTTATTACAATGAATAAGTTATGAAATATCCTTCTTGTCTTCTTCATAGGACATCTCCCAGATATCTGCAAATACTGCCAGCGGACAGTCCGTGAGAAGACACATCAGAAGGAAACACTCATACGGATTTACAATGTAGATCTCACTCATACCGCATTTGTGCAGGATTTCCTGAATTTCTTCCAGAAAATGATGATACCGGTTATAAGGATCATCATCCTGCATCTCCTGCGACACGATAAAAAATTCGAGAGTGATCAGATCAAATCTTTCTACAGGAAATTTATGATTCAGAATACTGTTGATTCTCTGTCGGCTGAAACGTTTCTGGCTAAAGTGCTTTGCCAGGATTGAAGCCGACATTTTCTTTAAATTTCCCATCTTATTTACAGGAATTCCGCTGCAGATAACTTTTTCCACATCGGAATCCGTAATATCTGAAATATTCCACACTTTATTTCTGGACTTTTCCTCTTCATCCCCCTGATACATACGGGCAATAATTTCTTTTGACTTTGTGAGTAAGCGTACAAACTCCTGAAATGCCTGACTCTTTTCGGACATCGGATCATCTGTCCCTGCCTTCACATATGCAAGGTATGCCAGGAGTTTTTCTTCTGTGTCCAGACAGATTTTCCCGGAATACACCTGCGGTGCATCTGTATAGTTTGCATCCGGCTGCAGTTTCTCATATGTTTTCTTTAATTCTTCTGCCTTATGGTAACCAAACTGTTTGTAATAACAATACCAGTAGATCACCTCATCCGGATTGTGGAAATCAAAATCCTGTTCCCTCAGTACACGGGTCAGAAAATCCGACACATCTTCCACACTCATCCGCAGCCCGAATCCAAGCAGAAAAACAGTCTCACGTTTAACAGAAGCCTGCGTCAGCCAGTTATTTGCAAGCGACGTAAGCTTCGTTGAAGTCGGATTCATTGATTTCGGCGTACAAGTTTCATGGAAAGATTCCACCACAATATCCCGGTAGATATCCTGCGTCACCTCATTGTATGGTTCTTCCAGCCCCGCACGCTCATAAATGTATCGTTTCAGATGATCTCCAAAAGAGACCAGTTCCATTTCTTTATATAAATAATGAAAAATTACATCCGCATCTTCATCTTCAAATCCATCAAGACTGACTACCTGTCTGAATCTCTGCGCTGCCTTTCTCGTGAATTCAAAGTCTTTTACGGAGTCAAAAGCAACTGTCTGTTCAAAGTCAAGATCCTGCATTCGATTTTTCATGATACATCACCTTCATGTCTTTTTAGCTGGTTCCACATACGTTTCCACCAGTTTTCTTTTTGATTCATTACCTCACATAAAATCACAGTAATATTGTCTCTGCCGCCTTTTTTCAGAGCACGTTCAACAAGCACCTGAACAGTTTCTTCTACCGGAATCTCCCTTGTAAAAATATCTGCGATTTCACCATCAGACAGCATATCCGTAATCCCATCCGAACAGATCAGATACCGGTCACCTTCTGCAACAGGATAACTTGTCAAAGATGGTACCAGTTTCAGGTCTTCTTCCTGCATTCCCAGATACTGTGTAAGTGGAGCCTTACCAAGAAAATGTCTGCCTAATGTATGATCCTCGGAAATCTGTCCAAATTTCTCGCAGCTGCTTCTGTATATCCTGCTGTCCCCAAGATTGCAGCCATAAATCATATCTTCACCAAATGCAAGCATTGCTGCAGTTGTACCCATGCTGTCGATTCTGTTTTCTGTCCCATAATCACATACTGCCTGATTCATTTTTTCACAGGCCTCAAGTAAAAACTGCTCTCCATCTCTACGTATACGGTCTTTTTGTTCTTTATAATGCAGTCCACAGGATTCTGCTGCAAGAAATGCAGCCATTTCACCGCAGCTCTCACCGCCCATTCCGTCAAATACCGCCATCACCGGAAGCTCCGATTGTTTCCTGCAGCCGCTTTGAATATGGCTCATTCCCTGATTTTGCGCATTCAGAAATTCACCGCAGCACCAGAAATTATCTTCATTATTGTTACGTATCTTTCCGATATGACACGTATATGCATATTTAATCTGATATGCCATATTCCACCCTTTCTTATGATTCAACGTTGCTTTCAATTGAAATATGCAACTGATTCTTGTATTCTTCTGCAAGATTCCAGTACTTTTCTCCACGACTCTTGTATTCATCATTGTCAGTTTCGTTATCATGACAGCGGTTCTTTTCATCAATCCAGCGTACTAATTTGCCATTATCATAATAATAACGGTCAACCTTCTGTTCTCCGTCTTTCAAAGTACTCAATGTATGGCTATCCGCCCATATGTAAGCAAAAAACAACTCATCGTCCCAATAGTAATACTCCTGATAATACCCGTCCTTTGACATAGAAGGATAGATCAGGACCTTCATCAACTGAACATTACCATCATCAAGTTGTTTCAGATAGCTGATCTTTCCCTGATCTTCTGAACCGATCCAGCTGTAATCATTCAGGTTATCACTGATTTCTGTAGCCTGAGCCTGAATCTTCTCCAGAGTCTCCTGAAGCTGTTTGTTCTCTGCAGTCTGAACTGTTTCTGTTACGGATTTTTTCAGTTGCTGCAATTCTGCATTTGCCCTGAGCATCCAGATAAATACACCGATAATTACGCATACAGCTACAAACATGATCAGAACTGCAGCTACCAGTGGATCAAATTTTTTGCGTTTCTTTTTCGCTGGTTTCCTCTGTGGAACACTCTTTTTTAACTCTGAAACTGTTGCCTGTTTCTGTACCGGTTTTCGGACTGCCACAGTTTTTTCGAAGGTCTCTCCTGGCTGCTCTGTCGTCCCATCCATAATTTTGGTCGGTTGACTGGTCTGTTTATGTTTGTGCTGACTGTGTTTTGGCGAAATATCTTCACCGGCATTTACACGTTCCAGTGCTTCCCGGAACTCTTCTGCTGTCCGATACCGTTCATCGCGGTCATAAGCACATGCTTTCAGGATTACTTCGCTCAAAACCTCATCTGCCTGCACCGGCATCGGCAATTCTTCTCCGGACATCCTTCGATTGAGCGCATTTTCTTTGTCATGGTATGTAATCAGCTGCTTTTGCAGACTGATAAAAGGCAGTCTATTATGATTGCAGAGCTTATATAAAACAATTCCCAGTGAATAAATATCCACCCGGGCATCGTATTCTTCACCCTTGTACATTTCCGGAGCCATGTAGGAGAATGTCCCCTTTTTGGATAGGCCGCTCATCGACCGGTCAAGTTCACGGGCAATGCCAAAATCTCCCAGTTTGAATTCGCCAAATCTCGATACAAAAATATTTTCCGGTTTGATATCACGATGTATGATATTCTGGCACTGACAATACTCCAGCGCTTTGCAGAGATCGATTCCGAGGTGAATCACATCCTCTTCTTTTAACGGTTTCTCCGCACAATACTCCATAAAGCTTGTAAGATATTCCATTCGGATAAAGATATCCCATCCGATATCATCCAGATACTCCACAACTTTATAATCTTCAACAGAAACAACATAGGAGTTTCCACGAAAGTATTCCATTGTGCTGACTTCCTGAATGCATTCATCAACAAGTCCCTGAAAATACTCTTTCACAGACTGTTCATTAGGACTTTCAGAGCGGACACTGCTCAGCTCACCCTGATTTGAGGGGATCGTGATGACTTTTATTGCAGAGTAAAATGTTGTTCCCTGCTCTGTCCGGCATGCTTTATAAACTTTACCAAAAGAACCTTCGCCGATTTTTTCAACAATCTTCCATTCCGGCCATACAGATACCGGCAAATGTTTGTCCATCATTCCCCCCCTTTCCTTCTGAAATATCTTTTTATTTATAGTCGCTCACATGCCCCTAGTATAGCATGTTCACCTGCCTCTGTCTGTAATTTTCGATATTTTTCCATATTTTTTCATACAATATTCATATTTATAACGTCTTCTTAAGGAATAGTTTTAGATGCAAAAATCCCCGACTGTACCGCAGTACAGTCAGGGATTATATATTTTT
>OLSB01004013.1_pt1 | contig 10057 bp, 7 predicted proteins | sample 1672071 | NCBI WGS metagenome assembly OLSB01 (sample SAMEA3136642, study PRJEB25190) | human gut metagenome | biome: human gut; feature: human-associated habitat; material: faeces | place: Austria | collected 2013
GAATATAGGACTAATTGAGGTTATGGGTCTTGCGGTGCTGCCGGCGCGCCTTAAAAACGAAATGGCACTGCTTGAAAAGGCAATGCTCGAAAACCGCGATATACGAAAAGACGAGGTGCTTGCAAAGCATGCCGATTGGGCAGACGAAGTGCGCCGAAAATACGGCGAGCTGACGAAAGACAATATCAGCGGAATAATAAGGGACGAAATAGGTCTTGTATTCTCACATGTGCTTGAGCACGCGGGTGTTTTCAAGCACACCGAGGAGGGAAGACGCGCATTCCTGAAATTTGCCGCGGGAGTAAATAAATGTTCATAACCGTTTTCACCCAGGTCTCCGTTTTAATGCTGATGATAGCGGCGGGCTTTATTGCGGCAAAAACCGGAATCATGACCGAGGCGGGAGCCGCCTGCTGCACCGATATTGCGCTTATAATAGCAACGCCCTGCGTTATTATAAAATCGCTTATGCGCAGGTTCGACGCGGCGGTTATGAAATCGCTGCTGCTGGCTGTTGCTTTAACCCTTTTGGTGCAGGTGCTTATGATTACCCTCGGCACGCTGCTCCTTCGCTCAAAGGATTTAAAACGGCAGAGAACCCTGCGTTTCGGCTCAATTTTCGCAAACTGCGGGTTTATGTCGCTGCCGCTGCAGGAGGTAATGCTGGGGTCTGACGGCACGCTTTACGGCTCTGCCTATGTTATAATGTTTAACCTTGTGGTGTGGAGCTACGGTGTTTACCTTATAAGCGGCGATAAACGCTACATACAGCCGAAAAAGCTTTTTGTAAACCCCGGCATTGCGGGACTGCTTATAGGGCTTATAATTTTCGTGTTTTCCGTTCCCGTGCCGCATGTGCTTTCATCTACCGTAAATTACCTTGCGGCAATATACACCCCGCTGCCCATGCTTATAATCGGCTATCATTTAAGCAAAACCAATGTGCTTAAGGCTTTTAAGGATTTTCAGTGCATAATTGCCGTTTTATTAAGGCTTATTGTTTATCCGCTGGTGTCCCTCGGGGTTTTGTATCTTTTCGGAATACGTGGCACATTGCTTGTTTCCGCAATAATATCATTAAGCGCGCCGGTTGCGGCGGTTACCACAATGTTTTCTTCAAAATTCGGCGGGGGCGATACTGCGCTTTCGGTCGATATGGTGTCGCTCAGCACGGTTTTATCAATTATTACAATGCCTGCGGTTATAACACTGGCGCAGCTTTTGGCGTAGTAATTGCAATTATTCACAATTTGTTTAATAATTTTGTAAATTTGTTTGGTATTATGGTTTAGAACCAAAAATTATGCTTGGAGGAATATAAATGATCGAAGTAACCGGGCTCAGCAAAAGGTACGGTACTTATCTCGCCGTTAAGGATGTAAGCTTCAGCATCGAAAAGGGCGAGGTTATCGGCTTTTTGGGCCCAAACGGAGCAGGTAAGTCCACAATAATGAATATCCTTACCGGCTACCTTTCCCTGACTCAGGGCAAGGTGGAGATTGACGGGTACGATATTGCGGAATACCCCGAGGACGCAAAGCGCAGAATAGGCTATCTGCCTGAAATACCGCCGCTTTATACCGATATGAAAGTGCGCGAGTATTTAAACTTTATTTATGACCTTAAAAAGGTCAAATTCCCGAAAAAGCCGCATATTGACGAGATTTTAAGGCTTGTTAAAATTGACAATGTGCAGAACCGCCTTATAAAGAACCTGTCGAAGGGCTACCGTCAGCGTGTAGGCTTTGCCCAGGCGCTTATAGGCAACCCGGATGTACTTATTCTCGATGAGCCGACCGTCGGTCTTGACCCCAAGCAGATAATCGAGATAAGAAATCTTATAGCCCGTCTCGGTAAAAACCACACGATTATTCTGTCATCGCACATACTTTCCGAAATTCAGGCAGTGTGCAAGCGGGTAATAATTATAAACAAGGGGCAGATAATTGCCGACGACACGCCCGAAAACCTTTCAAACAAGCTGTCGAGCGATCACTCCCTTATTGCGCGCATAGTAGCGGGCGAGCAGGAAATGATTGACGCTTTAAGCACCGTTAAGGGTGTAAAATCGGTTACATCCCTCGGCAGAAAAGAGGACGGCTCGTTCGATTTCCTTATAGAGCCCGAGCACGGCGCAGATGTGCGCGCCGAGGTTTTCAAGCGTATAGTATCCCGCGGGAAGACCCTTTTATCGCTTACCAGCAACAAGGTGTCCCTCGAACAGATATTCCTGCGGCTTACGGAAGCTGCCGATAACGACGAAGCAAAGCGTATGCTCGGAGTAACCGAAAAAACGGAAACGGCGGAAAAGCCGAGCGTTGAAATAGCGGATGACGGCAGCGTTACCGTCAAAACAGAGCAGGCAGAGGAGGCAGAGCAATGAGCGCGGTATTTAAAAGAGAATTCAGGGCGTATTTCACAACGCCCATAGGCTTTATTGTTATAGCGGCGTTTTACTTCTTTTTGGGGCTGTATTTTTCAATGATATACAGCTACGGCAGCCCGGATATTGCAACGGTAATAGTGGCAATGTCCACCGTTATTGTGTTCACCATGCCGGTGCTTACAATGCGCCTTATGAGTGAGGACAGGCGGCAAAAGGTAGACCAGGCGCTGCTTACGGCGCCGGTAAGCCTTACATCCATTGTGCTGGGCAAATTTTTCGCGGCGCTTGCGGTTTTCGCAATCGGCTTTGCGCCCACGGTTATTTTTGAAATAATCGTAGCGTCGTATGTAAGCGTTAATGTGATGTCGTATATATACGCACTTTTCGGTATGCTGCTGCTCGGAAGCGCACTGATTTCAATAGGCATGTTTATATCATCCCTTACCGAAAGTCCGGTAATTTCGGCAATACTTACGCTTGTAATCAATATACTTGTGCTTTATATGTCCAACTTTGCAAGCATGATAAAGGTTTCCTGGATAGCAACGGTGGTTGAAAAGGCGGCGTTTATAAGCGCCTTTGAAAATTTCGGCGAAAATATACTGTCCGTTGCGGATATTCTCTACTTTGTAAGCATAAGCGCGGCGTTTTTATTCCTGTGCGTCCGCTCGCTTGATAAGAGAAGATGGGCTTAAAGGAGGGTGAGCAAAATGGAAGAAAATAAAAATTTAACTCCCGAAGCGGAAGCTGCGGAAGAAACCGCTGCGGAGAACACACCCGCCGAGGAGACCGCCGCAGAACAGACAGGCGAGAAAAAGGAAAAGAAAGCCAAAAAAGAAAAAAAGGCGAAAAAACCTAAAAAGCTTAAAAACCAGGCGCTTTTGCGCAGGGGCGGCTATTCCGTTGCAATAACTGCCGCGGTGCTTGCGGGGCTTATTGTGCTGAATGTGCTTGTGAACGCGCTTTCAAACCGCTTTGTTTTGGAATTTGATATGTCCACCGAAAAGGAAAACTCAATGAGCGCGGACAATATCAAATATTTAAAAGACCTTGATAAGGAGGTAAATATAACCGTCTGCGCCGAAAAGGACGGATATACCGGCGGCTATATGGGCTATTACGCGAAGAATCTTTACGGCGTATCGTCCGACGCGTCGAAGTATTTCGAGCAGACCTTAAAGCTTCTTGATAAATACCCGGCATACAACAACAAGATTACCTTGAAATATGTTGATACTCAAGGCTCGGAATTTACCGAGATATCGCAGAAGTATTCAAACGAAAAGTTAGCCTACGGCGATATAATCGTTTCGGCTAAAGGCTCGGATAATAACGTGCGCTACAAGGTTTTGGGCTTTAAGGATGTTTATCAGCTTTCCGAAGACAACACCTACGCCGCCTACGGCTACAGCCAGTCAACCGTCAGCGGAAACAGCGTTGAAACCGCGGTTACAAGCGCTATTGCGTATGTTACAAGCAGCAAAACAAAGAAGGTTGCGCTGCTCACTGGGCATTCCAAGATCGACTACACAGCCGATTATCAGAAGCTTTTAAAGGCTAATAACTACGAAATAGAGACGATTTCCGATAATATCGTGGGTAAAATATCCTCCGATTTTGACGCGGTTATAATCGCGGGTCCTACCACCGACTTTATAGGCAGCGAGCTTGATAATCTTTCCGACTTCCTCGATAACGACGGCAAGCTCGGCAAGGGTCTTCTGTTCTTCGCGGACGCTTCCGCCCCCTACCTTACCAATCTTTACGATTTCTTAAGCCAGTGGGGTATTGCGATAGAGGAAGGCATACTGTTTGAAACCAATTCAAACAACCATATTCCGGACGACCCCATGACTATGGGAATTTATCCCACAAGCAGCGATGAGAGCCTTACAAGCGGAATGCAGCTTTGCATTACAGGCTACAATGTTCCCATGTCCGCCGCATTTGAAAGCGAAAACAGCATAACCGTAAAGGCTCTTATGAGCTCGCTTGAATCGGTTGTGGCAGCGCCTGTCGGTACCGCCGCAAACTGGAAGGGTGCCGATAACTACACCAAAAAGAGCTTCCCCGCGGTGCTTCAGGCGGCGCAGTCTGAATATGACGACGACAATAAGCAGATAACAAGCTATGTTTTCGCGTTTGACAGCGTTCAGTTTATTCAGTCGGAATATAACGAGCAGTCCTCGGTTTCCAATAAAAACCTTACCCTTGCCTGCGCGGAGCGCGCGGTGGGTGCCGAGGATACCGGAATCTCATTTGTTTCTAAAACAATAACCAACGAAAGCTTCGCGGATTCGGTAAGCGAGACTTCTGCGGGAATTGTAAGAATTATATTTATGGGGCTGCTGCCCGTGGCGTGCATTGCCGCAGGAATTTATATCTTTATCAGGAGAAAGAATGCGTAATGAGTGACCTTCCCGAAAAGGATAATAATTTAAACGAAAATACGGAAAATATTTCAAACGAGGAGGATGGTGCTTCCACCGTCTTCTCCGACCCCGCCGACCACAAAAAGACCGCCGTCAAAAAAAAGCGTTCGCTTTTACCCATAATCATTTCGGCTGTTTTGGCGGTGGCGGTGCTGGCGGGCGGCACGGTTGCCGTAATAAAGCTTATTCCCGAGCGTGAGGACGATACCTCCACCCCCTCAATTGAGGAAATAAAGGTGCTTGATAAAAGCTCGGACGATTTTAAAACCGTTACCGTTACCAATAAAAGCGGAACATATAAGCTTTATTCCGAAGAAGAAAAGGACGAAAGCTCGTCTTCGTCCTCATCCTCTGCCGCATCAAGCAGTACCGTTAAAACAGTATGGTATCTTGACGGTTATGCGAAGGATGTAATAAATTCCTCATCCGTTTCAAGCATTGTAAGCTCTGTTGCAAGCGTTACCGCTTCAAGAGAGGTTACCGCTAAATCCGCCGCCGAGTGCGGGCTTGAAAAACCGACCGTTAAGGCGGACGTTGTAACAAAGGACGGCGCGGAGTTCTCTTTGCTTATAGGCGGAGACTCACCCGACGGCACGGGAATATATATCAAGCTTTCTACCGACGATAAGATATATATTAACGACAGCTCGATTAATTCGTCGCTTGAATTTGACGCCCTGAGCCTTGCCGCAACCGATTCTATAGCGGGTGTGCCCACCTCCGATTTATCTTCAGATTATAAGGACGATAACGGCGACCTTTCATCCTTTGATTCAATAACCCTTACGGGTTCCAATTTCCCCGAAAAGCTGATAATTGCGCCGAACACCGATAAAAACCTTTCAACCTATGCGGCGTATATGACCACCTCGCCCACAAAGCGCATTGCCGATAATGTGGACGGCATTTTCGGGCTTTTCAAGAGCGGCGTAACCGTGAGCGGTGCGTATTCGTTTGATACCTCCGTCTCGACCCGCAAAAAGCTGGGGCTTGATAATCCCGAGCTTACCGCCGAAATTAAGGTTGGCTCTGTAAAGCAAAGCTACAGCTTTAAAAAGCAGGAGGACGGCGGCTACGCGGTTTGGTACGACGGCGCAAAGCTTATTAAAAAGGTTGACGCTTCAAGCATTACCTTTATTGATTACAAGGTCAATAATTACTACGCCTCGTGGGTCTGCCTGCAATCTATTAACGAGCTTTCCAATTTCACTATCAAAACCCCCGAAAAAACTTATAGCTTTGATATAGTTTATGATGATGCCGAAGATGCGAAGGAAACCTACGTTATAACCTATGAGGGCAAAAAGCTCACCGCAGAAAACTTCCAGAATTTCTATCAGGAATGCATTTCGCTTTCCTGCTCGGATTTCACGGTGGATAAGGTGAGCGGCGAGCCTGCCATGACAATTGTTTTCACCTATTCCGATACCTCGCGCGCCAAAACCGACGTTAAATTTATAAAGTCGGGCGCGGCAAAATATCAGTACAGCATCGACGGCATTGAAATGGGCAAAATAAATTCCTCGGCGCTTAATAAAATCTTAAAGCACGTGGAAAAGGTCGCAAAGGACGAAAGCATAAAATAGCTTGACAAATGCGGGCTTATGGTATAAAATAGATAAGCAGTAAAGGCTGTGTTTTCCGAAGCGGGAGAATACAGCCTGATTTTCTGTGTAATGAAATTAAAAGGATGAGCGGATCATGTCTAACTTTAAATACGATGTTGCGATTATCGGCGGCGGTATAGGCGGCCTTATGGCGGCTTACAGGCTTTGCCGCAATATACCGGATATTAAAATAGTAATAACCGAGCGCGGCAATACCCTTGAAAACAGGCACTGCCCCGCAGGGAAAAACAACACCTGCGTTCACTGCAAGCATTGCTCTATAACCAGCGGCTATGCGGGTGCGGGCGCATTTTCGGACGGTAAGTTCAACCTCGGCACCGCCTACGGCGGAACGCTCGGCGAAGAATTGGGCGATGATACCGCGAATAAATATATTGATGAGGTTGATAAGATCCTCAATGAATACTGCACCTCGGGCGAGCCTACGGTTTATAAATCAAACGAAAGCCTGAAGCTTAAGTGTCTGCAGAATAATCTTCGCCTCCTGGATATGAATGTAAAGCATCTCGGAACGGATAAAAACTACCTTACAATGCAAAACCTCATACACGCGCTGGCGGATGACGGGGTTGAAATGCTCGCTTTCCACAATTGCGAAAGGGTTGAAAAGCACGACGGCGGCTACACGCTTTACTACACCAACGGCGAAAAAATAGAAGCCGAAAAAATAATTATAGCCACAGGCCGCGGCGGCGCTAACTTTGTTGCAGATTTCTGCCGCTCGTTCGGCGTTAAAATGCGCTCGAATTATGTTGATATAGGCGTTCGCGTTGAAATGAAGGATATTATCTGGCGCGAATTTTCCGACCGCATTTACGAGCCGAAAATTCTTTACAGAACCAAGACATTTGAGGACCGCTGCAGAATGTTCTGCTTTAATAAGGGCGGGCTTGTTTCGGCAGAAAACAACCACGGAATTATAACCGCGAACGGTCACTCTTTTGCCGACCCCGCGAAGAAGACCGATAACTGCAACTTCGCAATTCTTTCAAGTATACGCTTTACAGAGCCGTTTGACCAGCCTACCGAGTATGCCGAGAGCATATCCCGCCTTGCAAATATGATAGGCAAGGGCAATGTGCTTGTTCAGCGCTTCGGCGATCTTGTCCGCGGCAGGCGCACTAATGATCACAGGCTCGGTCAGAATACCGTTATACCCACGCTTAAAGCAACCTCGGGCGATATTTCGCTTGTGCTGCCGCACCGTATTCTCACAAATATTATAGAGACGATCTATGCGCTCGATAAGGTGGCCCCGGGCACTGCGAATGACGATACGCTGCTTTACGGCTGCGAGAGCAAGTATTACTCAATCCGCCCGGTATTTATGAATGAAAAGTTTGAGCTCACCGATAATGTATATATAATAGGCGACGGCAGCGGTATCTGCCGCGGCTTATCGCAGTCGGGCGCTATGGGTATTTATGTTGCCGATTGCATTTCGGGCAAAAACTGATTTTTTGTAACCTTTTTTTACCGCTTTTTCGTTATTTATATGGAGGGACGCGGTTATGAAGTTAAAATCAAGGAATATTTTATGCCTTTTGGCGGCAGCGACTTTGCTGCTTACCGTTTGCGGCTGCAAAAAAAAGGTTGCCGAAAGCTCATCTGCCGCGCCAGCGCCGACGTCAGAGGCGCTTACCGCAGACGATAAGCAGGACCCCGAAAACACCGATATTACCGATGAAAACGGCGCGAAAGCGGATGCCGAAAGCTTTACTGTCAAAGAGGGCAGGGCAAACGGCATAGACGTTTCAAAATGGCAGGGCAAAATTGACTGGAGCCGCGTTAAAAAAAGCGGCATAGATTTTGCAATCATAAGAATAGGCTTCCGCGGCGAAAACGGAACGATTTATAAGGACTCCGCCGCCGATTATAATTTGCAGCAGGCTGAAAAAGCGGGCGTGCTTTGCGGGGTTTATTTCTTCTCAACCGCGCTTTCCGAAAAAGAGGCGGAGGCGGAAGCGGACTTCACTGCCGCCGCTGTTGCGGGGTATTCGATTTCCTACCCCGTGGTATACGATTGCGAGGGCTTCAGAGAGCCGGACAGCCGAATGTACGGCGTTACAAATACACAGCGCACAAATAACGCCCTGGCTTTTCTTAACCGCATTAAAGCAAAGGGCTATGAGGGTATGCTGTATTCCTCTGTAAAGGAGCTGTCAGGCTCCGCTTACTGGGATACTGCAAGGCTTGAAAACGCGTTTTCAATTTGGGTGGCGCGCTACCCGGCAGAGCCGTACCCCAAAACCGCCCACCCCGATTATTCGGGTAAATACGATATGTGGCAGTATACCGATAACGGCACCGTTGCGGGAATTGAGGGCAATGTGGATATGTCGGTAGCATATTTCACAAGGCAAAAGGCGGAGCCGAAAAATAAATCGGCAAGGCCCGGCACTGCCGCCGCGCCGAGCAGGGAAGACGGCGTTTACACAGCGGTGAGCGATAAGGTCACACCAAAAATTGAGGTGAATCTGCGCACCGCCGCCACCACCAAAAGCGATGTTGCCGCAAATATTAAAAACGGAACGGTTTTAAACCGCACGGGTATAGGCTCAAACGGCTGGTCTAAAATAAATTACAACGGCAAAACTGTTTATGCCATAACAAGCTATTTAACCACTGATTTAAGCGCAAAAGCGCCTGAAACCCGCCCGGACGACGGTTTTACCGCAGCATCGGGAAGAGTTACGGCTAAGGATGAGACGAATCTGCGCGCCGAGCCTTCAACTGACGGAAAACTGATAGCCACCATTAAAAACGGCGAGTTTGCGGAGAAAACGGGCGAAAGTCCCAAGGGCTGGACAAGGCTTTTATATAACGGGCAAACGGTTTACGCCAAAACAAGCCTGCTTACAACCGAGGTTAAAAAGCCTGCGGCGAGCAGTGAAACGCCGAGCGCGGCAGATGAATTTGTTGCTGCAGCAGGCAGAGTGACCGCAAAGGATATTGTTAACCTGCGCTCTTCACCGAACGGTAAGGAGGATAATATAGTTTGTCAGCTGAAAAAAGGCGAATTTGCCGAGCGCCTTGCGACCAACGGCGGCAAGGGCTGGACGCGCCTTTCCTACAACGGGCAGACACTGTACGCCGTTTCGAGTATGCTTATTACCGCGGAAGAATATAACCGTTCCCAAAACAGCGCTGCAGAGGATTGAGCATGCCAAATTTCCGCTGCTTCCGGCAGCGCAAAAATGAAAAAAGCGGCGTTGCCGCCGCAAAAAATCAGGTTTATAGGCTTACAAAAGCTTCCTTGTGTAGAGGAAGCTTTTGTTTTACATATCCGATCCGAATACATCCGACGGTTTTTATTCGTTTGGAAAGCCCGAATTTTCAAAGCATGCCCAAACGGTTTGAAAATCGTAAGGCGGCCTCGGGGTCTGCGGTATCCGAACCGCGTCTTTCTCCGCAGTAACCTCGTAAAGATTTGGTTCGCCGCAGTCCTTTGTCTGCCGCCGCTTGGGGCTTGAAGCCTGAATATCGAGACTACAGTAGGCAGACCGCATATCATAATTTATTTCAACAATTGAGAAAAGGCATACGCCCTTTATTTTAATGCCTGCTGAACAATTCAAAAGTACCTTAACCCGAGCATGTTGGTGTAAACT
>OLSB01004014.1_pt1 | contig 10057 bp, 10 predicted proteins | sample 1672071 | NCBI WGS metagenome assembly OLSB01 (sample SAMEA3136642, study PRJEB25190) | human gut metagenome | biome: human gut; feature: human-associated habitat; material: faeces | place: Austria | collected 2013
TCAAAAGTTAGGATGCGAACTAATTTAAGGAATCGGTGAAAGGGGGAACTCGCTGTTTCGATGAAAGAAACGGAAGAAAAACTGACAAATATGCACGTGGGAAGGCTGATCCATATGATGTCGCATCAGATGAAGCGGGATTCCAACAGTGTGGCATCGGCGATCGAGAACGATGAGCTGACGATCATGCAGAAACATGTGCTGAAATTTGTTCTTCTGGAGTCTCTCCACAGAGACCTTTATCAGAAGGATATTGAAGAAGAATTTCAGATCAGGAAATCCACAGTCACAGGGATCCTCAAACTCATGGAGAAACATGGGTATATTTACAGAGAAAGTGTAAAGAAGGATGCCAGGCTGAAACGGATCGTTCCGACTGCGAAAGCAGAAGAGATGCGGCCGAAGATCCTGGAACATATCCAGAAAACAGAGGCAAGGCTGATCGAAGGGATAGCCCCGGAGGATGTTCTGATCTGCAAAAAAGCATTGGGACAGATGCTGTGTAATCTGTCAGAAATGAATAAGGAGGAAAATCAAAAAGATGAATAAGACACTTTTTAAATCCATCAGAGAATACAAGAAGCAGTCCATGCTGGCTCCGATCCTTGTCATCCTCGAAGTACTGATGGAAGTGCTCATTCCTCTGGAGATGGCAAAGATCATCGACGTTGGTATCGCCAACGGTGATCTGGGATACATCGTACAGAGGGGGATCATCCTGGTCGCAATGGCGATGCTCGCGCTGTTTTTTGGCGTGCAGGCTGGAAATATGGCAGCAGTTGCAGCGGCAGGATATGCGAAAAATCTTCGTCACGATATTTTTTATAAGGTACAGGATTTTTCATTCAAAAACATTGACCATTTTTCCACATCCGGTCTGGTCACACGAATGACGACCGATATCACAAACGTACAGATGGCATACATGATGAGTATCCGTCTTCTGGCGAGAGCTCCGATCATGGTGATCTTATCCTGGGTCATGACACTTTTGATCAATGTCAAGATCGCACTTCTGTTCCTGGTCGTGATCCCGGTTCTCGGCGGCGCACTGATGTACATTGCAAAAAAAGCACATCCACACTTTATCAAAGTATTTGACGAGTACGATGAGCTGAACAATTCCGTTCAGGAAAACGTCAACGCTGCCCGTGTAGTGAAAGCTTTTGTAAGAGAAGATTATGAGGTAAATAAATTCCATGGGGTATCCAAATACGTTTATACCCTGTTCACAAAGGCTGAAAAGATCGTTGCATGGAATGCGCCGACCATGCAGTTTATGATGTATGCGGTCGTTCTTCTGATCGCTGTGATCGGTGGACGCAGTATTGTGTTTGGAACCATGGAGACAGGTGAGCTGACAAGTGTGATCGTCTATGCACTGCAGATCCTGATGTCTCTGAATATGGTAACTTTTGTATTTGTCATGATCATGATCGCAGAGGCTTCTACAGACCGTATCACAGAGGTTCTTAATGAAGTGCCTGAGATGCAGGACAGATCTGATGCAGTCAGAGAAGTCCCGAGCGGCGATATCGTTTTTGACCATGTAAACTTCAGCTATGCCGGAGAGGGCGGAAATCTTTCGCTGAAAGATGTAAACCTTCATATTAAATCCGGACAGACAGTCGGAATCATCGGTGGAACAGGAAGTGCCAAATCCACACTGGTTCAGATGATCCCGAGACTTTACGATGTCACCGGCGGTGCAGTCAAAGTTGGCGGGATCGATGTAAGAGACTACAACCTGGAAGTGCTCCGTGATCAGGTATCCATGGTGCTCCAGAAAAACGTCCTTTTCTCTGGTTCCATCTACGAAAACATCCGTTGGGGTGATGAGCATGCTTCTGACGAAGAAGTAAGACGTGTATGTAAGCTGGCGCAGGCAGATGGTTTCGTTACAGAATTCCCGAATGGCTACGATACCATGATCGTTCAGGGTGGAAATAACGTTTCCGGTGGCCAGAAACAGCGACTCTGTATCGCACGTGCTCTTCTGAAAAAACCGAAGATCCTGATCCTTGACGATTCTACCAGTGCGGTAGATACCAAGACAGATGCCCTGATCCGTAAAGCTTTCCGCGAGGAGATCCCGGATACGACCAAGATCATCATTGCACAGCGTGTTTCTTCTATAGAAGATGCGGACCAGATCATTGTTCTGGATGGCGGCCAGATTGTCGGAGTGGGAACTTCCGAAGAACTTCTGAAGACAAATGAAATTTACAGAGAAGTATACGAATCTCAGGTGAAGGGAGGCGAAGAGGATGAGTAATAACAGCAAAAATAAAAAACCGCGAATGACAAAGAAAGATCTGCAGACAGCAAAGCGTCTTATGAAATATATGACAGGAAAATACAAATTTCAGTTTATCCTTGTATTTTTCTGTATCCTGATCAGTGCGGTGGCAACAACAGCAGTTTCTCTTTCTCTGAGATATCTTCTGGATGATTTTATCCTTCCTCTGATTGGACAGAAGAGCCCGGATTTCGCCGGACTTTATAAGGCGCTGACGGTTCTTGGATGTGTCTTCCTGGCAGTGTTGCTGCGACTTTTATCTATACAAGGATGATGGTATATATCGGACAGGGCGTCTTAAAGAGAGTGCGAGACGATATGTTTGAACATATGCAGACTCTGCCGATCCGCTATTTTGACCAGAATACAAACGGTTCGATCATGAGTCTTTATACGAATGATACGGATACCCTGAGACAGATGATCAGCCAGGCGATCCCGCAGGCGCTGATGGCACTGTTTACGATTGTCGTTACCTTTATTTCCATGCTGGTTCTGAGCCCGCTGCTCACGATCCTGGCGGTTTTGATCATTTTCCTGATGCTGTTTGTCACAGGAAAGATCGGTGCAAAGAGTGGAAAATACTTCGTTCGACAGCAGATGTCCCTCGCAGATGTGACAGGTTTTGTCGAAGAGCGTATGAACGGACAGCGTGTTGTCAAAGTTTTTAACCATGAAAAGAAATCCGAAGAGGAATTTGACAAACTGAACGAGGCTCTTTTTGAGAGTGCGGCACAGGCGAACAAATACGGTAACATGATGGGACCGGTCATCGGAAACATCGGAAACCTGCAGTTTGTCCTGACAGCAGTTCTCGGCGGGATCCTTTCCGTTGCAGGAGTTGGGGGGATCACACTTGGTGTCATGGCTTCCTACCTGCAGTTTACCAAGAGCTTTACACAGCCGTTCATGCAGGTGGCACAGCAGTTTAACTCCATCGTCATGGCACTTGCCGGTGCAGAGCGTATCTTTAACCTGATCGATGAGAAGCCGGAGGATGACGAAGGTTATGTAACTCTCGTCAATGCGAAAAAAGATGCCAACGGAAACATCACAGAGTGCAAGGAGAGAACGGGCATGTGGGCATGGAAACATCCGCATTCCGCAGACGGTTCTGTATCTTACACAGAGCTCAAAGGTGATGTAAGGTTCGAAGATGTAACTTTTGGCTACAATGAGGACAAAACCATCCTCCACGACATCAGCCTCTATGCAAAACCGGGTCAGAAACTTGCATTCGTAGGTTCTACCGGAGCAGGAAAAACAACGATCACCAACCTGATCAACCGTTTCTACGATATCCAGGATGGAAAGATCCGTTATGATGGAATCAATATCACAAAGATCAAAAAAGACGACCTGAGACATTCCCTCGGTATCGTTCTTCAGGATACACACCTGTTTACCGGAACGATTCGTGACAACATCCGTTACGGTAAGCTGGATGCGACAGATGAGGAAATCTATGCAGCAGCCAAACTTGCCCATGCAGATCAGTTTATCCAGATGCTTCCGAAGGGATATGATACCATGTTAAGTGGTGACGGCGAGGAATTATCCCAGGGGCAGAGACAGCTTCTCTCCATTGCCAGGGCAGCCGTTGCAGACCCGCCGGTACTCATTCTTGATGAGGCAACTTCAAGCATCGATACCCGTACAGAGAACATTGTTCAGCAGGGTATGGACAACCTGATGAAAGGCCGTACCGTATTTGTTATCGCCCACAGACTTTCTACAATTCGAAACAGCGATGCGATCATTGTTCTGGAACACGGAAAGATCATCGAGAGAGGTGACCATAAGGACCTGATCAAGCAGAAAGGTACTTATTATCAGCTTTACACAGGAAAGCTGGAACTTTCATAAAAAAAATAAAAGATCATCCTACGACAAAGAGAAATGGCAGACGTTCTGTTCACGCAGGGCCAATGCCATTTCTTTTTTTGTTTTTATGAAACAGAAACGAAAACGATTTCATATATTATGCACAAAAAGATATTGAAAATATTATACAAAACGACAGTTTACAAATATATCGACAAGAAATATAATAAAATCGATGAAAACGATTACATATTAATATAAAAGGGAGAAATGAAAGATCTATGAAACCAAAAGCTATTTTTCTGGATATTGATGGAACACTGACAGAGCCGGGAACCAATGTGCCTCCGGCTTCTGCCCTGGAAGCGATCAGGAGAGCACAGGAAGCAGGAAATTATGTTTTTCTCTGCACAGGACGCAATTATGCAATGCTGTCTCCACTTCTGAAATACGGATTTGACGGAGTTGTGGCAAGCTCCGGTGGTTATGTGGTGTGCAGGGACGAGGTAATCTACGACAGCCCGATGACAGACGAGGAGCGTGACCGCATGAGCCAGCTTCTGAAAGAAAATGGGATCTTCTGGACGATCGAGTGCGTGGAGGGAGCTTTTACAGATGACGGCTTCAAGAACTTCCTCAGAGAACATGCAAACGAAGGGGAAAACAGTGAAATGCTCCGCTGGCAGGAACAGATTGAGAAGGATCTGAATATCTTACCAATGGAAGCCTACAAGGGTCAGGCGGTATACAAGATGGTCGTTATGAGTCCGTCCATGGAAAGCCTTGAGATCTGCAGGGAAGAACTAAAGGATGATTTTTCCTTCTGTATCCAGGAGCCGAGAGGCGGGTTCGTGAACGGTGAGATCATAAGCCGCAGATTTGACAAGGGAACCGGTGTGCTGAAAGTATGTGACCACCTGGGGATTCCACTGGAGGATTCGGTTGGCTTCGGTGACAGCATGAACGACAAGGAAATGCTGGAAGTCACAGAATTAAGTGTCTGCATGGAAAACGGCAGTGAGGAGATGAAGAAGATCGCCGACGTGATCTGCCCGTCCGTGACAGAAGATGGAATAAAAAAAGCATTTGAAAAATATCATTTAATGTAATGCTTTGATGCAGCCTTTTGAAGACTGCAAACAGGAGGTGAAAACGATTACAGAAATATACACAAAAATGACCTTTGATGTTTGGCTGAAATGCCAGTTTACAAATGAAACAAAAAGGGTTATATTAAAGATACGAAATGTAAACGATTTCACACAAAAGTGCAAAGCAAAAACAAAGGAAAGAGGGAGAGAAAATGGCAATGGATTATGCAAAGTGTGCAAAAGAAATCTTTGATACCGTTGGTGGCAGATCCAATCTTGTAAGTGCAGCACATTGTGCAACGAGACTGCGACTGGTAACGGTAGACAACAGCAAGATCAATATGAAGAAGCTGGAGAACATCGATGGCGTGAAAGGTGTTTTCAGTAACAACGGACAGCTTCAGCTCATCATCGGAACCGGTACAGTAAACAAGGTATACGACGAATTCCTCAAGGTCAGCGGAATGACAGCAGCGACCAAAGAAGAGGTGAAGGCAGCAGCGGTAGCGAAACAGCCGGTATTTAAACGAATGATCAAGGCACTGGGAGATGTTTTCGTGCCGATCCTTCCGGCGATCGTAGCATCTGGTCTTATGATGGGACTGGTAGAGGCACTTGGTAAGGCAATGCCTGCATTTGCAGGAAGCGACTGGTACGGGATCCTCGACCTGTTTTCAAACACAGCATTTACCTTCCTGCCGATCCTGATCGCAGTATCTGCGGCAAGAGTATTCGGCGGAAATATTTTCCTGGGTGCAGTCATCGGTATGATCATGATCCACCCGAACCTTATCAACGCATGGTCTGTAGCATCTATGGATGCAGCTGATATCCCGGTATGGCATCTGTTTGGATTTTCCATCAGACAGGTTGGATATCAGGGTCATGTAATTCCTGTTATCATCGCAGTATGGATCATGTGCAAGCTGGAGAACTGGCTGCATAAACATGTTCCGGAGATGATTGACCTTTTTGTAACGCCACTTTGTACCGTACTGATCACAGGTTTCCTTACCATCGGACTGATCGGACCGGTATTCTCCACAGCAGAAACTTATGTACTTGAGTTTGCATCATGGATCATCACAGTAGGACACGGAATCGGTGCAATGATCATGGGCGCGATCTATCCGCTTACTGTAGTCTGCGGTATCCACCACATGTACAACGTGATCGAAGCAGGTATGCTTGCTTCTGACGGCGTAAATATCTGGATGCCGATCGCATCCGCAGCAAACTTCGCACAGGGAGCTGCCTGCCTCGCAGTCGGCCTCAAAGCAAGAAACTACAAGACAAAATCAATCTCCATCCCGTCTGCATTATCCGCAGCACTTGGAATTACAGAACCGGCGATCTTCGGTGTAAACCTTCGTTTCATGAAACCTCTTGTATGTGGTATGGCAGGTGGTGCCGTTGGAGCCCTGCTTGGATCCATTTTCCACATTGGAGCAACTTCTTACGGAGTTACAGGAATCCCGGGATTCCTTACCACACTGGATTATTCCGCGCAGTATGCGATCATGCTGGCAGTTTCCTTCGCAGTAGCATTCGCACTGACCTGGTTCACCTGGAAAGAAGACCCGGAAGATGCCAAAGTGACAGCAGCAAAAACAGATGACGCTCCGACAGCAGAGCCGACAGCAACAGAAGAGACAGCAGAAGAAGTAACGGTAGACGGTACAGCAAAGAAACTGTATGCACCGATCCAGGGAACTATTGTTCCGAGAAATGAGATCCCGGATGATACGTTTGCAGCAGGCGTTCTCGGTAACGGTGTCGGAATCGACCCGGAAGAAGGCGTTGTCGTGGCTCCGTTTGACGGCGAGATCTCTTCTGTAACAGATACAAAACATGCAATCGGTATCACAGGACCGGCAGATATGGAAGTCCTGATCCATGTAGGTGTTGATACCGTAAACATGAAAGGTGACGGATTTGAGCTTCTGGTAGAAGAAGGACAGAAAGTCAAAGCAGGCCAGAAGCTGATGACTTTTGACATCGCAAAGATCAAAGCAGCCGGATACAGCCCGGTAGCGGCAGTGCTTCTGACAAACAGTGATGATTATCCGGAATTTAAAGTAGTAAAAACAGGAAAGACCCAGAGACTGGAAGAAGTCTTTACCGTATAAAATTAAATAATAAGTAAGAGAAGGCACTGTCAGATTCCTGGATTAGATCCATATTTGACAGTGCCTTTTTTTTATGAAACGTGGTAACAAAAGCAAAATTGTGTTATACTACAGCAAAGGGGAAAAAGCATGAATATAAGTGAAATAGCAAAATTAGCAGGTGTGTCCAGTGCGGCAGTTTCCCGTTACTTTAACAACGGATATATTTCAGAAGAGAAGAAAGAGGCGATCCGCAAAGTTGTAGAGCAGACAGGCTATCGCCCTTCCATCCAGGCACAGACACTCCGTACCAAAAAAACAAAAATGATCGGTGTGATCGTACCAAAGATCGCATCCGCATCCATAGGCAAGATCGTAGAAGGAGTTCTCTCTGTACTGAATGAGAGCGGTTATCAGATGCTCCTCGCGGTGACACAGAACGATCCGAAGAAAGAACTGGAATATCTTTCTGCTTTTAACGACAAGCAGGTGGACGGCGTGATCCTCGCTGCGACAGTAGTGACCGCCGAGCATAAGAAGATCCTTAAGAACCTGTCTGTACCGGTGATCCTGGTAGGACAGCAGTATTCCGGCCATTGCTGTGTGTATCATGATGATTATCACGCTACCAGAGATCTCACAGAAGCCGTTCTCGATATGGGAAGGAAAAATCCGGGATATATCGGCGCGATCATGCAGGACAAGGCAGTTGGCGCAGAACGTTTTGGCGGTTATGAAGATGCTGTAAAAAAAGCCGGCATAGAGAAGGCGGCACAGCAGACGGTGATTTCTGCATTTACTTCTGATTCCGGTTATGAGAAGGCGGGAGAACTGCTTGCGAAGTATCCGGAGCTTGATGCAGTCATCTGTGCGACAGATACCATGGCTGCCGGAGCCGTCCGTTATCTGAGAGAGCATGGAAAGAAAGTCCCGGAGGATATTCTGGTTGCGGGACATGGAGATTCTGAGATCGCGAGAGTGATCACACCGCCGATCCCTACCGTGCATTTTTCTTATGAGAAGAGCGGTGAGATGGCAGTGGAGATGCTGATCGAAATGATGGGACAGGGTGAAACAGCGGTCAGAGAGGTGAAGCTTGGCTATTCTCTGATCAATATATAATAAAAGAAATGGGGTGCGTTTTTTGCTGAAAACATGGATACCGGGAGAAGCTCCCGAGAAAGAGGAACTGAAACAGCAGCTCGATGCGGCAAGAAAGAAACTTTATGATCTTCAGATGAAGATCAAGGAGCACAAACTTCCGGTGCTGGTGCTTTTTGAGGGATGGAGTGCCGCCGGCAAGGGCAGTATGATCGGCAAGGTGATCAAGAATATCGACCCGAGATTTTTTAAGGTGGCGACGATGTCAGCTCCGTCGGAGGAAGAACTGCGCAGACCATTTCTTTACCGCTACATGTGCCAGATCCCGGAGCAGGGCAAATTTACTTTCCTGGATTCCGGATGGATGGAGCAGACGACGCAGGAAGTGCTTCGTAAGGAACTGACCGGAGAGGATTATGAGAAGCGGATCGAGAGCATCCGCCGGTTTGAGCGTCAGCTTACGGATAATGGATATCTGGTGCTTAAGTTCTTTATGCAGATCAACAAAGAAGAGCAGAAACTCCGCATGGACAAGCTGTGTTCCAGTCAGGATACACGCTGGAGAGTGTCAGAGTTCGACAAATGGCAGCAGGAACATTACCGCAAGTGTGAGAAGGTCTATGATCGTTATCTCAGGGATACGAATGCATCGACTTCTCCATGGTATATCATAGATGCAAAGGATAAAAAGTGGGCAGAATTACAGGTGATGGATACACTGGTGAGCAGTATTGAAGTTGCCCTCCAGAACCAGAGTCATTCTGTTCCGATCCTTCAGAATATCTTCCCGCTGGTAAAGATGCCGAAACTGGCAGACGTTGAGCTTACCGGCAAGACGATCGATGATGAGGAATATGACAAGGAACTTAAGAAACTCCAGAGTAAATTAAGTGAACTCCACAACCGTCTCTACCGTAAACGGATCCCGGTGATCATCACATACGAAGGATGGGATGCTGCCGGCAAGGGTGGAAATATCAAGAGGATCACAGGCGCACTTGATCCACGCGGATATGAGGTGCATCCGATCGCCAGCCCGGAACCACACGAAAAAGCCCGCCATTATCTGTGGCGTTTCTGGACGAGACTTCCAAAGGACGGCCATATCGCAATTTTTGACCGCACCTGGTATGGCCGTGTCATGGTGGAACGTCTGGAAGGATTCTGCAGCGAAAACGACTGGAAACGTGCGTACAATGAAATGAACGAATTTGAGAAAGAACTGTCCGACTGGGGAGCTGTGATCATCAAATTCTGGGTTCAGATCGACAAGGATACACAGCTTGCGCGGTTTAATGACCGTCAGAACAATCCTGAGAAACAATGGAAGATCACGGATGAGGACTGGAGAAACCGTGAGAAATGGGATCAGTATGAGGAGGCGGTCAATGAGATGCTCAAGAAGACTAGTACGGCTTATGCGCCGTGGCATATTCTTGAGTCGGTGGATAAGAAGTATGCGCGCATTAAGGCACTCAAGATTGTGATCAAAGAGTTGGAAAAAGCCCTGAAATAAGGGCTTTTTTGATGCCCTTATTATCCCTGTTTTTTATTATTTCCTTTAATCCTGGGGATTTGGATGCTTGGGAGCAGAGCAAACCGCGAAGGGACGTCGCCCGTCCCCTCGCCACCCC
>OLSB01004022.1_pt1 | contig 10039 bp, 3 predicted proteins | sample 1672071 | NCBI WGS metagenome assembly OLSB01 (sample SAMEA3136642, study PRJEB25190) | human gut metagenome | biome: human gut; feature: human-associated habitat; material: faeces | place: Austria | collected 2013
CCGCTGACAGCAAAGTTCAAGCCGGCAGAGATTTGCGCTTTCATATCTTCCCAACGGGTAGCGATGTCACCACTCCAGGTGGCGGTAGAATAGCGCTGCAATCCTGCAAAGCCGGAACGTGTCAACAAGAAGACGCGCTTGTCCGGTTCCACGCCGCGCTGTCCGTCATAGATAGCTTCTGCATTCATCAGTGCGTATGCATTGAAGAACTTGGCAGAGGGGCCGAGTGCTGTCGGACCGCAAAGGTCCTTGCGGTATTGCAAATCCGTACAGTCGCGTATGTTCGGTTCGCTGGCATCCATCCACCAAGCGTCAACACCCAGAGGATAGTAGTGGTCTTGCATCTGCTTCCAGAAGAGCTTGCGTGCATCGGCATCGTATGCGTCATAGAAAGAGCCCAGATAGCCAGGACCGACCCAGTCTTTGATGCTGTCTTTGATAGCCTGCTGATACATCCAACCTTTTTCGTCAAATTCCTTGAAGTGTTCGGTCGTAGCATAGAACTTGGGCCATACGGAAATCATCAGACGTCCGTTCATGGCGTGGATGGAGTCGACCATTCCTTTCGGGTCGGGGAAACGTTCAGGGTCGAACTCATGGCTTCCCCATGCATTCTGCTTCCAGTGCAGCCAGTCGATTACGATATTGTCGATAGGAATCTGACGTTCACGGAATTCCTTCAAGGTGGAGAGAACCTCCTCACGCGTATTGTACTTCTCACGGCTCTGCCAGTAACCCATCGCCCATTTCGGCATAATCTGGGATTTACCTGTCAATGTACGGTAGCCGCTAATCACATCGTCCATATCATCACCATAAACGAAGTAGTAGTCTATTTCATTCTGCATTTCACCCCACCAAGAGAGTTTGTTCTGTTCTTCATCAGCCACCGGACTCAATACCCGCAGACCGCAGTAAGAAACACCGGCATCAGGCTTCCACTCTATCTTCAACGGAACGCGCTTGCCCGCTTCCAGATTAACAGCAAACTTATAACTGTTAGGATTCCAAGCCGTACGCCAACGTTCGGGAACCACCAATTCATTATCAATATATACTTTCATGTAGCCTGCATAGTAAAGGATGAAGCGGAACAAGCCGCTTTCTGCCGGTTCTATTTCTCCCTCATAAACTACGTCGGACCCTCCGAACGGGAACTCCGCAGGCAAATTAACCACCTTACTCAGATGTGCGGCACGGTCCAGATGTTCAAAATAAAGAGAATCCTCACGACGTACAAGGGTTTCCACGTCTTTCTTGCCCGGAATATATGTACCGGTCAAAGCACCTTCCTTGCCCTCTTTATCATAAAGTTTGAAGACATCACCCAGTTGTGAGTAGTCACGCGGGTCACCGAAACGGCAGAGCGAATAGCTGTCCCAAAGCACACCGTAGTTTTTATTAGACACGATGAAGGGTACAGACACCTTTGTATTGTACTGGAACAGTTCCTCATTCTTACCTTTATAGTTGAACTCATCCGCCTGGTGCTGGCCCAAGCCATAGAAAGCCTCATCATTGCCTGCCGACTGGAATACCTGACGTACTGTATATCCTTTCGTACCTTCCACTTCCACCGGAGTAAAGGTCCGCCCGTCAGAGTCTTCAGCCAGAATCTGCTTGCCGTCGGCATCCGTGAAGCGTACCTCACCCGTTGTCTTGGACACAATGGCACATAATTCCGATGTCTTGACAGTCACTTCATCGCCCTGCTCTTCGACCTTAAAGTCGGTCTTATTCTGTTGAGGGGTCACAATGAGACTCTGCTCCTTTGAAAATTCCTTCTCAGGAGTAGCCGATACATGAATGAGCTTCTCGCCCATTACTTCTAATCTTACTTTACGCACATCCGTCGGTTGCTGCTGCTTGACTTCCACAACAACACCGTTCTCGGTCTTTTGGAATCCGCCTCCGGAACATGCGGCGAGCATCCATCCGGCAAGCAAATAAACTGAAGTGTTTTTCAATTTCATATTACTGTTTTTAAAGTGAATTTTCTCCAATGCAAAAATAGAAAGTTTACTTCAAAAACGAGTCCTCCCGATGTTGAAACAAAAGGGCGCTTTTGATTACCCTAAAAGACAATATGTTTCCGTAAGGGGTATCTTTTGTTATCTACCCTCTCTTTCCTGATAAACAGAGGGCAAAACACCGAATTCATCCTTGAAATATTTGCTGAAATACTTGGGGTTGTTAAAGCCCAACTGATACGCTATCTCCGATACATTTTGCTGACTCTCGCGCAGCATCTGCGCCGCTCTTTTCAGACGGATGACACGGATAAATTCAATAGGTGTCTTACCGGTTATCTGCAAGAGTTTCTTGTAAAGATGTACCCGGCTCATACCCAACCCCCGACTCAACTCTTCTACGGACAAGTCACACCGACCGATGTTCGCCTCCACATATTTGATGGCATTTTCCACCAGCTTTTCATCCAACGAAGTAATGGCTATTTCACTTGGTTCGGGGTCAATGAGCGACTTTGCCTTGCGCTTCTTGCTCAGGTCAATCAACTTGCGCATACGCAGAATAAGGATTTCCACATTGAAAGGTTTCGTCACATAATCATCCGCACCGATGGTCAACCCCTCCACTTTATCTTCCACAGCCTGCCGTGCAGTGAGCAATATCATCGGAATGTCACTCGTGCGTTTATCGGTCTTCACCCAGCGGCACAATTCATTCCCATCCATCTCGGGCATCATTACGTCGCTGACAATAATATCCGGCATCAGTTCCGATATTTTCTGCCAAGCTTCCCGACCATTGGAAGCTGACTGTATACGGAAATACAAGCTCAGACTATCTTTCATGAAGGCAACCAAATCTTCATTATCATCCACAATCAGGGCCAACGGCTTTTCTTTTTCATCTTCATTATCCTCCATATCGTCCAGCAAATCAACCGAAAGCGCTTCCTCTTCCATACCCGGCAAAAGTTCCTCATGCTCTTCCACCTCTTCTGTAAGCGGTGCAGGCTTGGGAGGACTTACACGTACATGTTTAACCGGGAGCTCAACCAGAAACACACTACCGGAACCCACATTGTCGACAACGCGCACCGTACCCTCATGCAGCGTCACAAAGTCGCGTACCAGGCTCAAGCCAATACCGCTACCCGTTGACTGGTGCTCCGGTTCTTCCTGCTCCACCTGATAGAAACGTTCAAAAATCCGCTCCTTGTCTTCATCCCTGATACCGACACCGGTATCCGATACCTTTATCAGCAATCTTCCGGACATCTCTTTCGACATTTCCAATGCCACATCCACACGTCCCCCGTCCGGAGTAAATTTGAAAGCATTGGACAGAAGATTCATCACAACTTTACCAATTTTATCCTCGTCGAATGACATATTCAGCGATTCCATGGCCGAAAAGAATGTCAGATGCACATGTTTCTTTTCAGAAAGCATCAGGAAAGAAGCACAGATGCTACGCACATACGCCACAATATCCCCCTCGGACAAAGTGAGATGCAATCCTGCCATCTCATTCTTACGGAAATCGAGCAACTGGTTGACCAGATTCAACAAACGCTGCGCATTGCGGTACATCAGTTGTAGCTTGCCATGCAGTTTTTCGTCCGTAATCTCCTTCATCATACTTTCCATCGGCGATATAATCAGCGTAAGCGGCGTACGCAACTCATGGCTGACATTCGTAAAAAAGCGGAATTTCATCTGGCTCAACTCCTCCCTCTTCTTCGCATCTTCCTCTATCTGGCGGATTCTGAACTTATTACGTTCCCTCCGTTGTACGGCATAAAGTGAAAAGGAAACAACTCCTACTATCAGAAGAGCATAAACGATATATGCCCACGGAGTCATCCAGAAAGGCGGAAGAATGACAATCTTGAGCGAAGCCTCTTCAGTACCCGCATATCCGTCACTGTTTGTAGCCTTCACTTTTAAAATGTAAGTCCCCGGAGCCAGATTGGTATAGGTAACGCGATGCATATCGGACATACTCGTCAGCCAGTTCTCATTAAACCCTTCCAATTTATAGAAATACTGTGTCTTTTCGGGCAGCACGAAATTGTCCGACGCGAACAGCACCGTGAACACATTCTGCTTATAAGCCAAGACAACTTCTTCTGTTTCATTCAAAGCTTCCTTCAAGATGACACGTCCTGCATACTCCTTGCCCACCTTCACGTCTTCATTGAACAACTGGAAACCGGTAAACATAACCTTGGGCAACGTACGGTTATACTTTATGTTGCCCGGCTGGAAGCGATTCAGCCCATACAGTCCTCCCACTACAATCTCGCCCGTATGCAGTCGTTTGAGGGAACGCTGGTTGAAGTCACAACTCTGCAACCCGTCCTTGTCATTATAGGTATAGCAACGGAACACGGGCTGCTCCGTCTTGCTGTCAACGGACAACACCACGTTTATCAGTTCTCCTCCGGTGCTGATCCATATACTTTTGTTTTCATCTTCCGTAATACCTAATATCAATAGTTTGGAGAAACCGGGTTTGATAGGCACTTCGTACAATTCATCCCGTTTGCTGTCATATACATTCAAGCCTTCACGCGTGGCTATCCATAACAAACCGCGACTATCTTCGTAAACTTGATTGATATTTTGGTTGGAAAGTCTGGTCTTACCCGATTTTGTACCTGCAAAATTTGTAATCTCGCCGGTCCTCAGGTCCATGAAAGCCATCCCTGCCGAAGTACCGATAATCAGATTATTGTCACAGCTGATGCAGAGGGATGAGATATAGTCCGACACAAGGTTTGAATTACCTGTAGAATAGGTGGTAAATATCCCCGTCTGAGGATTCAGGCATTGCAATCCTCCCCCCAACGTACCGATCCAGATATTTTTGTCCGCATCTTCTGCCAATGCCCATACATTGTCATAGACCAGCGAGTTACTGTCTCCCTTACGGGACCGGTAATGGATAAAGCGGTTTCCATCATAGCAATTCAGTCCGCCCCAGAAAGTACCAGCCCACACTCTGCCGCTACTGTCCCGAAGAAGGCAGACTATGACATCACTCGAGATAGAGCGGGGATCTGCCGTATGCGAAAAAAACATACGTTCATCCGTCACGCTATTCCAGCGAATCAACCCGCGGTCGTTGGTCCCCACCCATACGATATCACCGCCTCCGTCCTCCACACAATTGATGTCGCCTACATCGGCAATGCCGAATTTGAAGACACTTTCATTATAGAAAGAGACACCCTTCTTGTAGGTTCCCACCCACATCGTACCGGCCTCATCTTCATAAAGAGCCGTTATTGTATTGTTGGACAGAGTACGCCCGTTATTAGGATCGTTCGCCAGACGGATTTTCCGTCCCGCCGGTTCTATCAATTCAATGCCATCCTGATCCCTGCCTACCCATATACATCCGTATTTATCCTGTGCCACTGCACGTACGGTATTGTAGGTGTCCGTTCGGGGAGAACGCTGTTCCCAAACCTTCCGAGAAAGGCTATAAATCCACATCCCCTCCACACTGAATATCCACGCCCGCCCACTATGGTCGACAAACAAATCAAAGGTAGCATTCTTTACTTCCCTGCAATCTTCGGCAATGTCCGGATTGGTCCACTTGATATTTTGCTTTTCCTCATCTATACAAACCAAGATACCGTTACTCAAAACCAACAGGATTCCTTCGCCGCATTCTTTCATGTCGGACACTTCGGCTTTCGCAAGCAGTTCATCCGCCTCCTTTACTGCCACGGCATTTTTCTGTCCTTCTCTATAGCTGTAAACACCTTTACCATTAATATAGATCCAGAAAGTCTTTTCCTTATCAATATAGATAAGCGAAGGATTTCCGGTCAGACCGACGTTCCACATCCAAGCTTCCACATTACGGTCAAAAACATCGGAAGCCGAGTTGTAAATGGCATACCCACTTCCCGTACGTATCCACAAATTACCGGACGCATCTTCTTGTATATCCTCGACATAACTATCGGGAAGAGATTTCTCGTCATCTTTCTGGCTGCGATAAATCTTTATATTGTAACCATCATAGCGGTTCAGCCCCGAAGCTGTACCAAACCACATGAATCCGTTTGAATCTTTATAAATAGCATTAACCTGATTATTGGAAAGTCCGTCTTTCACTTCCAAATGTTTAAACATGTAGTCATGTGAAGCAGCAGAGAAACATACCATCCAAACCCACAAGAGCAGTAGTTGCAGTCTTTTCATACTATCAGAGCTAAGGGAAGTTATTTTTGTTGCAAATGAAGTGAAAAACGAACAGAAAAGCAAGGAAAGACAAGGATTTTTAAAGAAGGAGAAGCATATCCCTCGCGGACATACTTCTCCGTAACCAATCAAAAAAACTATATCAACAATCCTTGTAACCTATAAAACCTATTTGTATGATACTTTTAAAAACTGTCTTTTATTCTATCCACCACTCAATCAATAAGGGTATTGACCGGCTGCGGCTCCCTTCATGATGCCCTCAATAGCATAAGCCTCCTTCGCCGTACCCGTACCACGGCTCATGTCACCGCCGGTTTCCCAATAAAAGGGGACACAACCGTGGTTTTTCGCCTCTCGGGTGACTACCTCATTCCAATAGGAGCGGCTCTTGTTATGCATCTCCTGGTCAATATCAGGATAGGCAAGTTCAGAAGTCCCCTCTATCTTGTCTTCTTTTGCCCGCTTCATGGCACTATACTCGCCTACAATCACAGGAATTCCCTTATCTGCATAGGCCGTTTTCATCTTCTGGAATTGCTGCTTCACATAATCTTCTTCGTAACCGGTGGCATTATGAATGGAACCGGATACATGATTATCCTTACCCCAATAAAGGAATACATTGCTCCAGGTTTCGTCATGGTTCATCATGGTGAACTGATAGGGATCATAGAAGTGAACTTCCACCATCAGACGGTCGGGTACCTCATCCTTGGGCATCGTGTAGTCATTCACCGTCTTGTCAATATTGGTATAAGGACCTTGCACAATCAGACAACGGCTCGCATTATTTCCTCCGGTGGCACGCACGGCATCAATGAAGGTCTGTTCGTATTTCAAGATGACATCTATGGCCGATGTGCCAACGTTCCCCTGGTCTTGCTGTCCGGGTTCGTTACATCCGGCAAAGAGCAGGTGTTCGTCATAAGCATTCAGTTTATTGGCAATCTGTGTCCAGATAGCTTTCTGCTTGGCATCTACTTCGCTGCTGTAACCATGGGTGATACTCTCTTCAAGCCAACCGCCATCCCAATGGATATTGACAATGGCATACATATCATTGGCTACACAGTAGCCCACCACTTCGCTCACCCGGTCGAGCCATGCAGCATCTATCTCATAGGTCGATGGATTCACAATGTAGTAATCCCACGCGCAAGGGATGCGCACCGCATTAAATCCCAATGCCTTCAGCCCTTTGATATATGCCTCACTCACTTTAGGATTTCCCCATAACGTTTCGCTCGCTATCTTGTTCTTGTTATCACAAGCTTCCAGCGTGTTGCCGATATTGATACCTGCATACATCTTGGCGGCAAGTGTCCTGGCATCGCTTTCCATATTGCCGGTTTCGCCCGCACCCTGCTTTACGGCCACAGTCTCCGTCAGGCTACCCAAAGTAAAAGAGATATGGCCTTCGCGCGCTCCCAAAGGATTGGGAGAGACGGTAAACTTGAAAATCTTGTCTTCCATGGCACGGGTATTGACCGCCTTTATCCAAGAAACATCGGAAACGGCTTGTACGTCACCATTGGTTTCCACCACCACAGAAACATCTCCTCCCGCAGCTGGCAGGTCGAAAGAGGTAGAGTTGGATATGATTAATCCGTCCGCAGCCGTTTGTTTCACTGTGAAGCTCCCTACTTCGCTGCCTCCGGCTTTCACCGTTACCTTGGCTTCACGGTCACTCGTGTCCGTATTGGCTTCTGCCATAACGGTATACTTCAAAATACTACTCGAAGCAGAACTTTCGGCAGTAACCTTACACCACTCCGGTGCACTGCTGGTAACTTCCAATGCAACGTTCGACTTGATGTTCAGCGTACTTGTTCCTCCGGTCTTGGAGAAAGTCATTCCATCCGTCAGAATGTTCGCGGGAATCGTTATTTCTGGAGTCACAGTATCATCATTGCCGGAACATGCGGCAACGAAAGAAGAGAAAAGCAGTGCCGACAGCACCAGGCAAATTTGGAATTTTTCAATGATATTCTTCATCATGTCTTTACGTATTAAAAATAATGGTTAAATCAGTGAGAGCAAAAGTAGCGGAAAAGGCGGAAAACACACCGATGCCATGTTATCTGCAACGGTATCATTTGTTTCCGAATAGGGCTCAAAAGTTATCATTGAATGACATCAGACACATCCGGCTTGCTTGAACCGAAAGAATACTTTATTTTTGTGTATAAACACTTCCTTCAACTACCCTGATTCATATATCTGATAAACTATTTAAAATACAATGCATTTATGAGAAAGATGATGTTACTTTTAGGACTGGCGCTCAGCCTGTCCTGCTTTTCACAAAACCGGCAAGGTTATCAAAATCCCGTTATTCCCGGTTTCCATCCCGACCCGAGTATCTGCCGCGCAGGAGATGACTTTTATCTGGTCAACAGTAGTTTCCAATATTTCCCGGGCGTACCGTTGTTCCACAGCAAAGACCTCATCAACTGGGAACAAATCGGACACTGCCTGACGCGCCCCTCACAACTGCCGCTTCACGACGCCGGCCCATGGGGAGGAATCTATGCACCTACCATCCGCTACAACAGCGGTACATTCTACATGATTACCACCAACGTGTCCGACAAAGGCAACTTCCTTGTACACACTACCGACCCGCGTGGCGAATGGTCAGAACCCGTATGGCTCAAGCAAGGCGGTATAGACCCGTCCCTCTATTTTGAAGACGGCAAGTGTTACCTCGTCAGCAATCCGGGCGTAGGTATCTATCTGTGCGAAATCAACCCCAAAACCGGCGAACAACTCAACGAGTCCAAACGCATCTGGAACGGCACGGGCGGACGGCACCCTGAAGGGCCGCATATTTACAAGAAAGACGGATGGTATTATCTGCTGATTTCCGAAGGCGGCACGGAATACGGCCACAAAGTGACAATAGCCCGTAGCGATATAGACGGCCCGTACGAAGAGAACCCCGCCAATCCCATCCTGACCCACATCAACAAGAATGCACAAAACAGCCCGATACAAGGAACCGGCCATGCCGACCTGATACAAGCCCCTGACGGTTCGTGGTGGATGGTGTGTCTCGCTTTCCGTCCGCAAAGCGGCAACCATCACCTGCTGGGACGCGAAACGTTCCTTGCTCCCGTGCGCTGGGACAAGAATGCCTGGCCGGTAGTAAACGGAGATGGCACAATAGCCCTGCAAATGGATGTGCCAACCCTACCGCAATATCCTCTTGCCCCCAAGCCTGCACGCACCGATTTCAAAAACGGCAAATTAGGTCCCGAATGGGTTCATATCAGAAACTATCATCCGGAAAACTATACCTTTGCTTCCGGTAACCTCCGTCTGAAAGCAACCCCCGTAAACCTGAACAACGGGAAAGGCAGTCCTACTTTTGCCGGCCGCCGGCAAGAACATATCGACTTCACAGCCACCACTTCCATGCAACTGAAAAAAGCCGCCAGTGGCGACGAAGCCGGCCTGACGGTCTACATGTTCGAATCGTCCCATTACGATTTATTAGTCAAGCAATTGGCAGACGGGAAACAAGCTGTAGTATTGCGCTACCAATTGAATGAATTGACCCATACGGAAAAGGAAGTTATTCTGCCCCAGGGGAAAGTACAACTCCGTGTAAAAGGCAGCAACGAAATCTATTCGTTCGAGTATGCCACAAACGGAAAGGACTTCAAAGAACTGGGCCGAATGAATACGCGCTATATCAGTACAGAAACTGCCGGTGGCTTTACGGGAATCATGCTGGGATTGTATGCCGTCTCCGGTTCTCAAACCTCAAAAGCATATGCAGACTTTGAATACTTTGATTACGAAGGAAAATAGCAGCCAATCTTAGAGAAAGCCCCTGCTTT
>OLSB01004024.1_pt1 | contig 10036 bp, 13 predicted proteins | sample 1672071 | NCBI WGS metagenome assembly OLSB01 (sample SAMEA3136642, study PRJEB25190) | human gut metagenome | biome: human gut; feature: human-associated habitat; material: faeces | place: Austria | collected 2013
ATCGCTTTCCTTTTTTAAACACTAGTATTATAACATTTTATTTGATGTTGTCAAGTTATTTTATGACTTTATTAGTGTTTTATTCCTATTTAATAGCTTTTTTGATATTATTTTGATATTTATCAACAATTAAATATTCATTTTTATTAAGAGTATATTTTTCTTTAATAAGATCAAGTTCTTTAAGATAACTTATTAATTCTTTGCTTGCAATGATTGTTTTAGAATAATTTTTGATTGATTCTTTTAATTCATCTTGGTTTAAAATACCATATTCTTTTTGTAAATATATAGATGATGAATTATTTAGATAGTTAAGTAATGTATATATAGGATATTTATCATTTATTATTAATGGTTTTAAAATTTTTTCTTGATTTAATACTTTTTCTAGTTCTTCATCATTAATAATAATTATTTTGTCATAGTTATAGATAGCATTTAGATTAAAATAATCAGTAAATAATTCTTGATTAATGTCTAAAGCTTTATTTTTATATAACATAGCCATAGGTGTCACTTCCTTACTTAGTTAATTATAACAAAGTTAAATAAAATAATAAATATTAATTTTTTTAAAAAAGTAAAAAGAGAACCTAAAAAAAATAATTTAATTAACAATGAAGATTATAAAAATAATCAAAGTGAAAAAAATTTATTTAAGATAGAATTATTAAATGAGCTTAATAAAAGCAAAGATAAAACTAATTTAATCTTAAAAACAGATACTTATAATATATTAGAAAACGAAAAAAAATATAGAACAATTAAATATTATTTAAAGGATAATATTTCTAGACCTGTACTAACATCTTATTCTCCATTAAAAATGGGAGGCATAGTAATAACAAATAGTTATACTCTTTATCATTTAAAGTGTAATTACCTTCCTAACATTAATATTTGTTTTACTAAGGAGTGGCAAGATAAAGAAAAACAATTATTTTTAAAAAAATATAACATAGATAAATCATTCCTTATTCAATCTGATTATCCAAATACATTAGATTATTTTAAAAATATTATATTTGATGATGAAATTATTTTAAAAAAAAAAGAAATATTTAATCAAGTAAAAGAAAAAGAAAAAACAGGTTATTATTTAACAAAGAAAGGAAATAAAGTATCTTATAATCCATATTATTTAAAACAATCTATTCATATTTTAGATATAAAAGAAGATGAATTTATTGGAAAAATAAGTGAATTTAAACTCTTTATTATAAATGAAAAAAATGAAATAGCATTAATATTACCTATTAAAACTTATTAACTATAATAATTCCATCGCACTATAACAGCATAGCAAAAGAATAATAATCACACTAAATAACTAATTACATAGACTATGTTAGGGAGTGATTAATATGTATGAGATATATACTATTCAAAATGGAGATACAATAGAAATAATAGCCCAAAAATTAGGTATTGATCCTACTATTTTATATCAAATAAATGGATTAACACCTAATTATGTACCTAGTGCTGGTACTAACATTATAATACCTCAAAGAAGAAATAATAATTTTTCTTATTACACCATTAAAAAAGGAGATAACTTGTATACAATAGCAAAAAACTATAACATAGATGTTAATACATTAGCAAAATTAAATGGTTTAAACATTAGTGATTATATTTATCCTAATCAAACCATTTTAGTCCCAAATAGAGGAACCAAATTATATTTTGTTAAAGATAATGAAACATTAAATGATGTAGCAAGAAATTTAAATACTACCGTCATGAACATCTTAAGACAAAATGATAAAATATTTCTTACTCAAGACCAATTAATTGTATATAAGGAAAATTAAATATTTTCTTTTTTTTCTTTACTTATTTTTCGTTTTTATATATAATTAAATTAAGATAGGAAGGAATTTTATGATACTAAGAAAACCATATGCATTTTTAATAAAAAAATTTAAATTAATACATTTAATATTATCAATATTAATGTTTTATTTAGTATATCGCTTCAATATAGTCTATACTTTTTTTAAAGAATATGTTAATAAAGAAATTCATAATAGAATACTCGCTAGTGACTACATAACACTATTCATGTTCATAGTTATCTTATTTATTAGCATAGGTTTAATTATCGTATATCTACTCATGAGAATTAAGAAAAAACCAAAGACATTATACCTAATTAATATAATCGGGTATTTTGCTTCATTTATTATTCTATGGTACTCGTTATCAGTATTAAAAAAAATAGAATATACTGTCTTAGATACTAGAGTGGTTAGACTAACTAAAGATTTTATATTTGTCTCAACAGTATTTCAAGGTGTAATGAGCATTATCATGTTCGTAAGAGCACTCGGTTTTGATATAAAAAAATTTAATTTTGAAAAAGATATCAGTGAACTAAATATCGATGTTACCGACAATGAAGAGTTTGAATTAGTTGTAGGAATAGATACCAATAAAGTAGCCAGAAAAACTAGAAGAAAATTAAGAGAATTTAAGTATTTCATTTTAGAAAATAAATTCATTGTATTTATCACATGTGTCATTATAGTATCCGTTATCAGTTTCTCTATATTTTTAAACAAGACTGTTGTTAATAAAGTATATAAAGAAAAAGATAAAATAGCTACATCATTATATACTATCTGTATAGAAGATAGTTATTATACAACTAAGAAATTTGATGGAACGGTTATTAAATCAAAAGATAAAGCTTATCTTCTAATAAAATTAAATATTCAAGGTAGATATGATAACTTAACCTTAAATAGAAATAATATTAGATTAATAATTGATGGAAACAAGCACTATCCTAACTTAAAATATTATGAGTATTTTAAAGATATCGGTATTGGTTACACCAAACAAACCATTAATCAAAACAATAGTAATTATCTTCTCGTATATGAAATTAATCGTGAAGATGTAGGCAAAAAGATGATGATAACATTTGTTGATAGCATCAAGTATACTAGTGTAGGTATTGAAACTAAATATAAAAATATCAGTTTAAAACCAACATCATTAGACACAATTATTGAAGCAGGAAGTGCTAAATTAGGCGAAGAACTTATCCTTAAAGATACAGTAATAGGGAATATGAAATTTAAAATTAATAATTATGATATAGCTCTTGACATGCCATACGTTTATAAAGTATGCACCCAAAATGTATGCAATAATATATATAGCAAAATAACCCCTACATCAAGTTATTCATCTTTAGGAGTTATGAGTTTAAATATAAGTTTTGATAAAGATAATAGCTTTGATTTTATATCTACTTATGGTACTCTACATTATATAATCGATGATAAAAAAAAGAAATATGATATGAAGTTTGTCAATATAACCCCAAGTAAGTATGATAAAGATGACATCTTTATTGAAGTATATGATGAGGTTCTTAACGCTAATAGTATTTGGTTTGAATTTAACATTCGTGATAAAAAATACAAATATATTTTAAAATAACATTGAATAAATTTCTATTTTTTGGTAAACTATTAATAGGAGATGATTAGAATGATAAAAGCTGCTATCAATGGATTTGGTAGAATAGGAAGATTAGTATTTAGAATAATGGAAGAAGACAATGATTTTGAAGTTGTAGCTATCAATGATTTAACTGATGCTAAACAACTAGCATATTTACTTAAATATGATACAAATCATAGAAGTTATCGTGTTGATGATATTAGTTATGGAGACGACTATATAATTATAGGTAACAGAAAAATCCAAGTCTTTAAAGAAACGGATCCGAATAACTTACCTTGGGGTAAATTAGGTATCGATGTTGTATTTGAATGCACTGGTAAATTTACTAACCTAGATACTTCAATGGCTCATATTAATGCTGGTGCTAAGAAAGTTATTATCTCAGCCCCAGCCAAAGGAGACTTAAAAACAATAGTATATAATGTTAACGATGATATTTTAGACGGAAAAGAAGAAGTAATTTCAGCGGCTTCTTGTACCACAAACTGCCTAGCACCAGTTTTAAATGTTGTCGACAAATATTTTGGTATAGAAAAAGGATTCATGACAACAGTACATGCCTATACAAACGACCAAGTTGCATTAGATGTACCTCATAAAAAAGGTATTGAATCAAGAAGAGGAAGAGCATGTGCTGTGAACATTGTACCTTCTTCTACCGGAGCTGCTTCAGCAATAGGATTAGTATTACCTAACCTAAAAGGAAGAATGGATGGAAGTGCTTTAAGAGTGCCTGTATCAGATGGTTCAGTAGTAGATTTAACCTTAGAACTTAAGAAAAAAGTAAGTGAAGAAGAAATAAATAAAGTTTTTAATGATAATCAAAATGAAACCTTAAAATTTACAATGGATCCAGTAGTATCTTCTGATATTATTGGAAGCACATGCGGGGCCCTAGTTGATGGCTTACTTACAAAAATATTAGAAGTAGATGGGAAACAACTAGTAAAAATAGTAGCATGGTATGATAACGAATATGGCTATTCTAACCAAATGGTAAGAACTGCAAGAAAATTAATGCAAAAATAGGAGTATTTATGATATGTAAAAAATGTGGTACTAACTTAAAAGATAAAGATATCTTATGTCCAGGATGTGGTAGTAGAGTGGAAGAAGTAAAAACAGAAAAGTTAGAAAATATCAAAATAGATAATAATTCCAATATCATGATAACGGATAATAATATCAAGATAAATAACGAAATTCCTCATAGCAATCAAGATATCATGCCAATAGATATTAAAAATAATAAAAAACTAGATACCAACCCAATAGAAAAAAAGAACAAGAAAAAATACTTAATTATAATACTAGCAATTATATTAATAATTGGAAGCATGTATGTTGGCTATGCCTATGCTAAATCTTATATCAAAAAAACAAAAATGAATGTAACATATGATATCTATTATAAAAATTATGTTGTCAGTATCCTCAACAGATACATTTATGATACTAGTAATATAGAAAAAGGATTCCTCACATTTTCGGATGATATTGATAATTATGTAGTTTTAATTAACATAAACGAAGGTAATTATAATAATTTAAATAATGAATACTTAAAATTAAAACCTATATTAGAAAATCAAGGATTAATAGTAAAAAATATTTCTAAAAAAGCATTATATAATAGGGATTACATTGCCATAGAAATAGTTAATCATGGTGAAGAACAGATCCTCATGTATACAAAATTAGATGACAATAATTTAATAACTCTATTACTTATTAACAAAAATCATACTTATGATTATACTTATGTAAAAAACATAACACCGCTTATTAAAAATATAAAGAAAAACAATAATAACGAAACATTTACTAATAACGAATTTATATTAGTAGATATTAGCACATTAACCAGTTAGTGCAAGGAAGGAATTTAGTTTATGAATAATAATATAAATAACATGAATTTTAACAATAACATGAATTTAGGTAATAATTCTAATGAAGAATCTCAAGTAGTAACACCAAAGAATAACCATATTAAACTAGGTATGTATAAGAATGAAAATGATATGTCAAACATAGTATTTAAAAGAACAATGTATGTTATTGTAGCTATCTTAGTAATAATCATAATAATTTTAATAATAAAAAGGAAACCTAGTAAAGTAGTATGCCCTTGTGATAACGAATTATTTACATCTAAATTAGAAGTAGCAGAAAGCATTAACAAAGATTTAGGTTTAGAAATGTATTATAAAGCAAGAGATATTTATGGAGATATCGCCTTAGATACAACAAGAATATGTGGAGAGATGTCTAATGATACCTTAGTAGATAGTTATTTCATGGCATCTGCTAGCCCTAAATTTCAAACCTATACAGAACTTGCTAGTTATATAAGAAGTAATTTTTATGGGGTACCAGCTTCAACACTGCTAACCTCTAATAAATTCAAAAATTATGGAGGTAAGTTATATTGTGTTAAAGAATCACGTGTTAAAAATATAAGATATATTGGTGTTGAAGACTTCAAAGTAGAAGATATCAGTGCTAGTAAAATAACATATAAAGTAAAAGAAAAATATTTTGCTGATAATGAATCTATAGACTGTTTAGAAAATTGTAATTATATTTATAAAGAAAATGTCTTTATCATAGAGAAAAAAGATAATAGATGGTTAGTAAGTGATTTCACTCTACCATATTAACTTTAGTGGTAGCAAATAAATACTTAAGGTATAAACTAATAAAAATTAGTTTTATATATTATAATTAATAATTGTTGAAGGGAGGAATGTTCTATGCCATGGTGGATTAAAAGATTATTTGGTATTTGCTAGTAATACTCTGTCAACTTCACGTAAAATAGAAAATAAAAAAGTAAAAAAATTGCTTTTTTGTTTTCTTTTTAATATACTTAATTTAGGTGAGAAAAATGGTAAGAAAATTTAGGGAGTTAATGATTTATATAATTGCTATGTTGTTATATTTTATATGGCCTTATTTAGCACAATTTATTATAAACCAAGTATTAGTAAGTAATATTAATACCATATATTTAACGTTTGCCAGTAACATGATAATTAGTTTAATCATTATAGGCATTTATAAAGATGAATTAAAAGGAGAACTACTTAAATTTAATGAACATTTTTCTAAAAACATACTCTATGTAATAAAATGGTCATTAATATCACTTGCCATGTTTTTAGTAGTTAACCAAATCATATATATGTTAATCCCTAATATTAACCAAGAAAATACTAATATTATTTTAAATATGTTTAAAGATAATAAAATATTATTATTCATAAACACATTTATCTTTTATTCTGTAGTAGAAGAATTAGTATTCAAATTTCCTTTTAAAAAAATATTAAGTAATAAATGGTTATTTATAATTATAACTGGTTTTCTTAACGCTTTCTACACCGTATATTTTACCAGCACAAGTAAATTATCTTTAGTATTTATAATACCATATACCATATTATTATCGTGTTTTTCTTATGTGTATTATAAAAAAGATAATATCATATTTCCTATTATGACTAGAATAATATATAATCTAATTACAATATTAGTATTACTTTCTTAAAAGGGTGATGTTTTATGAAAAAAAGAATAAAAAAGATTTTAACTTTAACAATTACTTTTTTTGTTATGCTTTTTCCCAGCAAAATGGTAGTCAACGCAGCTATCGTTCAAACCGGAGCCATAGTAAATGATGGGAAAAGTTCTAACAATTTAAATGTAATAATAATAGGAATGCTTGTAGTCATAGTAATATTAGTAGGAAGTATCCTCTTCTCAAACAAAAAGTAACTCAATTGATTTTTTTTTGCACTTTTATTTCAAATATCAAAGAAGATAAAAATTCAAAAACATATTTACAAACAACATAATTATGTGATAGTATATTAATATATAACGTAAGGAGTGAAGTAATATGGCCTTAATAAAATGTGAAGAATGTGGCAAAGAAATAAGTTCAAAGGCGAAAACCTGCATTTACTGTGGATGCCCAATTGAAGAAATCAAAGAAGAAAAAGAAGTAATAGTAAAAAAAGAAACTAATAGTAATAAAAGAAATAAAAAAGAAAAGAAAAACAATAAAAAAGTATGGTTAATCATATTAGGAGCAGTATCATTTATAATTATAATAATATATATAGCCAACATGAACAAAGTAAAAGTACCTTATTTAATTGGAATAACAGAAGAAAATGCCATCTTAACCATTCAAGGCAACAACCTAATACCCAACATAGAATATGAATACAACGATTCGTACGAAGAAGGCAAAGTTGTCAACACATATCCTTACGGTGGTGATAAAATTGACAAAGGATCAACAATAACAGTAATCATATCCAAAGGGCCATCAACAGTTTACAGTGAAAATTCTACCATCAGATGGTATAACATCAGCAATGGTGAAGACAATTGGAAATTTACCAACCCTTATATAACAGAAGACTATCTATATATAGAATGTCAACCAACATTTGCCACAACCTTCAATTGGAAAGATGAAGGTTTCGGCAACGCCTCAATCACTGATACATTTACCAAAACAGTACCAGTTGAAATAATATACGAAAACAAAGATGTAAAAGCAAACGAAGAACAAAAAATCAAACTCAAAATATCAACAAAAGATTTAGACGTTAACAAACCAACAACCCTATACACAAGATTAGCAATAGAAAAAAATAACAAATATCAAGAAATAGATGTTAATTTCTCCATATCTTGGTAAATATAAACAAAAAAATAAAAAAAATATTCATATTTTTATTGACAAACTAATACATTTATAATACAATAACTATTGAAAAAACGGAAAGTAGATTATTTATCTCACCTGATTGCCATAGCTTTAGGTTAAATGCTAATTATTATAAATAATATTTAGGTGTTTTAAATGAGTGCTTCGTTTTTAAAGTATTCATTTTTTTTGGAGGTGTTTAATATCGCTAAATCATTTGAAAATCCCATCAACGAGCAAATTCGTTACCATGAAATGATGGTCATTGGTCCAAACGGAGAGCAATTAGGACTTAAAACAAAGCAAGATGCTTTAACTTTAGCAGGATATGCTGGTTTCGACTTAGTATTAATGAGTGAATCTTCTAATCCACCAGTATGCAAAATAATGGATTACAATAAGTTCAAGTATGAAAAAAAGAAAAAAATCAAAGAATCACAAAAAAAACAAAGAGAAACTTTAGTAGAAACAAAAGAATTCCGTTTATCAGTAACAATTGATACACACGATTTCAATGTTAGAGTTAACAATGCCAAGAAGCATTTAGAAAAAGGTAACAAAATTAAGGCAAGCATTCGATTTAAAGGAAGACAGCTTGCTCATCCTGAATTAGGGAAAGAAGTATTACTTAAGTTCGCTGACAATCTAAGCGACTTAGCAGAAATTGAACTTCAACCTAAATTAGAAGGAAGATCTATGACAATGGGATTAACACCTAAAAAATAGAAGGAGGAAATAATATGGCTAAGAATAAACTAAAAACTCATAAAGGTACAAAAAAAGTATTAAATGTACGTAACAGTGGTTCTATCACTATAGGACATGCTGGTGGTAGACATAACAGTGGTAAGAAAACTACAAAAACAAATAGAAATAAAAGGTCAAGCAGTGTCTTAAGTAATGCTGACTATAAGAGAATTAAAAGCATTATTTAATGCTTATGAGGAAGGAGAGATATTATGCCAAGAGTTAAAGGTGGCACAGTAGCGCGTGCTAGAAGAAAAAAAGTATTAAAAGAAGCAAAAGGTTATTTTGGTAGTAAACATAGATTATTTAAAACAGCTCATGAACAAGTAATGCATTCAGGTCAATATGCATTTAGAGATAGAAGACAAACAAAGAGAAACTTTAGAAAGTTATGGATTACAAGAATCAACGCTGCTTGTCGTGAAAATGAAATCAGTTATTCTAAATTTATTAATGGTTTAAATAAAGCAGGAATCATAGTAAATAGAAAAATGTTAAGTGAACTTGCAATTGATAACAAAGAAGCTTTTGCTAACTTAGTAGTGATAGCTAAAGATGCTTTGGATGGTAAAACATACACACCAAAAACTACTAAAACTAAAGAAGTAAAAGAAACTACTAAAAAAACTGAAGCAAAAAAAGATACAACCAAAAAAGTAATCAAAGAAAAACAAGAAGTTGTTAACAAAAAGTAGATACTGAAAAATATATTTAAAACCCAGTTAAGTTCTATATTTAACTGGTTTTTTAGATACACTATAAACTTTTTATTTTATTAATTTTTTTCTTCAAACATATTCGTATTCCAATAATTAAAAATAGTATTAAAATAGATCCTCTTAAAATAGGCAAGTATTTATACGCATATACATTAAATCTAGTATTATTAGAAAAAATATATAAAGAAGTAAATAAAATTATTAAAGTAATAACACTAGGTAACAATTTAGAATTATTATTAAACTTAATTGTATTAGAAATATAATAAACTGTAACACTAACCATTGTATATAAACCAAAGATCCACTGAATAATAATAATATTTTCTATTCTATCTAAAATGCTAAATAAATTTAT
>OLSB01004031.1_pt1 | contig 10026 bp, 8 predicted proteins | sample 1672071 | NCBI WGS metagenome assembly OLSB01 (sample SAMEA3136642, study PRJEB25190) | human gut metagenome | biome: human gut; feature: human-associated habitat; material: faeces | place: Austria | collected 2013
CGGCGGGAAACGGGTTCTCCCGCTTGATGAGCTGCAAAGCCTCCCGGTACTTGCCCTGGGCCGCCAGCTTCAGGTAGCCCTGCACGGCGATGTGGGCGGGACAGGCGGTCTTGCAGGGGGCAGTGCCGGTGTCGTAGCAGTTGATGCGGTTCTTGTCCCGGTAGTCGGTGGCCCACTTCTCCGGCCCCCACTTCACCTCGTCCGGCAGCTCCTGCCGGGGATACTGGATATACCCGTCCTTGGTACACAGCTTTTGGCCCAGCTTCACCGCACCGGCAGGACAGTGCTCCACGCAGCGCCCGCAGGCCACGCACTTCTCGCTCTCCACGGCGGCCACATAGGCGCTGCGGGACAGGTTGGGCGTGTTAAACAGCTGGCTGGTACGCAGGGCGTTGCACACGTTCACGTTGCAGTTGCAGATGCCGAAGATCTTCTCCTCGCCGTCGATGTTGGTGATCTGATGGACAAAGCCGTTGTCCTCCGCCTTTTTGAAGATCTCCAGCGCCTCGTCGCGGGTGATATACGTGCCGCGCTGTGTCTCCACGATGTAGTCGGCCATGTCGCCCACGCCGATGCACCAGTTCTCCACGTCGTCGCCGCAGCCCTCGCCCAGCTTGTCCCGGCTGGCGCGGCAGGAGCACATACTCTTGGCGTACTTGCCGTCGTACTTATCCAGCCAGTAGGAGATCTTCTCCAGCCCGATGGCGGACTGCTCCGTCTCGATGGCCTTCTCCACCGGGATAACGTGCATACCGATGCCCGCACCTCCGGGAGGCACCATGGGGGTGATCTTCTCCAAAGGCAGCATGGTCATACGCTCGAAGAACGCCGCCACCTCCGGGTGCTCGTCGATCTGACTGCGGCGCATATTCAAAAACTCCGCGCTGCCGGGCACGAACAGCGGCAGGATATACCGCTTCTCGTGATTGGGGTTCTTGCCGTCCAGGTTCTCCCAGTTGTACTCGATGAGGCCCAGCCAGGACATCTCGCCCAGCAGCTTTTCCAGCTTGTCCTCCTCCATGCCCGTCAGCTTCACCATTTGGGCCAGGGTCTTGGGCTTCCGCACGCCCATTTTCAGCGCCACGTCCACCATCTCGTCCGTCAGCACGCCGTCTAGCCCCCAGTACTCCGGGTCGTCCACCGTGGTCTTCAGGCCGATGCGGTTGGTGATCATCGCGCCCAGCTTCAGCAACTTCTCCCGGGGGGGCCTGTCGGGGCTGGGGATCTGGAACGGGAGCTTCTCCCCGTCCAGGGGGAAATTGGTGGGCTTGCTGCCGTTGATGTCTCGCATCGTCTCTCCTCCGTTTTCTGCTGCTCCGACCAGCCGCCTGGGCCGCCGTGTGGGAACAACGGTGTAGTTTTTTCCCTATTGTCCACATTTTATCAACTTTTTCGTCGTTTTTCCATTGACTTTTCTTCTAAACGTGTGGTACATTTTTATATGGTCGTGGTCTGACCAAGAATAATAGTCAGGAGCTGTCGTTATGGCCTTTCATGAGATCGTCGCCCCCACCGTCAAGGCGCTGTTCATCCAGCAGATCGAAGGCATGATCCTGTCCGGCGAGCTGCGCCCCGGCGACCGGCTGCCCACCGAGCGGGAGCTGGCCGACGAGATGAAGATCAGCAAGACTGTAGTCCACGAGGGCTTGCGGGAGCTGCACCGGCTGGGCTTTTTGGACATCGCGTCCCGCCGGGGCGTCACCGTGGCGGACTACGCCCAAACCGGCAGTCTGGAGACGCTGACGGCCATCATGGACTTTCACGGCGGTCTGCCGGACGGAAAGACCGCCCGCAGCATCCTCCAACTCCGTTACTATCTGGAAGCGCCCGCCATGGAGGAGCTGGCCGCCCGCCGAAGCCCCTCTGATATTGCCGCCCTGCGGGCCTTGCAGCGGCAGGCGGAGGAGGCCTCCACCCGGGACGTGCAATCCCTGGCCGAGGCGCTGTTCCGCTACCACCGGGGCGTCACCTTTCTCAGCGGCAACACCATCACGCCTTTGCTGTTCAACGCCTTCACCCGGGTCAATTTGGAGTTTTGGAAGGGCTACATCCGCTCCGAGGGCGTGGCCCGCTGCTTGGAGCGGCTGGCACAGTTCACGGAGCACATCGCCGCCGGGGACGGCGCAGCCGCCGCCCAACTCCTCCGCACCGGGCTGGAGGAGTTCATGGCCCGCATGGAATAGGAAAAGCAGCACCCGACATATTCTGTCGGGTGCTGCTCGTCTCTTTATCTCCGTTTGCCACCGCCGAAGCCGCCGCCTCCGAAGCCACCGCCACGGCTTCCGCCGCCGCGGCTGCCTCCGCCGAAGCCACCGCCGCCGAAACCGCCGGAGGGACGGCTGGGCCGGCTGGGCCGGGGCGCACTGGGCCTTGGGCCGCTGGGACGGGGCGCGCCGGGACGCGGACTGGGTCTCGGCCCGCTGGGACGCGATCCGCCGCCCATGGGAGGCCGCGGGCCGCCGCCGTGAGGCGGACGGGGAGGCCGGGGCGGGCGGGGACGGTGAGGCCGCCCCCAAAAGATGGGATAGTAATACGCGGGGCGGACAACGCCGATCACGTTCGGGCCGTACCGCCGCCGGTAGCGGCTGTACCGCACGGCGTCCAGCGCGGCCCACACCACAAAGAGCGCCAAAATGAGCACCACCACGCCCGCGACAGACGTACCGCCGGAGGGCGCGGACGGAGCGTACCAGCCGCCATCGCTGCCGCCGCTGTCACCGCCGCTCAGCTGCGCCTGGCCGTAGAACACATCGGCCTGACGGAAGAAGGCGGTCACCGCGCTGTCAAAATCGCCGTCATAATAGGTGGTCTCGATGGCCCGGCTCAGCTGGCTCTGCTGGGTATCAGTCATGGCGTAGCCCACATCGTCGCCGCAGTAGACCTGCCAGTCGCCGTCCTTCACCAGCACCAGGATCATATCGTTCCGGCCCAGTCCCCACGCCTCGCCCAATTTGGCGGCGTAGTCCTGTCCCTCCCAGCCAACCAGCTTGTCAACGGTGGCCACGGCCACCACGGCGTAATACTTGCCGTCCCAGCTGCCGTTATAGTCCCGGATCAGCTGCTCCGTCTCGTCACTGAGCAGACCGGCGTCATCGCAGACCCACTGCCGGTACTGCACGTCCAGCAGCGCCGTGGGCGTTTTGGCGATAAACGTGTCCTTCCGGCTCTGCCCGATGAACACGGCGGCGGCGATGGAGATAACCAGCACCACCAGCGCCACGCCCCGTTTTTCAAAAAACTTCATACGCATTCCCCTTTCTGAAGGAGATTTCCATAGATGTGGACATCTCTGTCCGCGTCCTGCGCCTCCCTCTGTGAGGGAGGTGGCACGGCGAAGCCGTGACGGAGGGAGAGAATTTCAGCCCTGTGATCTCTCCCCCAGTCAGCACTCCGTGCTGACAGTCCCCTCGCAGAGGGGGCCTTTGGAGTGCCTCAGCTCCGCAGCTCCATCAGCTTCTGCTTCAGCTCGCCCTCGATGCGGCCCAGCTCGACCTCCGCCTCTTTCCGCTTGGCCGCGCCCTCCTTTTGGATACGGGCCACCTCGTCCAGGGTGGAGATCAGCTGCTGGTTGGTGTGCTGCAGCGTCTCGATGTCCACGATGGAGCGCTCCGCCTCCTTGGCGGTGGCGATCGTGCCCATCTTCAGCGTGTCGGCGTTCTTCTTCAGCAGCTGGTTGGTCATCTCCGTCACCGCGTTCTGCGCAGCGGTGGCCTGACGGCTGTGCTCCATGCCCAGCGCCAGCACCATCTGGCTCTTCCACAGGGGGATGGTGTTCACCAGCGAGGACTGGATCTTCTCGATCATCAGCGTGTCGTTGTTCTGCAAAAGCCGGGTCTGCGGGCCCATCTGAATGGACACTATGCGGGTCAGCTCCAAATCGTGGAGCTTCTTCTCAAAGCGGTCGCACAGGCTCACCAAATCGTTGTACGCCTGGGCGTCCTCCGCCAGGCCGCTGGCCTCCGCCTTCTTCCGCAGCTCCTCCACCTCGGTGGCGCGAACCTCCGCCAACCGCTTCTTGCCGGCCAGGATATACATGGTCAGCTCCTTGTAATACTTCAGGTTCAGCTCGTACATCTGGTCGAACATGGCCACGTCCTTCAGCAGGGCGATCTGATGCTTCTCCAGGTTCTGCGCGATCTTGTCCACGTTGGCCTCTACTTTGTTGTACTGGGCCTTCATAGTCTCCAGCTTGTTGCCGGCCTTCTTGAACAGGCCCTTCAGGCCCTTGCGGTCCTCGTCCTCGCCGAAGCCCTTCAGCTCCACCACCAGCTGGCTCAGGTCGTCACCGATCTGCCCCATGTCCTTGGTGCGGACGTTGTTCAGCGCGTTTTCGGAGAAGGCCGCCACGCTCTTCTGCGCTGCCGCGCCGTACTGCAGCACCTGGTTGGTGTCGCGGATGTCGATCTTGTGGGAGAAGTCCTCCACGGCCTTCTTCTCCTCCTCGGTGAGCAGGTTCTCATCCATGTTCACCGGCTCGACCTTCTTCTCCTCCTCCTGGGGCACTTCCGGCGCTTCCGGCGTCAGGGTCAGGGTGGGCACTTCCGCCACAGCGGCGGCGGTATCGTCAGGTGTCAGCGTCAGCTCGGGCATCTTGTTGTCAGTCATGGTCATCTATTCCTTTCTTGTAATTCTCTCGTTACAGCTCCAATGTGATGCCGCCCTCGTCGTCCTGGGGCGGTTCGGTCTGCGCCGGGGCGGGCTGCTCCTGGGCGGACTTATGCAGCGCGTCCTCCGTCAATCCCTCCCGTGCCATCATGTTCTCCAGTACGGTGATGTCGGTGGAAATATCCAGCGCCTGATCGCCGAACAGGCCGTCCAGCTGCTTTTCAAAGGCCAGCACGATCGTGCCCAGCATCCCCTCCACCTTCTCCATCGTGCCGGTGATGTTCTCACCGCTGACGCCCTGACGGCTCAGCTCGTCATAGCTCCGCAGCAGCTTGATGGTGGTGGGCAGGTAGTAGGACATAAACTTGCGTATTTGGGGCAGCTTCTCCGGGTTCTCCTTCACATAGGCGAAGATACGCCCACTGACCTCCTCCAGCCGGTCGATCTGGCCGGACACCGTCTCGTCCTGAATACTGTCGTTCAGGGCGCGCATGGTCTTGATCGCGCCGTTGCCGTCGGCGATCATCTTGTCCAGCTCCGGGTTGCCGGTGGTCACCGGCTCTTCCGGGATCTCCACCTCCTCCGTCACATCCCGGCAAAACAGCCGCGCAACGATGGCCACCACGGCGCTGGCCGCCGCCGCCAGCAGGAAATGGCCCACCTGATACAGCGGAAATAACAGCCCGTACAGCAGCCACATCACCGCCGCCGCGTAGATGGGCGCAGCCGATTTGTGGACGATGGTCTTTGTTTTCAATCCTGTCGCCTCCCGTCCGAATTTGTTCGTACAGTGTGATAATATTGTATTATACTATACACCATCCCCCCGGTCAAGGTGGTTTCATTCGAGGTCACGACATGAAAAAAGACCGCATAGGCGGTCTTTTTTCCCTATTCCGCGCCGGGAATGCCCCGCGTGCCGTTGGTGGGATCGACAAACAGCGGCAGCTCCGGCGGCGACGCGGTCCACACCGCGAACAGCGCCGCTATGGCGATCTGCACCGCCGCGCCTGCCGCCTGCCACGCCGGGGCGGTCAGCGCGCCCCGCTTCTGCAACGTTCGGCTCACCCAATAGGCCAGCAGTACCGCCGCCTGGAACAACAGCACGTTCACCACATCGATGCTCCGGCCCAGAATGCCGGTGTAGGTGTAGAACACCGCCGGGATCAGCGCCAGTCCCGCCAGCAGCCCGGCGGCCCTCGGCCCGGCGCAGGTCAGCCCGCGCCGGACGATGCACGTGACCGCCGTCCACAGTATCCACGGCACGGCCAGCAGCTTCATGTGCTCCCAGGTGGATTCGTTCACCGCAGAGATATACGCGGCCCAGCCCGCCTGCCCCGTCCAGTCGTAGAGGAAATGCAGCCCGTTGCCCAGCAGCAGCGTGACCAGCATCCCCGCCGTCTCCCACGTGCGCCAATTCTGTTCCCGCTCATGGTTCGACCTCCCTTTCATGCTTCGTATCAGTATACGCGCCTTGTCCCGGCTGTATACAAAGCCTCCGCAAAAAAAGCGTAGCCTGCCGGGGAAAAGTATGCTATACTGACCCCAACAAAGAAAGGTGTGATGAACCATGACCATCCAAGACCGTATTGCCCTGCTGCGCCGCTGTATGGCCCATCGCGGCCTGACCGCCTGTGTGGTCGTCACCGACGATTTTCACGGCTCGGAGTATGTGGGCGACCATTTCAAAGCCCGGGAGTACCTGTCCGGGTTCACCGGCTCTGCCGGAACACTGGCCGTCCTGCCGAACCGTGCCGCCCTGTGGACAGACGGGCGCTACTTCCTTCAGGCGGAACGCCAGCTGGAGGGCAGCGGTATCGAGCTGATGCGCGCCGGGCAGCCGGACGTGCCCACCCTGTCCGCTTTTTTGGCACAGCACCTGCCGGAGGGCGGCGTACTGGGCTTTGACGGGCGCACCGTCAGCACCCGGCTGTACCGCACACTGGAGGAGGCCCTGTCGGCCAAGCACATCCGGCTGGACGGCGCGCACGACCTGGCGGAGGAGGTGTGGCCCGACCGGCCCGCCCTGTCCGCCCAGCCCCTGTGGCCGCTGGAGAGCGACGTATCCCGCCGGGAGAAGCTGTCTCTGCTGCGGGAGAAAATGGCGGAGAAAAACGCCGGCCACCTGCTGCTCACCGACCTGACCGACATCGCCTGGACGCTGAACCTGCGGGGCGGCGACGTGGCCTGCACGCCGGTATTTTTGGCGTTCCTGCTGCTGAGCGAGGTGGACGCGGTGCTGTTCGTCCAGCCCCAGGCCGTCTCCCCCGCCATCGCCGATGCGCTGGCCGCTGACGGCGTGACGCTGCGGCCCTACGGGGACATCTACGACCGCCTGTCCGCTCTCCCGGCGGAGGACTGCGTGCTGCTGGACAGCGCCACCGCCAACTCCCAGATCACCCGTGCGCTGGCCCACGCCCGCACCGTGGACGCCCCCTCCCCCGCCGCCGCGCTGAAGGCGGTGAAATCCCCCGGCGAGCAGGACGGCTTCCGCCGCGCCCATCTGCTGGACGGCGTGGCTCTGACCCGTTTCCTGTACCGGCTCAAGACCGCCCCCATGGGGCTGACGGAGGTATCAGCCGCCGCGCTGCTCCATGAGCTGCGTGCGGAGAGCGAGGAGTTTTTGGAGGACAGCTTCGACACCATCGCGGCCTACGGCCCACACGGCGCGGTGGTACACTACGAGCCCACGGCAGAGACGGACGTGCCGCTGGAGGCCCGCGGCCTGCTGCTGTGCGACAGCGGCGGCCATTACCGGGGCGGCACGACGGACGTGACCCGCACCGTGGCCCTGGGCCCGGTGTCCGATGCGGAGCGGCGGATGTGTACCCTGGTGCTGCAAGGCCACATCCGGCTGGCCATGGCCCGCTTCCCCAAGGGCGTGACCGGCGAAAACCTGGACGTGCTGGCACGGATGCCCCTGTGGCAGCAGGGACTGGACTACAACCACGGCACGGGCCACGGCGTAGGCTGTGTGCTCAGTGTCCACGAGTCGCCTCCCTCCTTCCGCTGGCGCATTGTGGAAAACACGCCCCACCCCGCGCTGGAGACAGGCATGGTCATCTCCGACGAGCCGGGCTATTACGAGGCCGGACAGTACGGCATCCGCCACGAGAGCTTGCTGCTGGTGCAGCCGGACGGCGATGACTTCCTCCGCTTCGAGGTGCTGACCCTCGCCCCCTTCGACCGGGACGCGCTGGATGTCTCCCTGCTGTCCGATGAGGAGCGCCAATGGCTCAACGACTACCACCGCCGGGTGCGCGAAGCCCTTTCGCCGCATCTGAGCGCGGAGGAGCGCCGCTGGCTCAACGATGTGACCCAGCCGCTGTAAGGTGAAATGCAAAAAAAGAAAACCGCGGCACGCCGCGGTTTTCTTTATACTTCGTTCACACACTTTACTCTCAAAGCGTATATACTATTCCTGCTGACGGGGCGCTTCGGCGGCCAGCACGTCCTCCGTGTCCGCGCCGCACAAACGTATCAGCTTCTCCGCCAGGATCTTGGAGAACCCGGCGATGAGCGCGCTCTCGATGACCAGCAGCTCCACCGCGTTGTCGCAGCTCTGCTCCGTGGCGGTGCGGATGCCCTCCGCGCCGGACTGCACCTGCTGGTTGAAAAACAGCCCCACCCGCCGGAACTTCAGGGAGTAATCCTCATACACCGCCCGGACGTTGGCCTCGCTGCTGTCCTGGGGCAGGATCTTCTGCACGTCGCTGATGCTCAAGCTCTGCTTCATGGTCAGGATCATGATCAGATACGCGATGTGGATGCGGTGGTATTTCCGCTTCACCGGCGCGGGCATGATCTTCAGCCGCACGTAGTTGTTGATGGTGGACGAGGTCACAAAGCGCTCCTTGCTGCCTGTGGGCGCGGGGATAAACGTGAGATACTGCTCCAGCAGGACGATGACCTGATCCATATATAACCCTAGATCCGGGATAGCGTCCCAGTCCGGCAGGTGATACTCCGTGATAAACTTGTCCCACCGGGCCAGCTTGTGGGAGATAAGCCCCTTGTCATATTGCATCTTCACGCCCCCATATCATTCCTGCCGCTGATTATATCAGAAAATACAAGCGGTTGCAACAAAAGTTCCTTGGAAGTATGTTGACGCAGCAAATCTAATATGCTATATTAGGTCAAAAGCGACAAGGAGGCGTTTCCATGGAACGTGCGTATATTTACGGCGACTCTCTGCTGAAGGCCACCGTACCCGACGAGGAGATGCACTACCACTTCCACCTGCCGGAGGTGATGGCCCAGTACCCCAGCGACCGGCTGGAGGTGGTGAACCGCGCCAAAATGGGCGCCACCGTGACCAAGGGTCTGTCCCTTGTGGCGCATGACGCGGCCCGTGGCATAGATGCCCGCTGGGCGCTGGTGGCCTACGGCGGCAACGACAGCGACTTCGACTGGCCCGCCATCGCCGATGCGCCGAATCAGGAGCACCTGCCCCGCACGGCGCTGCCGGAGTTTGTGGAGAAGCTCCGCTGCGCCGCCAGAATGCTGCGTGACGCGGGCGTGCAGCCGGTGCTGATGACGCTGCCGCCCATCGACAGCGCCCGCTATTTCGACTTCATCTCCCGCCGCAGCGACGGCCAGCGCATCCTGACCTGGCTGGGCGATGTGGGCCGCATCTACCGCCATCAGGAGCTATATTCCGATACCGTGGCAGCCCTGGCCATGAGCGAGGGCCTGCCGCTTATCGACGTGCGGCGGCAATTCCTGCCGCTGCGCGACCTGCCCCGGCTCATCGCAGCCGACGGCATCCATCTGACCATGCCCGGCTACCGCCGTCTTTTCGACACGCTGGCCGCCTGGGTGCGAGAACAACTGCCCTAACGGGCGAAAAGGAGCAAAAACTATGGTTCGTATCATGACTGACAACGCCGCCAACCTGCCGCCGGAGCTGCGGGAGCGGTACAATATCCGGGAGCTGCGCCTGACGTACACCGTGGACGGCAGGCTGATAGACGGCAGTGCCCCCTTCGACGGCCACGACTTCTACGAGGCCATGCGCCGGGGCGCGGAGGTCAAGACCTCCATGATCAGCCCCGCCGCCGCACGGGACGCCATCGAGCCGGCGCTGGCCGCCGGGGACGATGTGCTGTTCCTGGGCATCTCCGGCGGTGTCAGCGGCACGTGCTGGGGCGTGGGCCTCATCGCCCAGGAGCTGACCGCCGAGTACCCGGGCCGCCGTGTGCAGGTGCTGGACACCCGGGGCGCGTCCCTGGGCGAGGGCCTGGTGGTGCTGGAGGCGGCGCAAATGGCCCAACAGGGCGCGGACATGGATACCATCATCGCCCGTGCGGAGATGCTGTGCGGCAAGATGCGGCAGCACTTCATGGTGGACGATCTGAAATTCCTCCGCAAGGGCGGACGGCTCTCCGGCGCGGCGGCCCTGGCCGGCACGCTGCTGCA
>OLSB01004040.1_pt1 | contig 10009 bp, 8 predicted proteins | sample 1672071 | NCBI WGS metagenome assembly OLSB01 (sample SAMEA3136642, study PRJEB25190) | human gut metagenome | biome: human gut; feature: human-associated habitat; material: faeces | place: Austria | collected 2013
TTACCAACTTCATAAGTGACGCTGTTGTATTTGCGCATAACTCTTGACAGTACCCTTGGATCAGATGAATGTGAGTGAACTGGCAAGGATTTGCGGCCTGGTAGGCCGACGGTGTACAAGTATTTAGGGCTGCTGAGATAATCAGCAGCCCACTTTTTCATTGTCCTTCAGTTTGATCTTCTCGCTTTTTCAGATAGTCCCTAAGATCAATGATAGTAGAGTCATTCGGTTTGATTCGCAGGTGTTCAGCAGCTTCACTCAAAGGCTTTACCAAAGTATCCACCTGGCTCAACTGAAGTCTTTGTATTTTCTCGATATTTTCGAGTTCTTTTGCAAGGGCTTCTTGTTCAGCAGTTTTTACCTCTGCCTCCATCTTCCGCAATTCAAGACTGTGCTTTCGCGAGGTATAATTTCGATTGATAATATCCTTAATAATCGAAATTATAGAGTTGAATTCAAGGTTCCCATACTTGCCGCCAAAGACAGCCATGTAGCAAACGAGCAATACTGGTGCGTTCTCTTTTGCAAAATTCCAGATTTGCAAAAGAATATCACCAGGTGAATGCAGTGCAGTTTTTACTGAAACTGCATCTGAATCACCGCAAGAAAGAATCTGAGCAGCGCATGAAATGAAATTTGATAGAGCAATAGCATTTATGCTTCCTGCTTGTTCAACCCGGAAAGTTACACTCAGTTTTCCACCATAGAAAAAAGAGTCATAACATGCGCTCAAAATACTTTCAGCATAATCACTCAGTTCACTTAAACTATGCCGATTTACGGCCATAGCCCGATACAAGTAAGGATTGACAGATTCATCTGCATTGATGATCTTGATAACCTCGATTTGTCTCCGCTTTACATAGGGGCAGGTGAAAGTATCTGTCTTCAGATTTGCATGTTCAATGCTACTATGCACTTGCTTTTCAAGATCAACGGTAAGTGTGTCATCGGCAGCTTCATAATACACCCCGATTTTCGCAAAAGCAATGCGATCTTTACCGAAAATCATAGCGATGTCGCCGATTTTGACTTCATGAAGAAATTTGAGGCATTTATTCAAAGCAGCTCCAGGCAACTTTTCTTCATACTCTTCTTGGATTTCTTCTTTCAATACTTTTTCCTGCGTCTCAGTCAAAGGTGATTTGATTCTGGAAGCCTTGACGAGATTCCAACCAATAGCAATAAATCTATTGCTAACATATTCATCGAAGAAAAAGCCTCTCTTGGCCCGAATCATCCAAAAATGGACAGACTCATCAAAGACCGGCATGTTAGCAAAAAGTTGCAATTCTTCCATGTTCTAATCTCCTATATTCTGTAGCAGGATTATACAGACAAGTCCAATGGCAAATCGCTAATATCCTTGATTCTCTTTCCTTCAATCAGTACATTGAGCATTTCAATAGAATCTTCTGCCCCTGTTGCCTTGACTGCTTTGACAAGTTCATGCAGTGCGAAGTGATAGATGCAATCAATGTCACCTGTGCCAAGAGCCAGGGAAGCCAATCGCCCAGGCAAGGGCTCACCTGTCACAACAACAATGTGCGGCAAATGTCCCTTGCGGTTGCGGATCAACCCCAAAGCCTCGGTGCGGCTGTTTTGCGCTCTATCACTTCTCATTGTCCACTTTGCCGAAACAGATGCGTGCAGAATAGGCAGGCCGCCATTCTTCGCACGAATGTCAGCATAGGTGCTTACGGTATCATCAACCATGATGATGGGAGTGTTGATCTCTTCGTCAGAAACAGTTTCTCGATAAATTACAACATCAGGAGCAACCATATAATCATTGCCCATGCTGGCTGCAAGTTTTGCATCAGTTTCAGTCAGTTTGTTGAGATATTCCAGATGCTCATACTGTGCGAAACTACTGGTTTTGATTGCACTGCGGTTGCCCAGCTTGACGATGTGCCATCTGCCAGGTCGAAGATTCTGCAAATGAGGAAAAGTTTCTGAAAGAAACTGCATATTCAGTTGCTCAAACTTGGCACCAGAAGTCTGCCCAACGATTTTGTCATGAGTCTCAGCCATGAGCTGATTGGCAATCCCCTTCGCAATGGAAATGGACAATTTAGAAGAAGAATCAGCATTGCTGGGAATTCCCTTGCTGTCTACAGTCAGCACACCATTGGTCAACAATGCCTGATGGTATCTTTCTCTTGCTTCAGCGATCAATGCTTTCATTTTCAAGTACCCTCCTTATTTCTTCGCCAACAGCCTTTGCAACAGGAGGCGGGAATGCGTTGCCAATCATTCGACAGGCAGTTGTTTTTTTGCTGCCAAATGTCCACTCATCAGGAAATCCTTGGATTCTGGCGATCATCCGAGGAGTCAATTTAGGCATTCCTTCAAATTCTGCTTCAGGAGCTTCGTTTGCAACACCAGTACCATCAACCGACAGCTCAGCCCAGGCCTTTCGTGCTCTGACGGGGCCAAGATCAGGCCCGCCATGCTTTTTAGACCCACCAACAATGGTTGGAGCAACAGCATTGGCATTTTTTGCCCATGCGGCAGCCCCTTTCCATCCTTTTGCCTTCATAAGATCATGGAGCGTTTCACCAACTGTTTTTGTGAGTTCAGGCTGTTCGGCAGGAAATTCAAAGGTATCCTGAATGTCATTGCGGATACCAACAATGACCACACGCGGCCTCAACTGCGGCACTCCATAATTGCACGCCTGAAGTAACTTGATGTGAACACTGTAACCTGAAGACTGGATTTCATCAAGAATGTGTTCACGATAGTCAGTGAAAACAGGATCAAGAAAGCCGCGAACATTTTCAAGCATCAAAGCCTTAGGTTTGATTTCCCGCAGAAGGCGAATTGCTTCAGGAAACAAGTCGCGATCATCTTTCTGTCCCAACTGTTTCCCAGCAATAGAAAAAGGCGGACAGGGAACACCTCCTGCCAGGAGATCAATTTTACCGCAATACTTCTCTCCAGAAAAATTGCGGACATCAGCACAAATGACATTCCATTCAGGTCTATTGAGCTTTAAAACATTGCAATAGTCCTGTTCATATTCAACAAGCACTTCATGCACAAAGCCAGCTATTGCAAGGCCAAGAGCCTGTCCACCAGCCCCCGCACAAATTTCAATACTTGTAAGCATAAGCTCTCCCAGCAAATTCGTCTCCGAAAAGACAATTTTCCGCTTTTTATTGTACCACGAAACCGCTGAAGAATCAATGGATTCAAAGAAACTATGAATTTGCAATATGGCGAACCGGTCTGATTTGAATTTGCTTGAATAAGCGCCTGATTTCGCATATAAAATGATTCAGCACAATGAGATTGTTCCTCAACCGACGCCTCGCATTGTGATGGTCACGCCTAAGTCGGAATGATGGTAGAACCAGTTGCGGAAGCGAAATTCTGCAACGGGTTTTGCTTCCTTCATGCACAAGTAACCCCTCCGCTGAAGATGATTTCAGCGAAGGGGCTGTTTGTGGGGTTTACGCCTTCAGGGCGCGCATGGCGTTGAGGGTGGCGAGGACGAGGACGCCGACGTCGGCGAAGACGGCGTGCCACATGTTGGCTGCGCCGACGGCGCTCAGGATGAGGATGAGCGCCTTGATGGCGAGGGAGAAGCCGATGTTCTCGCGCACGATGCGCATGGTGCGGCGGGCGATTTCGATGGCGCGCGGGAGCTTGGAGAGCTTATCATCCATCAGCACGATGTCCGCGGCTTCGATGGCCGCGTCGGAGCCCACGCCGCCCATGGCGACGCCGAGGTCGGCGCGGGCGATGACGGGCGCGTCGTTGATGCCGTCGCCGACAAACATCACCGGGCCGCCCTGCGCAAGCAGCGCTTCCATGCTGCTCACCTTGTCGGCGGGCAGCAGACCCGCGTGCACCTCGTCCATGCCCAGACGGCGGGCGACGGCCTCGCCCACGCGGGCGTTGTCGCCGGTCAGCAGCACGTTCTTCTGAACGCCCAGCGCCTTCAGCGCCTGCAGCGCTTCCTTCGCGTCGGGCTTGATTTCGTCCTCAATGACCAGATAGCCGAGGTATTTGCCGTTCGCGGCCACATGCACCACGGTGCCCGCTTCCTCGGGGGTGAGGAATTCCACGCAGGCGACCTCCTCCATCATGCGCGCGTTGCCCGCGTACACCTTCGCGCCGTCGATCACGGCCTCGATGCCGTGGCCGGCCAGCTCCGTGACGGAGGAAATGCGGCCCGCCTCCACCGGACGGCCATACGCCGCCAATATCGACTGCGCGATGGGGTGCGACGAATTGGATTCCGCCAGCGCCGCCAGCGTCAGCAGCTCGTCCTCGCTCACGCCGACGGGGTGCGCCTTCGTCACGCGGAACGCGCCCCTGGTCAGCGTGCCGGTCTTGTCGAACACGCAGGTCTTCACGTGCGCCAGCGCTTCCATGCAGTTGGAGCCCTTGAGCAGAATGCCCTCGCGGGACGCGCCGCCCAGTCCGCCGAAGAACGACAGCGGCACCGACACGACCAGCGCGCACGGGCAGGACACGACGAGGAAGTTCAGCGCGCGCATCACCCAGTCCGTCAGGTTTTGATGGAAGAACAGCGGCGGCGCGAACGCCAGCAGCACCGCGCCCGCGACCACGCAGGGCGTGTACACGCGCGCAAAGCGGGTGATGAAGTTTTCGGCCTTCGACTTGCGGGAGGAGGCGTTCTCGACCAGCTCGAGGATGCGCGCCACGGTGCTCTCCGCGAAGGTGCCCGTCGTGCGCACGGTGATCACGCCGGTCAGGTTAATCACGCCGCTCAGAATCTCGTCGCCCGCGCGCTTGTCCACCGGCGCGCTCTCGCCGGTCAGCGCCGCGGCGTTCACGCTGGTGTCGCCGGTCAGAATCACGCCGTCCAGCGGCACGCGCTCGCCGGGCTTCACTACGATCGTCTCGCCCGTCTGCACCTCCTCCGGCGAAACCTCGAGCTCCGCGCCGTCGCGCACGACGGTGGCGGTGTCGGGCCGGATGTCCATCAGCGAGGAAATGCTTTTGCGGCTCTTGCCCACGGCAATCCGCTGGAACCACTCGCCCACCTGATAGAAGATCATGACGGCCACGGCCTCGCGGTATTCGCCCACGCACAGCGCGCCGATGGTGGCAATCGCCATCAGGAACTGCTCATCGAACAGCTGTCCGTGCGCGATGTTGCGCGCGGCCGACCACAGCACGTCCCAGCCCGCCACGGCGTAGGGAATCAGGTACAGAAGCGCCCACCAGCCGTCCAGCGGCAGGCACCAGCACACGATGAGAAGAAGCGCGGCAACGAGAATGCGAAGAAGCTCTTTTTTCTGCTTGCGGGTCATAACGAACGCCTCCTGCGGGTTTTCATTGTTTACAGGATCACGCGGCAGTCCGGCTCCACCTTTTTGATGGTCTTGAGCACGTCCTTGAGAATCTGGTCAAACCGGTCGTCCGCCGCTTCGATGGTCATCTTCTGCATGATGAAGCTCACGCTGGCGCTGGTCACGCCGTCGATCTTCCTGATCGCGTCTTCCATCTTCGCCGCGCAGTTCGCGCAATCCAGGTCTTCCAACTTGTAGGTCTTTTTCATTTTTCCGTCTCCCTTTCTTCTGTCAGATGGTCGTAGCCCTGCCCGATGATGGTGCGCACATGATCGTCCGCCAGCGCGTAGTAGATCGTCTTGCCCTCGCGGCGGGCGTGCACCAGATGGTTGTCCTTCAGCACCTTCAGCTGATGCGACACCGCCGACTGCGTCATCGCCAGATACTCCGCAATCGCGCACACGCACATTTCGCTTTCGCTCAGCGCGTACAGGATACGCATGCGCGTCGTGTCGCCGAATACCTTGAAAAGATCGGCAAGGTCACACAGCATGTCCATGTCCGGGGATTCCCGCCGGACGAGCTCCAAAAGCGCCTGATGATCGTGCTTGACGCCCCGCATCATATGCACCTCCATTCATTTGATCGATCGTTCATATGATACATCGTTCATATGTTTCTGTCAAGGGGTTTCAGAAGGAATTTTTTTGCCGAACGTCGAATAAGGTAGCGCCGCACAATTCGGCGGCGCGTCGGGCGATGTCTTTTCCGCCATCTGCGGCACGCAAATTCCTCGATTTACCTCCAGTAAACCTTCGAAATTTGCGTTTGCATCTGACGAAAAATCCATTCGCCGGCCGACCACCTCATTTGTGCGGCGCTACCTTACCCTATGAGGTGACTTCAAAATGGAAAAAACCTACGACGTAATCGTATCCGGCGGCGGCGTGGCGGGCTGCGCGGCGGCTCTGGCGGCGCGCCGGGCGGGCAAGACGGTGCTTTTAATCGAAAAAACGCTGGTGCTGGGCGGGCTGGGCACGATCGGCCTGATCAATCTGTTTGTGCCAATGGACAACGGCCGCGGGAGGCTGATCATCCGCGGCATGTGCGAGGAATTTGTGAACCTGTCGCGCAAATACGGCTGGTCGAACACCAGCGAGGGCTGGGAGGCGGGCGAGCCGTCTGCGCCGACGAGCAATCGCTATTGCGTCCGCTATTCGCCGTATTTCTTCGCGCTGGCGCTGCTGGAGGAAATCGAGCGCGCCGGGGTTGCGCTGCTTCTGGACAGCGTGGTTTCGGGCTGCGAGCGCGAGGGCGCCGCGCTGACGCGCGTGATCGTTACCAATAAATCCGGCGAGGAAGCCTACGGCGCGAAGATGTTCATCGACGCCACCGGCGACGCCGACCTCTGCGCCCGCGCGGGCGTTCCCACCGTGCAGGGCGAAAACTATTTCACCTATGCAGCCTTCGGCGCGACGCTGGAGGGCTGCGCCCGCGCCGTGGAGACGCGGGACATCAGCCGCCTGTACACCACGTTCAGCGGCGGCCGCGCCACGCTGTACGGTCACAACCATCCGGCGAATATGCGCCGGTTCAGCGGAACCACCGGCGAGGACGTGACGGACTACCTCGTGCGCAATCAGCTGGAAATGCTGAAGAGCCTGAAGGGCGACGATCCGCGCTCGCGCGACATCACCGCCATTCCCACCATGCCGCAGCTGCGCACCACGCGCCACATTCGCGGCGTTCGCACGCTGACCACGGCGGACGTGTTCCGCCCGGCGGAGGACTCCGTGTGCCTGATCAACGATTTTGACAACCGCGACAGCCTGTACGAAGTGCCGCTGGGCTGCCTGGTCTCCGAGGACGCGGACAACCTGCTCGCCGTCGGCCGCGCCGCCAGCGCCGAGGGCTACGCGTGGGATGTGCTGCGCGTGATTCCCCCGGCCATCCTCACCGGGCAGGCCGCGGGCGCGGCCGCCGCGCAGGCGATTGACGAAAAGTGCTCCGTGCGGGACGTGAACATTCCAAAGCTCCAGAAGACGCTGGAAGCGCAGAACGTTCTGATTCACATGACCCCCGACCTGCTTCCGAAGGACGGCGCGGAGGGGCATATATGAGAGAAACCATCCTTTTGAACGACGGCTGGAAATACTACGACGGCGACCCCGCCGTGCGCGCGCCGAACGACAAGGGCACGGTGTACATGCAGGCGAAGACCGAGTGCCGCCTGTGGGGGCCGGCGGCGGAGAAATACGACGACCGCGCGTTCGCGCCGGTGACGCTGCCGCACGACGCGCTGATCGGCCGCACGCCCCGTCCGGAGGGCAACGAGGGGCTGGGCTATTTCCGCTATCACTGCGGCTGGTATCGCCGCCGCTTCGCGCTGCCCGAAAGGGAGGACGGCGCGCGGGCGTACCTGCGCTTTGAGGGCGTGGCGACGCATGCCGAGGTGTACGTGAACGGCTGTCTGGTCGGGCGCTCGTTCGGCGGCTACGCGCCGTTCGACGTGGACATTTCGTGCTTCGCGCGCTTCGGCGGCGAGAACACCGTCAGCGTGCGCGTGGATTCCGCGTCCTCCTATGAGGGCTGGTGGTATCAGGGCATGGGCGTCTATCGCGACGTGAAGCTCGTCGTCACAAACGACGCGCGCATCGCGTCCGACGGCGTGTTCGTGCATCCCGAAAAGCAAAAAGGCACCCTCTGGCGCGTGCCGGTGGACGTGGAAATCGAAAACCACGCTTCGCGGGCGCGGACGCTGACCGTGCGCGCCGAAATTCTGGACGGGCAGGGAACGCTCGCCGCGCGCGGCGAAGCGCCCGCGCGGGTGTCCGCGTGGGATGATTGCACGGCTTCGCTGGCGCTGAGCGTCGAAGCGCCCACGCTGTGGCGGCTGTCCGACCCGAAGCTGTATACCTGCCGCGTGACAATCCGCGAAAACGGAGAAATCCTCGATTCCGAGACCGCGCGCTTCGGCTTCCGCACGATCGGCTTTGCCGCCGACGGCGCGTTCCTCCTGAACGGCGAGCGCACGTACATAAACGGCGTGAACTGCCATCAGGATTTCGGCCTGACCGGCAAGGTGATGCCGCCGGAAATCGCGGGCTACCGCGTGCGGCTGATGAAGGAGATGGGCGCGAACGCCATGCGGCTGGCGCACTATCCGCACGGCGAGGCCGAAATGGACGCGCTGGACGAAAACGGCATGCTGGCGCTGGCGGAAACACGCTGGTTCTCCACCGAGCCGGAGGCCGTGAAGCAGCTGACGGCGCTCATCCGCCGCGACCGCAACCATCCCTGCGTGTTCCTCTGGTCGGTGGGCAACGAGGAGCCGCTGCACGCCGAGCCGCGCGGACGGCGCATCGCCGGGGAGCTGTTCGCCCGCGCGCGCAGGCTCGACCCTACCCGCCCGCTGACGACCGTGGTGTGCCACGCGCCGGAACGCGCGCCGGTGTACGACGCGTGCGACGTGCTCTGTCTCAACTATAACCTGCAGGCCTACGACGAGCTGCACCGGCGCTATCCGGACAAGCCGTTCCTCGCCGGCGAATGGTGCGCCACGCCGACCACCCGCGGCTGGTACGCGCCCGACGACCCGGAAAAGGGCCGCGTGTTCGCCGGAGACCACGACCCGCATAACGGCTTCTCCGCCGCGCGCGAGGATACCGCCGCCTTCGTCCGCGCCCGAACGTGGGTCGCCGGGGGCTTCCAGTGGGTGGGCGTCGAGCACCGCGGCGAATGTAAATGGCCGCGCCTGTGCTCCGCCTCCGGCGCGGTCGACCTGTTCCTCCTCAAAAAAGACGCATATTATCAAAATCAGACCCTCCTGCGCACCGAGCCGCGCGTGCATATCCTCGGCCACTGGAACGCCCCCGCCGACGGCGCGAAGATCGTTCCCGTCTGGGTCTACGCCCGCGCCGACCGCGTGGAACTGTTTTTAAACGGCGCGTCCCTCGGCACCCGCGACACGCGCGACGGCCGCCACGCCGAATGGCAGGTTCCCTACGCTCCCGGCGAGCTCCGCGCGGTGGGCGATAAAGAGGATGCGCCCGTATGCGAGGACGTTCGCCATACCACGGGCAAACCCGTGAAGCTGCACCTGATACCGGTGGAGCCGGACATGCCGCTGTTCACCTGCGAATGTCTGGACGAAGCCGGACGAACGGTTCCCGACGCCGCGCCCTACGTCCGCTTCCGCGCGGAGGGCGGCGTGCGGATTCTCGCCACCGGCTCCGACAACGCCGACCCCATCCCGCCCGCGGTTCCCGAGCGCCAGATGTACATGGGGCAGATCGCCGTCTATGCGCGCGTCTCCGCTTCCGGTGCGCTGATCGCCGAAGCGGACGGGCTCGTTCCCGCGCGGTATGAGATAAGGGCGTGAAGTCCGGGCGCGATACGAAGGGAAGGCGCGCGATTCCTTCTTATGGAGCGCCGCTTTCCGCGCCTGCCGAGTTCTCAAATATGAGATAAAGGCGTGAGGTCTTTGCGCGAAGCGAAATGAACGCGCGTGAAAACGCCGCCGTTTATGCCCGTCGGCTCTGAGGCTTCGTTTTGCCGGAGCCGACGAGTTTTCCGTCCGCGCGGCGAATTTCGCGTGTGAAGCAACGAATTATATATACAGATAAGGAACGGGAGGAACCGCGCATGAACCTTGAGCGGATTCACGAAATCGCGGAGGGCGAGCTTCTGGGGAAGCGGAGCCATTCGTGGAAGGAGCCGGGCAACAAGCTTCATCATGG
>OLSB01004047.1_pt1 | contig 9999 bp, 5 predicted proteins | sample 1672071 | NCBI WGS metagenome assembly OLSB01 (sample SAMEA3136642, study PRJEB25190) | human gut metagenome | biome: human gut; feature: human-associated habitat; material: faeces | place: Austria | collected 2013
GGGCCTTATCCACGAAGTGGGCCACGATGACCTCCAGCAGGGAGATGGAGGAGGACACAGCGGCGAACACCACCAGCAGATAGAACAGGATGCCGAAGATAGGACCGATCGGGCCCATGCGGCTGAACACGTTCTGCATGGTCACGAACAGCAGGGACGGGCCGCCCAGAGCGCCGTTGGGGTCGAGGGCGAAACGACCGGGGATAACGCACAGGCCGGCCATCAGGGCCACCAGGGTATCCATCACGATGATCAGGATGGCGTTCTTCTGCAGGTTCTCCTTCTTCTGAAGGTAAGAGCCGTAGGTGATCATAGCGCCCATGCCCAGAGACAGGGAGAAGAACATCTGACCGCCGGCGGTGGACAGTACCTTCAGGAAGCTGGGTGCTTCGGCAATAACGCCGTTGGCCACAGCCCAGCCGGGAACGAACATGTACTTCAGGCCGTTCACGGCATCAGTCAGCGTGCAGGCGCGGATGATGCAGATGAGCAGCATGACGAACAGAGCGGGCATACCCACGGAGCAGACCTTCTCGATACCGCCGCCCACGCCGCCGAGGACGATGAGCATGGTGATGGCCACGAAGATCAGGCCGTAGATGATGGCCTCGCCGGAGTTGCCGATGAAGCTGCCGAACACGATGTCGCCCAAAGAGCCGTCACCGCCCGCAGCAGCGGCGACGGCGTTAGCGCCGAAGCCGGCCTTGAACAGATCGCCCACGTTCAGCACCACGTACTTGATGCAGTAGCCACCCAGCGCGCAGTAGAAGAACAGAATGAAGAAGGCGGACAGAATGCCCATCCAACCCATCCACTTGAACTTCTTGGACAGGACGTGATAAGCCTCCACAGCGCCCTTGCCGGTCTTACGACCGATGGCCAGCTCGCCCAGCATAACGATGAAGCCGCACAGAACCGCCAAAATCAGATAGATGATGAGGAACGTAAAGCCACCCGAAGCGCCCATTTTATTGGGGAAGCCCCAGATGTTGCCCAGACCGACGGCAGAGCCGACGGCAGCCATGAGGAATCCAAAATTGGTTCCAAAGCCTTTTCTTTCTTCCATTGTTTTCTCTCCTTAACAGATTTTCGTCCCCGTAAACACAGAGGACATATTTTTGCCGTTCCTGTCTATCGACAGGAAACATTCCGAGACACCGCCATGTCCCGCGGGCGCGTCCTCGCGGATAAAGTACCCGTAAAAACTGCCTGAGAAAAGTATACAGGAATATCCCTGCGCCCGCAATTAGCAGATTTTATAAAAATGAAGCGTCCGATTGGGCATTTTTAACATTCTGTGAACGAATGTCGTTTTTGCGTTTATACAGCTTTTATTACTTTTTAACAATGAATGATTTGGCAAAACGGGGCAAATCGCAGCGTTTTCTTAACGGAAGGGATAATTTTTCGTTAAGAGAAACGAAAGTGAGGGCATAGACCGGGGCAACAAAAAAGACCGCCTCTCGGCGGTCTTTTCGATCTGTCAGGAGAGATGTTGACGGGATGGCGGTCCCGGAAACAGGCTAACAGATTTCTATCAAAAACCCGCCGCCCCGAAGGGCGGTGGGGTTTTGAACTTTTTGGGGGGATATTTCTTAGCCAAAGAAGCTCTTGAGCTGACCGTACAGGATCAGCAGCATGCACAGCGGGGTGATGTACTTGCAGCAGACCTTGAAGAACGGATAGCTGCTCATTTTGTGTCCCTCGGTGGCTTCGCACTCGTCCTTGACCATCTCCGGGCCGATCTCCCAGCCGATCATCAGGGTCATCAGCAGGCCGCCCAGGGGCATGAACACGCCCTCGGAGATCATGTCGAAGAAGTCCAGCCAGCAGTCGCTCCAGCCCTTGTAGCCGTCCAGCTTCAAAAGCTCCCATGGCGCGATCCCGTTGGAGCCCAGACCGTCAACGCAGACCAGCACGCACAGCAGGGCGATGAGGATGGAGGCGATGAGGGAATACTTCTTGCGCTTGTCGCCCTTGCCCTTCTCCCGGGCCTCGTCCACAAAGTGGGCCACCACGGTCTCCAGCAGGGAGATGGAGGAGGAGACGGCCGCCAAAACCACGAGCAGGTAGAAGATAATGCCGAAGATGGGGCCGATCGCGCCGTCCATGGAGTCAAACACGTTCTGCATGGTGATGAACAGCAGCTTGGGGCCGCCGATGGGGCCTTCGGGATCGAGGGCGAAGCGGGCGGGCATAACGCACAGGCCCGCCATCAGGGCCACCAGGGTGTCCATGACGATGATGAGGACGGCGTTCTTCTCCAGGTGCTCCTTCTTATCCAGATAGGAGCCGTAGGTGATCATAGCGCCCATGCCGATGGACAGGGAGAAGAACATCTGGCCGCCGGCGGTGGAGATGACGTTGAAGATGCTGGGGGCTTCGGCGATGACGCCATTGGCCACGGCCCAGCCGGGAACGAACATATACTTCAGGCCGTTCACAGCGCCGGGCAGGGTGCAGGCGCGGATGATGCAGATCAGCAGCATCACGAACAGAGCAGGCATACCGATGCCGCAGAACTTTTCGATACCACCGCTGACGCCGCCCATGACGATAAGCATGGTCAGCACCACGAAGATCAGGCCGTAGATGACGCCCTCGCCCTGGTTGGTCAGGAAGTTGCCGAACACGTCGCCGCCGTTGAGGCCGTTAGAGCCGAAGCCCGTACCGAACAGGTTGCCCACGTTGAGGACCACGTACTTGATGCAGTAACCGCCCAGCGCGCAGTAGAAGCTCATGATCAGGAAGGCGGAGGCGACGCCCAGCCAGCCGACCCACTTGAACTTTTTGGAGATGGCGTGGTAGGCGGCGATAGCGCCCTTGCCGGTCTTGCGGCCGATGGCCAGCTCGCCCAGCATGACGATGAAGCCGCAGATGACCGCCAGGATCAGATAGATGATGAGGAACGTGAAGCCGCCGGAGGCGCCCATCTTATTGGGGAAGCCCCAGATGTTGCCCAGGCCCACAGCAGAGCCGACGGCAGCCATGAGGAATCCAAAATTGGATCCAAAGCCTTTTCTTTCTTCCATTGTTTCTCTCCTTTTACTTTTTTCTCCTGAAAACACACCCGCGTTTTAGAATGCGGGTCATGGAAAAAGTATACAGGAAATCGGCAAACCGTTCAATTAGCATTTTTAATGAAATTTTAGCGAAATATTTTACTATTTTAACATTATCTTAGCGCATGATTTATAGAAGATATACCAAAAACGACAATAAATTCAGGCAAAACAGGCGTGCAAACCAGCCGTTACGCGGTGTTTTGCAAATCTGTGCCTCCGATTTTCCTCTAAAGAAACGCCGTTAAGAGTGTTAAGACCCCGCCAAGCTGATGTTAAGAGCGCGCTAATATCCCCGCGCCCGCAGGCGCTGCCTCGCCTCCCTCTGTGAGGGAGGTGTCAGCGCTCCGCGCTGACAGAGGGATTGTCATTGACGGGCGGGGCAGAGCCCCGCCCCTACACACGTTCTGATGTGTCGTGCGAGCGTCCCTTGCCTCTCCCTCTGGGAGAGGTGGCCGAGCGCAGCGAGGACGGAGAGGGTAAACCATGACCATACCGGCCCTCTCAGTCACCTGCGGTGACAGCTCTCCCAAAGCTGTGCCCCGTTATATAGGCGCATACCGCGGCGGCGTGAGGCCGTCCGCCCCTATGCTCCGTCTACCGAGCGTCCGCCCTGTTTTTTCTCTGTCATTCCGAGGGCGCGAAGCGCCCGTGGGAATCCGTTTCCTTTTCATGTCAACCAGCGGCCCTTGGCCGCCACCTACCTTTGCCGCTTTGCGGCAAAGGCGCGATTTGATAATCGCCCACTCCCCAGGGTGGGGTTTCCAAAGGGGAGGGGTCGTACAGGCCGAAAGCCATCGGAAAGGAAGATAGTGTGAAAGAAACCCATCAGGGGTTTCTTTCGCGTTCAATCAGAAAACCGATTTTTGCTTTGCAAAAATCGTAAGCCGAACGCGCCCTGCGCGTTCGGGGGGAAATCGAAATCCCCCTTTCCTTAAATGGCGCTTTTGGTTACTTTTGTCGCTACTGACAAAAGTAACCCGCCGGAGGCAAAAAAGAAAAAGCGAAAGGAAAACCAACGGGCGGGACAGCGCCGTCCGCCCCTACGCACATCTAAGAAAGCACCCCGCTAGAGGCAAAACACCACTATCCACTTCCTTTTTTCAAAAAAACGTGGTATACTGACTTGATTTGGAAAGGTGGTGGGAATATGCGGCGGTTCTGGGCGGCGCTGCTGGCGGCGGCTATGATGCTGACGCTGGCGGCCTGCGGCGTAAGGCCAAGCACCGAGAACAACGGAAAATTGCAGGTGGTCTGCACGCTGTTCCCCTATTACGACTTCGTGCGGCAGCTCGGCGGCGAGGACGTTTCGCCGGTGCTGCTTGTCCCCGCCGGGCGGGAGACCCACAGCTTCGAGCCCACGCCTGTGGACGTGATCACCATGAGCCGTGCCGACGTGTTCATCTACAACGGCGGCGAGAGCGAGACGTGGGTGGAGGACATTTTAGATGCGGCAGGGGAGGACATCCCCTACCGTCTGAAGATGATGGAGCAGGTGGACGTGTACCAGGAGGAGTTCGCCGAGGGGATGCAGGGCGCGGACGACCACGACCATGACCATGACCACGATACGCTGGAGGACGGCCACGAGGAGGACATCGAGTACGACGAGCACATCTGGACGTCGCCGGTGAACGCCATGGCCCTGTGCCGCGCCATCTGCGACACGCTGTGTCAGGCCGACCCGGCCCACGAGGAGAATTACCGGGCGCGGCTGGAAGCGTACCTGACGGAGCTGGAGGCGCTGGATGCCACGTTCCGTGACATCGTGGAGCACGGCAGCCGCCGCCTGCTGGTGTTCGGCGACCGCTTCCCGCTGCTGTACTTCTGCCGGGAGTACGGCCTGGACTACCGAGCGGCCTTCCACGGCTGTGCCGGGGACACCGAGCCGTCCCTGGCCACCATGAAATACCTCATCGACCTGGTGCGGGCGCGTGACATCCCCGTGGTCTACACCATAGAGCTGAGCAGCCAAAAGATCGCCCAGGCGGTGGCGGAGACCACCGGCGCGTCGGTGCGGACGTTCCACTCCTGCCAAACGGTGAGCCGTGCGGAGCTGGAGCGGGGCGAGACATATATCAGCCTGATGACGGCCAACGCCGGGGCGCTGCGGGAGGGACTATCCTGATGGAGAACACAACGAAAAAAGAGATCTTGCTGGACTGCCGCGATGTCAGCCTGGGCTACGAGGGCAAGCCGGTGTGGGAGCACCTGACGTTTCAGGTGCGGGCCGGGGACTACCTGTGCATCGTGGGCGAGAACGGTTCGGGCAAGTCCACGCTGCTGAAAAGTCTGCTGGGCCTTCTGAAGCCCCTCAGCGGCGAGATCGTCCACGCGGATACGCTGCGGGGCGGCAGCATCGGCTACCTGCCCCAGCAGACCCGGGCGCAGAAGGACTTCCCCGCCACGGTGACGGAGGTGGTTCGCAGCGGCTTTATCAGCGGAAAGGGAATGCGCTTTTTCTACACCGCCCAGGAGAAGTCCACGGCGCTGATGAACATGGGCAAGCTGGGCGTGCTGGAGCTGAAGGACAGGTGTTACCGTGAGCTGTCCGGCGGCCAGCAGCAGCGTGTGCTGCTGGCGCGGGCGCTGTGCGCCGCCGGGGCGCTGCTGATTTTGGACGAGCCGGTAACGGGCCTTGACCCGGCGGCGGCCCAGGATCTCTACCGCACGCTGGCCTATCTGAACAAAGAGGAGGGCATCGCCATCGTCATGGTCACTCACGACATACAAAACGCCCTGCAATACGCTACCACCATCCTCCATGCGGGACACGGCCAGTGGTTCTGCGGCACAACGGCGGAGTATCTGGCCTCACCCTGGGGCAAGCGGTTTGGAGGTGAGGGGAAATGAGCCTTCTGTGGGAGATGTTCACCTATCCCTTCATCCTGCGCGCCTTCGTGGTGGGCATCCTGGTGGCGCTGTGCGCGGCGCTGTTGGGCGTGCCCCTGGTGCTCAAGCGCTACTCCATGATCGGCGACGGCCTGAGCCACGTATCCTTCGGCGCACTGAGCATCGCCCTGGCCTGCGGCTGGGCACCGCTGCCGGTGTCCATCCCCGTGGTGATCCTGGCGGCGCTGGGCCTGCTGCGTATGACGGAAAAGAGCCGCCTGGGCGCGGACGCGGCCATCGCCGTGGTCAGCGCCTCGGCCCTGGCCATCGGCGTGGTGGTCACCAGCGTGACCACCGGCATGACCACCGACGTGGACAGCTTCATGTTCGGCTCGATCCTGGCGCTGGACCGTGCGGACGTGGCGCTGTCGGTGGGCTTGTGCGGCGCGGTGCTGGTGCTGTATATCCTGTTCTACCACCGGCTGTTCGCCATCACCTTTGACGAGAGCTTTTCCCGGGCCACCGGGGTGAAGGTAGGGCTTTACAACACCATCCTGTCGGTGCTGACGGCGCTGACCATCGTCCTGGGTATGCGCCTGATGGGCGCCATGCTCATCTCCAGCCTGGTGATCTTCCCGGCCCTGACGGCCATGGGCCTCCTGCGGAGCTTCAAGGGCGTGGTGCTCTGCGCCGCGGGCTTGAGCGTGGTGTGCTTCTGCGCGGGCCTGACCGGCTCGTACCTGTGGGGCACACCGGTAGGCGCGACGGTGGTGCTGGTGAACCTGGCGGTATTTCTGCTGACCCGCGTCATATCACGCCTCCGTAAGGCTTGACAACCGGGCCGGTTTGTGATAGACTGCCCTCGTTCCGAGGAAAAGCACATATTCAAATGCGATGAAGGAGACGCGCCCCGCCGGGCTGTCACGCAAAGAGAGCCGCCGTTTGGTGCAAGGCGGACGGGCAGACGGGCAAGGGTATCACTCCGGAGCAGCCGCCTGATGGCCACGGGCCGTAAGCGCGGACGGCGGCGGGCCGTTATCTGCCCGTACCCACGGCTGGTGGGACTGAGTGGCCGCGCTGCGCGGCAACGAGAGTGGTACCGCAGAGGACGTTTTTTCACGCCTTTGTCTCTTGCAAGAGAGGCAAAGGCGCTTTTTATTTTGTCATCTTATAAATTCAGATAAAGGAGAAGCAATATGGAGTACAAAAAGACACTGAATATGCCCAAGAGCGGGTTTCCCATGCGGGCGGGCCTGCCCATGCGCGAGCCGGATATGCTGAAGCACTGGGAGGAGATCGACCTCTACAACGAGCTTTTGAAGAAGAACGAGGGCAAGCCCCTGTTCTCCCTCCACGACGGCCCTCCGTTCTCCAACGGCGCGCTGCACATGGGCCACGCCCTGAACAAGTCCCTCAAGGACTTCATCACCCGTATGTACGCCATGCGCGGCTACTATACCCCCTACATCCCCGGCTGGGACAACCACGGCATGCCCATCGAGTCCGCCATCATCAAGCAGAACAAGCTGAACCACAAGGCCATGAGCGTGGCGGACTTCCGCACCGCCTGCCATGAGTTCGCCGACCACTATATCGACGTCCAGCGCGAGGGCTTCAAGCGCATGGGCGTGGTAGGCGACTGGGAGCACCCCTACAAGACCATGGACCCCGGCTTTGAGGCCCAGGAGGTCCGCGTCTTCGGCAGAATGTATAAAAACGGCCACATCTACAAGGGCCTGAAGCCCGTGTACTGGTGTCCCCACGACGAGACGGCCCTGGCCGAGGCGGAGATCGAGTATAAGGACGACCCCTGCACCACCGTCTACGTCAAGTTCCCCATGCACGACGACCTGGGCAAGCTGCCCCACCTGGATCACAGCAAGCTCTACTTCGTCATCTGGACCACCACCGTCTGGACGCTGCCCGGCAACCTGGCCATCGCCCTCCACCCGGACGAGAGCTACGCCGTGGTGAAAGCTCCCAACGGCGAGATGTACGTCATGGCCGAGGCGCTGACCGAGAAGGTCATGAAGATCGGCGGCTTCGACAGCTACGACATCGTGGAGACCCACCCCGGCAGCTTCTTCGAGAATATGCTGGCCGATCACCCCTTCCTGCCCAAGACCTCCCGCCTGGTGCTGGCGGACTACGTCACCATGGACTCCGGCACGGGCTGTGTCCACACCGCTCCCGGCTTCGGCGCGGACGACTATGTCACCTGCAAGCGCTACGGCATGGACATGGTCGTCCCCGTGGACGACCAGGGCAAGCACACCGCCTACGCCGGCAAGTACGAGGGCATGACCACCGATGCGTCCAACCCCGTCATCCTCCAGGACATGAAGGACAACGGCTCGCTGTTCGCCAGCGAGGACATCATCCACAGCTACCCCCATTGCTGGCGCTGCAAGCAGCCCATCATCTTCCGCGCCACCCCCCAGTGGTTCTGCTCCGTGGATTCCTTCAAGGATGAGGCCATCGCCGCCTGCGAGGACGTGCGCTGGGTGCCCGCCTGGGGCAAGGACCGTATGCGCTCCATGATCCTGGAGCGCACCGACTGGTGCATCAGCCGCCAGCGCCGCTGGGGTCTGCCCATCCCCGTGTTCTACTGCAAGGACTGCGGCAAGCCCGTCTGCACCGAGGAGAGCATCGAGGCCGTGGCCGCCCTGTTCGAAAAGGAGGGCTCTAACGCCTGGTTCGAGAAGGACGCCATGGACATCCTGCCCCAGGGCTTTACCTGCCCCCACTGCGGCAAGGCCGCCGGCTTCGACAAGGAGACGGACACCCTGGACGGCTGGTTCGACTCCGGCTCTACCCACTTCGCCGCCATGGAGCGGGATCAGCACTTCTGGCCCGCCACCATGTATATCGAGGGTCTCGACCAGTATCGCGGCTGGTTCCAGTCCTCTCTGCTGGTGGCCGTGGGCGCGCTGGGCCGCGGCGCTCCGTTCAAGGAGTGCGTCACCCACGGCTGGACGGTGGACGGCGAGGGCAAGGCCATGCACAAATCCCTGGGCAACGGTATGGACCCCGCCGAGATCTTCAACAAGTACGGCGCGGACCTGCTGCGCCTGTGGGCCGGCAGCTCCGACTACCACGTGGACGTGCGCTGCTCCGATGAGATCTTCAAGCAGCTGAGCCAGAACTACCTGAAGTTCCGCAACACCTGCAAGTTCTGCCTGGACAACCTGGTGGGCTTCGACCCGGAGAACCCGGTGCAGCCCGACGAGATGCTGCCCCTGGACAAGTGGGCGGTGACGCGGCTGAACAGCCTCATCGAAAAGACCTTCGCCGCGTATGATAACTACGAGTTCCACGTGGTGTCCCACATGATCAACGACTTCTGCGTGGTGGATCTCAGCTCCTTCTACTTCGACATCATCAAGGATCGCCTGTACTGCGACGGCGCGGACAGCCTGTCCCGCCGCAGCGCCCAGACCGCCCTGTGGATGATCCTGGATGCAATGACCCGTATGTTCGCGCCGATCCTGGCCTTCACCTGCGACGAGGTATGGCTGGCCATGCCCCACCGCCGCAGCGACGATGCCCGCAACGTGCTCTTCAACGAGATGGTGCTGCCCTACGGCGGCTGCGCCCTCAGCGACGAGGAGATGGCCAAGTGGGCGCGTATCGCCGCCCTCCGCACCGTTGTCAACGGCGCGCTGGAGCAGGCCCGCGCCGATAAGACCATCGGCAAGAGCCTGGAGGCCGAGGTGGACCTGACCGTCACCGCCGAGGATGCCTTCCTGGCGGACATGGATGCCGAGACGCTGGCCGACCTGTTCATCGTCTCCCAGGTCCGCGTGGACGTGGGCACGGAGCAGTCCGTGGCCGTGCGGCCCGCCAACGGCTGCAAGTGCGGACGCTGCTGGAAGGTGCTCCCCACCGTGGGCAGCAACGCCAAGCACCCCGACCTGTGCCCCCGCTGCGCCCAGGTGGTGGAAAACCTGCCCGTCATCGAATAAAAAACGCGCAAGCCCTCAATAGGCAGTGCGTAGGGGAGGGGCTCTGCCCCTCCCGCCATCCCACGACCGCACCCTCGATAAACCTTCCGTAGGGGGCGATGCCCTCATCGCCCCGTATGCCACGGCAGCGCCGTGGCATC
>OLSB01004049.1_pt1 | contig 9991 bp, 8 predicted proteins | sample 1672071 | NCBI WGS metagenome assembly OLSB01 (sample SAMEA3136642, study PRJEB25190) | human gut metagenome | biome: human gut; feature: human-associated habitat; material: faeces | place: Austria | collected 2013
ATTGAGTGGGAACACAAAGGTACTCACGAAAAACACTTGTCTGTTTTGGATTACAAAAAGCAGGAGCGAGAAAAGGAAATCGCTGTATTGGACAATCAACTTGCCGAGAAAAAAGACGAGTTTCGTGTTATGGCAGACCGCATTGAAAACTTCGATAACGGAGAAAAAGCCTTGCAGAAACTTGATGAAAGCATAATGAATGAGCCCGAATATCAGCTCCCTGAACCGCCTGCAATGATGTCGGCGAGAAGTTATAAGGCAAAGTTTGTTGAGCCGCTTATAGCTCGATTTAAGTCCTTAATCAGCACCTTATTTGCACGATATTTCAAAGTGTTGGACAGTTACTACAGATTGAACATCACAAACGGAAACCTATATCGTGAAAACGAAAAACTATCGAAAGTTAATGAAAAATTATCACGAGAGAATGAAAATCTGCGTGCGGAAAACAGGGATTACAAACTTCTCCGCAAAGTATTTGGTCACAAACAAATTGATGATTTGCTTGATAGAGCAAGGAATATCAAAGGTCGCAAGCGTGACAACACACGCTCAAGATAAATAAATTTTTAGGAGGAAAACAAAATGGCAAAGACAATTTTTGAAGATATGGGCGGCACTTACACACAAGTTGGGAATTATCTTCTCCCTGACTTGAAACTACCCGAAGAAGAAAAACAAGCAAATATCGGCGTGTGGGGTATGAGGCATAAACGATTCTTGAAAGAAAATCATCGTGTACTTTATTCTAACCTAATGACTTCAGGCAAGCTTGTCACATACCTTGATGACATCGAGCAACAGGCAACCGCTATGTTCCTCCGGCTGGTAAAAGAACTTGCCGAAAAAGAAAATGTAACTGAAGAACTAAAAGTAACCGACCAAATGCTGTGGGTACAAAAGATGAACAATATCCGTAATCGTGCAACGGAAATTGTAAATGCAGAATTGATTTACACGGTATAAGCACCAAGGCGGCAGGGAAAAATCTCTGCCGCCGTTATTCTTTGTTTGATTCAAAGAAAGAATTCTTATCTTTTTTAGTTAGCTTTTAATTTATCTATAAATTGAGTATAAGTGAAAATATTATTTGAACCGACTAATGATGTTAAAAAATTTCGAAATATATTTTCAACAGGAATTGTGACAAAAAATATCAACCTCTTTTTTGGCCTTGAACAACAAACATAGAATAAGTTTCGATTTCGTTCGAAAGACAATTCCTTTCCACTAGGAATAGAAATAGATCCATTTATCATTGGTGCATAAATTTCAAATTGATATTGATTCCAACCTTTTCCTATGACGAAAACTATATTATCATATTCCTCACCTTTAACACCATGTTCAGTTGAGAATTCAGCTTCAGGATATAAGAATTTTATAGCAGCCAAAAATTCCTCATATTTCAAATTTAGGAATTCCTGAATTGTTGAATTTGTGCCATATAATGTTTCGGGTGCATCATGATACAAATGGATATATCCCTCAATTTGCGGTGGTATTGGAATTAGTTTCGTGTCAATAACAGCATTAATTACATCAATAGCCTTTTGAGTGCGAGTCTTCTCTAATAGCAGTTCAAATTCTTTCCAATTCACCTTTTCTGATTTTTTGGTGATAGGGTATCTTTTTATACTAAGCGTATCGAAAAGAAGTTGCATATTTGATGTATTAAGCGCTTCATATACAGGCTCAACTGTGTTCATAAAGAATAAAAGAAAAGGATCTTGTCTGTCCTTTAAACCGTCATTAATAATACCCAACAAATGCTCATATCCTTGTTGAGCAGCAAGTACTTTATGCGTAATCATTAACACTTTTAGTGATTCTTCACTTGGAACAGTATTCTTAATACAACAGGTTAAATTATCTAATCGTATTTTTAATTCTTCTGCAGGTAGTTCATCTTTGAAATTACGGTCATTTCGGCGGATTCCGTTATAATCGTCACAAGTAACGACAACGACCTCACCCTCAAAATCATCTATTGCTGATTTTTGCGGTAAATCTGGTCGAATATCATTAAGGAGTTTTACTATTCTTGGAGCCGATCTAAAATTCGACCCTTTTTTAATAACTTTAAGATTGTCATGTTCTATTAATCCGCAGGCATTATTTGATTGATAAATTGTTTGCCAAGCATCTCCAAAAAATCCGAATTGCGGTTTTTGATTGGTAGAAATAAAATATTCGATAAATTTATCTATAATTGGCTTATATGAATCTTGATACTCATCAATTAATATAAGAGGAAACTTATCCGCAAAAACACAGCGAAATTTTTTATTATCAAGAAGCATACAAAACATTTTTAAAACATCATCATGATAAAGATATTGTATCCCGTTTTCTTTATATCTATGGCCTAATGTATATTTGACTTCTGTGATTTGATAAAAATCGCCTTCGTCTGTTTGGAAGATTTCATCTTCCTCAATAAATCTAATAAGTGTGCTTTGATATTGTTTAATTGCGTTCCATGCGAACGAGTGTATTGTCGAAGGAAGTATAAAGGAATTGTCTTGTAATCGCTCAGCGATTACATCTACTGCTGCATTTGTATATGTGATACATATAACATTTTGCTTCTTCTTATTAAACTCGCTCATTTTGTTTGCTTGAATCCACTCTATTACTCGATTTAAGGAATAGGTTTTTCCTGAACCAGCTCCAGCTTCAACACGAAAACTACAACCTTGTTTTAATATGTCAATTATCTGACTATCTACAATATCGGCTTCTTCTTTAGCAATATCGTAATTAGTTTTTTGAATATTTTCGCCCATTTGATAACCCCCTTACTCAAGCACCTTTTGCTCATTCAGCCACACTAAGCCATTTTTAATATATTGAGGAATTTTATACTTCGGATAATCGCATATAAGGTTGAGAGCAAAGTCAGTTTTGCTTTTTTCATCGAATTTCAAATCATCTTCTGTAACAGTTCCATTTAACTTATAATGTTTTCGATTGACATTAATAATTGATTCTTCTATAGATCTACCACATAATCCATTTTCGGTTGTCTGAAATTCAATATGGCATTTTCCTCTTGTCTTTTGTTCATCTTTCAACGCAATTATTTCGGACAAATTAATTCTGACTTTGCTTTTTTGCGATAAAGATTTTACTTCTCTCATCCACCATTTTATAGTGGCATTTGAAGTGGTTTTCCCTTTACTGACTACTTCTTTGGTTTTGCCATCTAACATTGAGTCTATATCAGTTAGAATTAAGCATGGTAAACCAAGAAAATCTGCAAATGGAATAAATTTATACGCATATGCTCCACCAATTTCAATTAAAGCATAATACTGTGAGGGTAGTTTGTATTTTACAGAATCAAATAACCCTTCTTTGTCACATTTTTCAATCATATCCGGAAGTAGTAATCGCTCAGAAGCTCCTTCTATAAATATAATTTTATCTGCAAAGAATAAATCGCATCGGCTTAAAGTAAGATATTTCTTAATAAAATCCATATTATTGGCGTTTTCTAATGCAAATACATTTAGATTTTTATACACTACTCCTGCTTTGTTTTTTTGTGCATATCTGATTTTGGAAAAATCCATTGTATTAGCAATATGTGCAGAATGAGATGTCAAAAAAGTCTGAATGTGAACATTAGAAATTTTTCCAAGAAAATCTTCTAAGTATTCTGCAAAGGCATGTTGCATTTGTGGATGCATATGGGATTCGGGTTCTTCAATAAATAATAATGGAATACACGCTTCCCCACGTTTAGCTACATCTTTAGCAAATACTACGAGAAGAAACTCCATCTTTATTAAATTTTTATAACCAAGACCATTATGAGTGCTTGGCAAACTTTCTTTATTTTCCCCATCTGTATATGAGAGCTTAGTTTGATTTTTTATTTGCTCATCAATTTTTAATTTTGTGGTAACTCCAAGTTGCAATTCTTCCGAGTTTGGATAACCAAATCCAATAGCATCGTTGACAAGACCACTAAGAATCTTATCGCTATTTTCCTGTACATCTTTATTTGCCTTTTCAATTATTTCACGAAGTGTTTTAACTTCATTTGCTATATCAGGTGATAGCTCATCTTCATTCAAATCAAAAAAATCCGCAATTAAAGAACTGAGAGAGCTATTGTTCTGTGTGCCATCTTCACCAAGAACCCTTTCAGCAGGAATTGAATATAGCGGAAAAAGGTCACTAACTTCTTTTTTGCTTTTTATCTGTCTATCTTTTACATCATTAGGATTAACTGCATATAGCGTTAATTCAAATAGTTTTTCGAAGTTTTCAGATATCAAACTATGTATTTCGTGAATTATAGGAGAGTAATTGCCGCTATCATCATAACAACTTTTTTCGAACAAATCCCACAAGGCTTTTTCTTCTATTTTTAACCTGTATTCTGCACGCACTATAGCTGTTGTGGTATCAACATCAACATCAATAATAAATGGAGATAATGCACCTAAATTAGCTTCGGGATCATCTAAAGAGTAATCTACTATAAATTCTACAGATATGATGTCCAACTGTTCACAAAGCGTATCATATTTGATTTCATTTCCCATGAATTCAAGTATTTTATTACACAACTTTTGTCTTTTCACCAAAGGGTAATCGTCATACGAAAAACTGTTGCCGTTCAAAACCGTAGCAATGCATTCCATGCATGATGTTTTAGCAGTATTATTGCGCCCTACAATCAGTGTTGTCGCCTTATCAACATCCAATTCTGCATCAATAAGCAAACGATAGTTTTTTATACGAATCTTGGATAATTGCATTACTTGTTCCTCTCTTCACTCATATTCACATATCGCTCCTTGAACACTATATTCTATCCCCATACGGCAATGATCTCATATAGTTTTCCATAAAAGCAAAGTCAGGTTGACCTTCAACTGTAGCTGGCAGCAGCAATTCTAAATATGGTAATGTTATGTTAGCTTGTCTACCATAACTATAACGGTATTTGTTGGCCTTAAGAACAGTTATACAAAACAATTTGGCAAGTTTACTCATAGGCTGTAATGGAATAAGCAAGTATAAATCTCGACCGCTATAAAATGGTTCTTCTTGCAGGAAAGTGGAAAGAACACTTCCGCCGCCTGCACAAGTAATTAAACCTGCCGGTTGAGGTTCTTTCCCTTTAACGGGCTTAACTCGTGCGCTAACTCCATTATTAGATTCTGTGCGAGCAACAAAATTTATCGCATCGGGATCACCATCTTCAGCTTCTATGCAGGTATTTAGTTCCATATTTATACCATATTTAACTTCAAACAATTCATTAACTTTAAATGGTTTCCACGATTCAATACCAAGTGTATGTGATTTGTCCTCTCCTTGGTTAGCTGTAGTTAACGGCTTGTAATTCAACGACTTTATGTATTGCTCCATGAAATTCCAATCAGGTTGTTTTTTATCAGTCACAGGCAATTTAATAATTGATGATTTCATAACTGAATTTACTGACCATTTTCTTCCGTATGAGAATCTAAATTTTTCTTGTTTTATTACTGTAGATAGAAACAATGCTATATAAGCGTTCATTTTCTTTTCCTTAAGCGTGACTGTGACAATTTTTTCACTTGCAAAAAACGGTTCAGCATGATAAAAAGACTCTCCTACACTTCCATCATAATTTATAACCAAGCAATTACCGGTTCTATTTGGTTCGACATTTAAATGTTGTGATATTCCGTTATTATCAGCTGATGCACTTGCATACGGAGTCTCTCCTTCCTCACAGTCTGTAATATAGAGAGAACTCCCACGCTCAATATTAAAAATTTCATCAAGTCGAAATTCTTTCCAGTGTTCTACATTAAGCTTCATAAATATGCCCTTCCTTTACAAGGTAAGCAAGATAATCGTTGATTGTCTGCTGAAAATCCTGTTCTGTAAGCTTCGTGTAATCCGTTTTCATATAAGCTTCACAAAGCCACTCATCACCGCCGTTAACTTTATGAGTTGCCGAAAGACCGTCTACAGAACGCCTGTTACGATACAGTTCAATCCATTCACGCTCAATTTCTACCCATTTACTCTTGCCTGTATCAGTATCAATTTGCTCGACACGGCCCAGATTTTTCTTCTTTTTAAACCCATCATCTTTACAATACCCGAAGAAAGTATCGGGATTGGAAACATCATTATGTTTTGTTCCAATCTTGAATACCATACAGCAAGCAGATGCACTTGCACCGGGATAGAAAATTTCATTGGGCAATGTGAAAACGGCGTCAAGTGTATTTTCCTCCAATATTTCACGTTTCAAACGAGCAATCTCTCCGCTCGTTCCAATAGCGCATGCGACCGGAAGTAATACCGCAAGTTTTGCCTGATGATTGATAGAATTTAGAGTATCTGCGATGAATTTAACGAAATACAACCCTTTTGATGGATCTTCTTTCTTATCTTTTGACCAAGTATCAACATAGCTTTTAGGCAGATGAATACGCTGTCCGTTATAAGGCGGATTCATCAAAATAACATTCGGTTTTGCTTCTTTTATCCAGTCGGCTAATGCAAAGCAACTTCCCTGACGGATATTTGAGTTCCCGTCTGAGTGAATCAACATATTAGTTGTAGCAAGGCCATACACATTTTCATCAAATTCAATACCGAAGATTTGGTGTTTCTTAACCTTGTCCTGTTCGGCGGCAGTAGCACAATCATCAAGTGCCTGTGTCATTGCACGAACGAGGAATGATCCGCTACCGCAACAAGGATCAAGAACCACTGAATGTTTGTTAACACCTGTTATTTTCGCCATAAAATCTGTAATATGGTCTGGTGTGAAAGCCTGGTTTTTGTCCGATTTACCGACATACTTGTTAAAGGTAACAAAGAACAGATTAAGCAGATCCTGACCGGATGTGCTTTTGTCATTGATAAAAGGCAGAATGTTATCTTCAATGAATTTTAGGATTTCTCTGAAGGCGGCAATGCTAAGTTGGCGAACATATTGATCGCCCAACACATTACGATTTAACAAAGCGAGCTTTTCGGCCTTGTTAATATCGGAATTTAGCAAGTCCTCTAATACTTCTTTTATACGAGTGCGAATTTGTGCAGCAGTCAAAGACGGAGTGGAATAATCAAGCCCATTCTTCAACGCTAATAGACAAGTACCGACAAATTGACTGCGAAGTTTTTCGGGAATACTATGGCGATGAAGCAACTCATTAAGCTTATAGGTGTTCTGCATCACCTTTTCTTTGTCGTTGATTTTGGATGTGTAGAAGTCAACATATTCATCCATCGAACGCAAGGCGGTTTCCTTAGTCATCAAGTCACTGTCCGAAACAACACCACGCCATACTCTAACAGTATCATTCATAGTATTTGCCAAAATAGCAACTGTCTTATTACCGGTAAGCGCCTTTTCATATTCGACATATGCGGAGAGTTGTTCCTCATCTGCCTTTGTAAAATTCTGTTTGGTCTCAATCAGCACGGTAACATTTTCTTTCACGAAACGAATATCCAATTTTTCAAAAGCTCGTCCTGCTTTGTTACGAATAGGATTAAATGTTAAGGACTGTGCCGCAAACGCTTTCGGATAGCTATATTCATCATTTTCAATATTGCTGGTAAGATATTCTCTGCCAACGGTTGAAATCATATCTGCTCTAATCATATCTATTTCTCCTATCATTTCCACTTGCTGTTTTGGGCAGTCCAATTATCTGTAAACTCTCTGCGTTCTACCGCTGCAATAAATGGTTCTGTCAAAAACACTTTTATTGTTTTCAGCACAGTGCCGTAATCATCTGTTTTAGTATCAATTTTACGGACAAAAGCTTTCCACTTTTTCTGCATTGCTCCGTCTCTGTCAAAGCCCATTACTTGCTCAAACTGTTCAACAGTAAAACTATGACCACGGTTTTCAAAGGTCTTTTTCAGTGCTTTTGTCAGCGTTGCACCGTCAAAATCAAATTTATTGGCAAGATAGTAAATATCGTAGTAGTCTTTCATTCGGCTTGAAAATTCCATTAGACTGAGAATAGCGTCTATCTTCTCGGCAATAGTTGTTTCAAGAGAATATGTATTTACTGTCGGGGCGTCAAAGTCGGAAAGCTGCGTCGGGATTTTTCGTTTTTCCTGTTTCGGTACAATGACATCACCGACTCCTAAATCAATACTGAACGGTGTTTTTGTGTTTTTAATGCGGGCGACCACCGATGCGCCGATTCCTGCATACTTTTTGGCAACAGCAATAGGGGCAACATCTTTAATCTCAAAAGTGATAAAGTCGTTTCCGGTAGGTGTTGCAATAATTTCCTCCAACACGGTTTTTAACTGCTCCGGTGTATTTGGCATTTGGCGGAGCAAAAAGTCCACATCAACTGTTACTCGGCTGTCAAAGTCGGTAAGGGAGTAGATAAACAGGCCGCCTTTCAGCACAAGATTTTCTGCATATTTGGATTTTTCCAAACGGCGCAAAAATTCCTCTTGGCAAAAGAGCTGCAGACAAAGCTGATAGCTTCTTCCGCTTTCGGCAGCCTTATTTTTCAGTCGTGCAAGCACGGATGCAGCAATATCAGCCATTAAGCAGTACCTCCATTACATTCATCATTTTTTTATAAACGCCCATTTCCTTTGCATATTTGGAAAGAGTGGCAAGTTTTTTCTTTTCGTCTGATACATAGGCATTTATTGCTTTATTAAACATCTCATTATCCAACTTCGTGCGGTATTTGAAGCAGTCGCATATCGTGCGTTCACGGTCATATATCGGAAGCGTGACACCATTAAAAGTACCTGTTGTTTCACCGAGGTGGTACATATCGCTTTGAACATAATACGCCTTTACCGGCACTTCTTCCTGCATGGCTTTTACGGTTCTGGAATAGGAACGGGGAACGGCAATCGTCCATTCACGGGGCGCAAAATCACTGTAACCGTAATAAAATAGCGCCGATTCAACACAAACAATGCCTTGTGTCATCAATTTGGAAAGGAGAATTTCTTCTTTGAGTTCATCCCCAACAGACAGCTTATAATAACCGTGCTTGACACGTTCAATATATCCCTGCTTAAAAAGCGTATAAACATCTTGTTCTTTCAGTCCGGCAGAAATGAAATCAGATTTCTTTGCAACTTCACCGACTGTATTAAATACTTCGTTTACGATATCGTGCTTACTCAAACTGCCACCAACTTTCTGCACGCAGTATTTTCATTGTGCGTGTTTATATTATAATAGATTGTTCCCTAAATCGCAAGAGGTTTACACGCTTTTTGTAAATACTGCGTGTAAATTTTGAAAAACATATTGCAATTTGAGGGCAAGTACGCTATAATACACACATACCGTTTCCATATTATCCACGGTGAAATTATTCTTGTTATCAACCTCGATAACAAAATGATAACAAGGGCGTTTTAGCACAGGATAATACAGATAAATCGTAAAATCAAAATAGTGAGACAAACAAAAAGCAAAAGTACATAAGCGAAATTGTTTAGTCCTCGTCGAGTGGGAATAGTATCGTAACACTTCAAAAGGTGCATAAACACTACACTTTTGATGATTTTTCATCAAGCGTGATACTGTTTTGATACTATTACCCTAAATTTAATACATAGGAAAACCCCTAATGTATGACTTTTAATTCATACATTAGGGGTTATTTTTGACCTTGCCCACTTTGAGCGTACCGCTTTTTTCTTCGGCAAGCTCATGCAGTATAGGAGAGAGCATTTTGCAAGGTCCGCACCAGTCGGCGTAGAAGTCCGGCAGGACGGGTTTGTCGGAACGCAGCACCTCATTTTCAAAATTCGCAGCAGTAATTTTCAGTTCAGCCATGAGAATGACTCCTTTCGTTTGTATATTGTTAGTTTTTGTTTTTCAGCTTGCAAATACTCTGGGTCATAGTCCCCATGGGGCAGAAGGCACACCATGTGCGGGGCTTGTAGAGCACCATAACGATCAGACCCAGCAGCAGAGAGGTCAGCATGAGGCTATAAAAGCCGAAGCTGAACTGCGCCA
>OLSB01004055.1_pt1 | contig 9979 bp, 6 predicted proteins | sample 1672071 | NCBI WGS metagenome assembly OLSB01 (sample SAMEA3136642, study PRJEB25190) | human gut metagenome | biome: human gut; feature: human-associated habitat; material: faeces | place: Austria | collected 2013
ACTTCTCAGTTGCTTTTGCCATGGTTTGCACCTCCTTCTGGTCTTTTGGCCCCCGCTCACGGCGGGAGCAAGGATAGCCTGCCGATACCGACAAGCCATATTATTATACCGTTTTTTCCTCAAAAGTCAAGCATTTCTTTACGTTTTTACGCTATAAAACAGCCAGCGCCGCGTCAGCCGGACCGGCGGCGGATGAAAAAGCTCTCCGAGCTTCGGAGAGCTTTGTTCAGCATGGCTTTAATTTTTTGTCTGTTCGGGTATCACTTCGTAGGTGGGGACTATCTCAACGCTGATGCGTCCGTCGGAGACTTCAAAGTCGCGGAGCACGTCGGCGCCCGCTATGACGAAGGTGAAGGTCTGGATATCGCCGGACTTCATCTCCATGCCGACCATGCGGTTGAAGTCGTATGCGACGAGCTCGTTGTCAAGATACACCTTGACGATGTAGGAACGGAGCTTTATGTCGTTGCTGAAATCGTTCCGGTATTTGGCCTGAACGATGAAATCATCACCGCGGGAGAAGGCCTTGGGCACGGTTATGGACAGGTTTGAAACGGTGCTGACGCTCTCGTCCGAGACGAAGACGCTCTTGCCCTCCTCCGGCACGAAGCGCGCGCCCTCATAGTAAACGCTCAGGCCGATCCAGTCGCCGTAAAGCGCGCGGGAGGAAAGGCTGCCGGCGTTGTAGACCTTAAGCTCGTTGGGGTTGCTGGTGGCGAGCGTGTTGGGGATGAGGATCATTTTGTCGTCCGTGAAGCATGCGCTGTCGTAAACTCCGCCGCAGATGAGGGCAAGGCGGGTGTTGCCGGTGCTGTCCATGCTGTAGAGGTTGCGGTTGAAGGACGACAGACAGTAGAAAGTATCGCCGTTCTTATACAGGGAGCGGTAGCGCACGTTTGTGGTCTTGGGGAACTCGCCGACGGTCTTGACGACACCCGGCGCCTGGATGGAAACGGCATAGAGGTTAAGGTCATAGTTGCCCTCGGCGTCGTAGGCGAGGAAGTACATGACGTGGCCGTCGAAGAAGCTGGCGTTTATGTTGTAATCGGCGATCTTCTCAAGCTCGCCGCGTGCGATGTCGTAGGCGTGGAGCTTATCGACGCTCACCTCGGAGGTGCCGTCGCCGTTCTTGACGGTCATGGTCTCGGAAAGCTTGAAATATATCTTGCCGTTCCAGCCGTAGGGCTCGAAATTCATGACCTCGGAGTAGGTGAAGTCGGAGTAGAAGGCGTTGAAGCCGCCGTTGACTATCTTGCCGAAGGCGTATCTGTAGCCGGAGACATCATCGGCGTAGTTGGTGTAAGCCAGCGCGTAGAGGCCGCCGTTATAGAAGCAGTAGGCCTCGATGATGTAGCCGCTGTAGACCGTGCTGACGCGGCCGGAGGCCGGGTTGTAGCACAGAAGGGAGCCCTTTGCGCTGCCGGTATTGCCGCAGCAGAAGTACACTTTGCCGTTATAAAGGCTTATGTTGCTCAGATACTGGCCGGTCCCCGCGGTGTACAGCGTGCGGGTGAGGTCCTTGCCGTCGGTGAGGTACAGACCGTAGCGCAGATCGCTCTCGCTCTCGTAGGATCTGTACAGGCAGTAGTACTTGCTGCCTATCTGTACGGCGATGGAGTCGTTTTCAAGGTTTGACTGGAACGCGGCCATGTCGGCGTTCGCCTTTGAGTCGTGCCCCACGCGCTCCGCGGGAAGCAGGAGACGGGAGATGATCATCGCGATCTGGGCGCGGGTGGTGAGCCTGTCGCCGCCGAAGCTGTAGTCCGACCAGCCGTTGAGAATGCCGGCTGCGTAAAGGGTCTTTACGGAGCTGAGGTACTGAGAGGGGATCTTGCTGATATCGGTGATCGCCCTGTCGCTTATCGCGGGCATATCCTCGGCGTCGATGGTGCGGCTGAATATGTAAGCAAGGTTGTAGCGGTTGATGATAACTCCGTCAAGGTACACCCCCTTCGGGCAGGCCGAAGGGATCATGTTCCGTGCGGCGCAGTATCTGTAATAGGGGCTGTACCAGTAGTCGCCGTTTCTTAAGGTCGTGTCCAGCGCGTTGCCGAAGTAAGCCGCATGAATGCGGGCGGCGATGACGATAGCCTGAGCCCATGTCACGGTGTTCTCCGGCCTGAAGGTGCCGTCCTGATAGCCCAGCAGGACGCCCTTGTTATAGGAGACCTCGATGCCGGAGTAAGCCCAATGGTTCGAGCTGAGGTCGGTGAAGGTGTAGGTGGTCATGTCGGCAACGTCCTCAAAGACGGCGAGCCCCTCCCCGGGTACGGACGCTGCGGCGGCTCCCACGGTCAAAAGGCTTGCCAGAACAAGGACTAAAGCCAATATTCTAAAACATTTTTTCATATAGGGACCTCCGGTTAGTTTGAGGTTACAAATCGGTATCATAATTATAGCAGGTTACATAATACTTTGCAATAGAAAATTGTGATTTTTTAGCAGGGTCAGTTTATCTTCTGAGTGACCATGCGGTAATACTGCCAGCAGTGCAGGCGGCTGATGAGCGCGCTCTGCTCCGCGGTGGGGCTTGCGCTGAGCGCTCCGTCCGGAGTCCCGACGACGCCGCTTTTAATGACGGGCAGAGCGCGGCGAAGCTCGGAAAGGAAGCTGAAATATGGATCCGCGGTCTCGCAGCCGGCCAGTTCCAGGGCGATCTCGCCGAGGAAGCAGGCGCTTATCCTGCCGTCGGCGGGAAGCTCGAGCGCGGAGAAGACCTCCGATGCGCTGCGGCCGCTGAGGTATGCGTCGTTTACCCAGACGAGGAAGGGTACGGTGCAGCTGTCGACGAGCTGTTCGGGGGTGTCGCCGTCGCCGATGTCGAGCCCAAGCTCGCGGTAGCTCAGGTAGTCCGCGCCGAGGTTCGGCAGATGGTCGCCGAAGAACACGAGGATGTACGGCTCGTCGAGGGCGTTAAGGCGGCCTGTCAGCTCGAGCAGCATCTCCGAGGAGCACTTTATGCCGTAGCCGTAAACGGAGAGGTATTCCTCCGCCTCGGGGCTGAGGTCAAGGGAGGTCTGCACTTTCGGTATCTCAAAGCCGTATTTGTCATAGGTATAGGCCTGGTGGTTCTGGATGGTGGTGGCGTAGGTGAAAAGGCTCCCGCCGCCGGCGGTGCGCTCGGAAAGCTCGTCGCAGAGCACGTCGAGGAAGGCCGAGTCGAGCAGGCGGGTCTCCTCGTCGAAGGCCTCGCTGAAAACGCGGCTTTCAATGCCCATGTGGCTCAGGGCGCTGTCGCGGTTATAAAACCAGCTGTCGCCCGGGTGCAGGTAAAGGGTGTCGTAGCCGCAGTCGGAAAACGCGGTGGCGGCGCTGGGGATATCCTTGAAAAAGCTGCGCATGGCGGAGTTGCTGGTGCGGTTTATGAGGTTTGTCTGCATTCCGGTCAGAACGTCGAACTCTGTGTTCGCGGTGCCGGCGCCGAAGTTTGGAACAACGATCCGGCCCGTCACGGCGTTGGGGCTTGAGCAGACCTCGCGCCAGGCTCTCAGGGGGTGCTCTGCTTCGGAATAGGTGAAGGCCTCGTTTTCAAACAGGTCGGAAAAGGCCTCGCACATTATCATGAGCACCTGCGGCCTGTCGCCCGCGGGCGTTTCGGCGGTGTAGCTTTCGATGTCCCGCTCGACCGCCTCCTCGGAGTAGCCCTCGGGCCTGTCCGCGCTGTAAAGGTCGAAGTTATACAGGAAGCAGTAGTTGAAGCCCAGCTCGCTGAAGATGCCCGTCACGTTGTAAACGGAGCTGACGGGGAAGGAGGCGTACAGCTCGCGGTCGCGGTAGACGGTGAAAAAGCAGCCGAGAAAGACCGCGACGCTCAGCACCGCGCCGATGACGCGGGGCAGGACGGGGCGCTTTTTTGTGCGGCCGAGCCACACGCCGAGCAGTATCATCGCAGCCGAGCTGAGTATTATCAGGGCGAGGATGCCGAAGTGCATATCCAGCCGGTATTCGCCGGTGGCCTGCAGCGCCTCGCGCAGCAGGGCGAAGTCGCCCGGGACGAAGGGGTCGTCGCGCCCCTCGACCTTGAGGAGATTCGCGTAGCTCATCAGGCCGAAAACGAGGTTCGTAACGCCGCCGGATATAAAGCTGTTGGAGCATATGAAGTAGATGACCAGCAGCATAACGGCGACGGGCAGCGCGTTGAGCGCGATGAGCAGCGGGTTTCTCAGCATGAAGCCGAGGCTGTGCCGGAACGAACCGGGCGAGATGAACACGCACATGAGAAGCGTGAAGCCGATAAGGGCGATAAGCTCGGCCCAAACGGCCCTGTTATGCAGCTTTACAAGTCTTTCGCGCAACTGTTCCATATCTTTTCCTTAAAGAATAATAATACCGCAGACGAAGAAAGCGGCGACGCCGATGAGAGCGCCGAGGATGAATTCGGCCGCCGTGTGCCGCCCCAGCTTGAGCGAAGCCCACATCGTCGCCGCGGCGATGAGCGCACAGGGCGCGATAAAAGCGGGGCCGAAGAAGCGGATCATGCAGACCATGGTGCCTATCGAGCTGCAGGCGTGGCCGCTGGCTTTCACCTTGTTGAATTTGTTGACAACGGCGAGCAGAAGCGCGGCGGAGAAATAGGCCGCGGTGATAAACAGAAGCTCCTTGCTCGCGCTGAAAACGAGGGCGCAGGTAAACGACAGGGTGTAGCCTACGGCTGTGAGGATGAATGCGAGTCTGCGCTGGCCGTCCCGGCCCTGTGCTTTGAGCCGGGGCACGAGCGCCTGTATCGGATAGGCCAGCGTCGGCGCCAGCACCTGAAAGAAGAAAACGGCGGCGAAGAGCCACGGCGAGGCAAAGTCCCTGCCGCCGCGCACAAGGCAGCCGATGAGCAGCAGCCCGACAAAAACCGGCGGAATGGTAACGATGCGTATCACTTTTGCGATTTTTTCGGAAGTTTTCATGATCTCACCTGCGAAGATACCGCGGTCACGCTCCCTGCGGAGCAATTGGGTTTATGTAGGTCTATTATGCTCCATGCCGCCGGAAAAAGCAAGGCGCGGTTGTTTGAGAAGGACAGCTCTGCCGAATGCTCCTGATTATGCGCTCCATAAGCGCCACACGGCGAAACGGCGTCATCAGATACAATCCGTCGGTGTACGGAGCTATCTTCTCGGCGATGGCCGCCGAGACGGTAACCGCCAGCTCCTCTGCCTCGTCACGGTCCAGGCCCTCGTACAGACCGACGATCTCGTCGCACACCCGTATGCCGGAGATCTCGTTGTTCAGGAAGCAGGCGTTGCGGTGGCTGACAACGGGGAAAATGCCGCCCAAAAGCTTGCCGTGCAGCGTGTCGCGCGCCAGCTTCAGATTGTCCAGCGCCTCTGCGGACAGCACCGGCTGAGTCAGGAAGCCGGACACGCCGTACTCCTCCTTCTCCAGCGCCCGGCGCAGCTCAATGTCGAAATTGCGGGCATTCAGATTCAGCGCACCGTAAACGCGGAAGGGCACGTGCAGGGTGTTTTCGTTAAGCGTGCCGACAAAGCGGGCCAGCTTGCGGGAATTGAAATTGAATACGCTTTTTACTTCATCCCGGTTCTCGGTGGGGATGGGGTCGCCGGTGACCGCCAGCACGTTGTGCACGCCCTCCATCGACAAGCCCAGAAGCAGAGGCTTGGTGGCGTTGAGGTTGCGGTCGCGGCAGGTCATATGCGGCAGCGGCTCCACGCCGAGCTCCCGCTTGATCTTGCAGGCCAGCAGGCTGCTGTCGGCCCGCGGGCGGCCTATGGGACAGTCCGCGATGGTCACCGCGTCGGCCCCCGCGTCACGCAGGCGCTCCACGCCCTCCAGAAAGCCCGCGCCGTCGTCGTCCGAGGGCGGGTCGAGCTCCACCGCTATGACCCGACTGCCGGCCTCGAGCTTTTCCCACAGGGAGTTGGAAGCGCCGGACGCGGGCTTTTCAGCCTTTTTCTGAGCGGTAACGGTGAGCCTCGGCAGAGGCTCTTTCAAGGCCTGCGCCGTGAGGGCGATGTGCTCCGGAGTCGTGCCGCAGCAGCCGCCCACGATGGACGCGCCCGCCTGAACTATCTGGGCCATCTGCCCCGCAAAGTAGTCAGGCCGACCCTGGAACACGGTGCGGCAGCCCAGCACGGTGGGATAGCCCGCGTTCGGCATGACGGTAAGCGGTTTGCCGCTCAGCTCCAGCGTCTTGACGTATTCCAGCAGATGGTGGGGGCCCGAAACGCAGTTGAAGCCCACGGCGTCCGCCTCGTCCAGCGCCGACGTGTTTTTATACAGATCGCTGCCGAGGCAGCCCGCGCGGGTCAGGCCGTCGCGGCCGACGGCAAAGGAGACCATCAGGAACGCGTCCGGGCACTCTCCTTTAAGCCAGCGCGCAAATTCGGGTATCCCATCGTTGTCGATCTGGGTCTCCATCAGAAAATGGGTCACGCCCTGTGCCAGAAACCACCGCGCCTGCATCCGGTATATGTCGGCCGGGGTGCGGCTGTTTCCCCGCGGCGCGGGACCCATATCGGCAAATACATAGGCCTCATAGGGCTGTGCCGCTTCCAGAGCAAGGCGGCAGGCCGCGTCGATGATGCTGTGCGCCGCCTCGTCGTTTCCGTCGGCGATATCGCCGCCGAGGGCAAAGGTGTTGCTCTTGACGGCGCGGCATCCGGCCTTAAGATAGGCGCGGTGGATGCCCAGTATCTCCTCCGGACGGGTCAGGCAGGCCCGTTCGCAGTGCTCCTCCGCCCGCCCGGGCAGAGAGGCGAAATATGTGCCCATGGCGCCGTCGAACAGGAGCGGCGCACCACGAAGCAGGTATGTACGAATGTCCATTATCCAAGAACCTTTCTTGCGATCTCCACCGACTGGCGGGCGTCCTTTGCGTAGTGGTCGGCGCCTATCTGCCGGGCAAATTCCGGCGTTACCACCGCGCCGCCGACAAAAGTGACGGGCGGCTCGGGCAGTTCGCGCAGCAGGCGGACGGTCTCCGCCATGGCAGGCAGGGTCGTGGTCATCAGCGCGGACAGGCCGACAAGAGCCACGTTATGCTCAGCGGCGGTCCTGACGATGACCTCCGGCGGCACGTCACGGCCGAGATCAAGCACCTCGTAGCCGTAGTTTTCCAGCACGGTCTTGACGATGTTTTTGCCGATGTCGTGGATATCGCCCTGAACGGTGGCGATGATGAGCCTGCCCTTTTTGACAGGCGCGCCGCCCTTGGCGGCGATGGAGCTGCGGATGACCTCGAACACCGCCTGAGCGGCCTGAGCCGCGCTGAGAAGCTGCGGCAGGAACAGCCTGCCCGCCTCGTAGTCGTCGCCGACCCTGTCCAGAGCAGGGATCAGGTGATGCTCGACCAGATCCAGCTCGCTTTCGTTTGCCAGCGCCTCGCGGGCCAGCTTCCCTGCCTCGGTCTTCAGGCCGCGGATGACGGCGTCGTCAAGAGTCAGGGCTCCGGCGGACGCCGGTTCCGGCCTCGCGGCGGGAGACCCGCCCGCAAATCGGGCAATATATGCGCGGCATTGACCGTCCTCGCCGGATAAAACGCGGAAAGCGGCCACCGCATCCGTCATTTCCTTCTGATTGGGATTTATGATGGGCAGGGTAAGCCCCGCGTGCAGGGCCTGGATAAGATAATTCTGAGTGATAAGAGCGCGGTTGGGAAGACCGAAGGAGATGTTGGAAACGCCGAGCACCGTCTGCAGGCCCAGCTCCTCCCGAACCGTCCTGACGGCCTTCAGGGTCTCCGCGGCCTGCTCCTGCTGGGCGGATACCGTCAGGGTCAGGCAGTCTATCCACACGTCCTCCTTGGGGATGCCGAAGGACAAAGCCGTGTCCAGTATGCGGCGGGCGATGGCCACGCGGCCCTCCGCCGTCTGCGGTATGCCGCCCTTGTCCAGGGTCAGACCCACCACGGCCGCGCCGTATTTCTTCACGATAGGCAAGATGCGCTCCAGCACCCCGCGCTCGCCGTTTACCGAGTTGACGGCCGCCTTGCCGTTGTATACCCTGAGGGCGGCCTCCAGCGCGTCCGGATCGGAGGAGTCGAGCTGCAGGGGCAGGGATACCGCGCTTTGCAGCTTCTTCACCACCCGGGGCAGCATTGCCGCCTCGTCCACGCCGGGGTAGCCTACGTTCACGTCCAGAATGTCCGCGCCCGCGTCCTCCTCCTGAACGGCAACCTCCAGAATGTAATCGAGATCGTCCTCCAGAAGCGCCTGCTGAAAGCGCTTTTTGCCGGTGGGGTTGATGCGCTCGCCGATGACGCGCACGCCGTACAGCCGCACGGGTACGGCGGGTGTGCACACAAAGCCGACCGCGTCATAGTGCCTTTCGCCGGCGCGTCTGCCCTCAAGGGCGGCGGCCAGCCGGCGGATGTATTCGGGCGTCGTGCCGCAGCAGCCGCCGACGATGGAAACGCCCGCCTCCACGCAGGGCAGCAGAGCCTGTGCAAAGGCCTCCGGCCCCATGTCGTAGTGGCCGTCAATCGGGTCGGGCAGCCCGGCGTTGGGCTTGGCGATGACCGGAAGACGTGTGCTCGCGCATAATTCCTTCAAAAGAGGAGCCAGCCTGTCGGGGCCGAGGGAGCAGTTCAGCCCGATGGCGTCGGCCCCCAGACCCTCCAGCGTTCGGGCCATGGAGGCAACGGTGCAGCCGATAAAGGTTCGGCCCGACGCGTCGAAGGACATGGTTACGAACACGGGCAGGTCGGAGTTTTCCTTAGCGGCCAGCAGAGCGGCCTTGGTCTCGTACAGGTCGGTCATGGTCTCAATGACGATAAGGTCGGCGCCCGCCGCCGCGCCCGCAAGCACTGTCTCCCGAAACAGCTCGTATGCCCGCTCGAAGGGCAGGGTGCCCATGGGCTCGAGCAGCTCGCCCAGCGGGCCGATGTCCAGAGCAACAAGCGCACCGGTGCCAGACGCCGCCCTTTTGGCGACGGTCACCGCCGCGGTGACGGCCTCCTCCACGCCGAGGCCGCATTTGGCCAGCTTCAGGCCGTTGGCCCCGAAAGTGTTTGTATAGATAACGCGGCTGCCCGCGTCGATGTATTCCCTGTGTATGGATTCCAGCAGCTCCGGCTGAGTCAGGTTCAGCAGCTCCGGCTGACCCCCGGGGGGCAGGCCGCGCTGCTGCAGAACGGTACCCATGGCTCCGTCCAGGATCAATATCTTGTTTTGTAACAGTTCAGTCAGCACAGCGCTTTCCTCCTTTGCGCAGGGCGCAGGTCTCCTGCATGGCGCAATAGCCGCAGCCCCGGATGCGGGCGGCCTGGGGGCGGTCGGACAGGCCGATGACGGCCGTCACGGATTTGGACGGATTGAGCAGAAAATGCTCCGTAACGTGCAGGCCCAGCCGCCGCTGGGCGTCCAGCGCGGAGCATATCTCCGGCTGCAGGGACAGCGGCAGGTCGCCGTATCCCGGGCTGAAGCGGTCGGTCATGAAGCAGTCGGTCATACGGGCCGCCAGCTCCTTTTCGGCGCGGTCGCAGCCGGCCTCGACCCAGGCGCTGCCGCAGGCGTCAAGAATGACGGCCCCGGCCATATCCCGTGCCTGCTCTGCGCGCAGGAGGTTGTCAAACTGCGCTCCTAATGTGCAGGCCAGCAGCACGGCCCGGCCGCATTGGGCAAGCATTTTCTCCGCGTCGGCCCCCGGGAGGAGGATATTTGCCTCCGGTAGCCAAAAGCCCTCGTCTGTCCGCTCCAGGGAGCACACGCGGTAGGTGTATCGGGGCTGCACTGCCGCCGTCAGCCTGTCGGCCATGGCGGCCACATCCGCCCGGACGGCGTCATCTTCACGGCCGCCCGCGCCCAGATATCGCAGGGCCTCGTCCACGATAAGCTCCACAAGCCTTCCCTCCTGAGTTTCTTTCCGCAAATTTGTCGTTGAAAACAGGCTTTCCGCCATAGAAATATATTTAATTAGTATATCAACAAGAACCTACTGCGTCAATAGGTTTTACCCGTTATGGGCCCCGCGTTTTGTAGGTTTGTCAATGATGTGTTACACATTCGGGAAAGCGGAGAGGACCTGCAAA